>JAABUQ010001432.1_pt1 | contig 51272 bp, 65 predicted proteins | sample 5560001 | NCBI WGS metagenome assembly JAABUQ01 (sample SAMN10711888, study PRJNA513371) | rock metagenome | isolation source: Antarctica rocks | place: Antarctica: Victoria Land, Finger Mt nord | collected 2015-12-18
CCTGGGGAAGGGGGGGGTGGCCGGTGGTATAGTTGCAACAGCGCATTGAAGAGGCAGGAGGAAAGAAAGGGGGGGAAGGGGGGGGATTCAAGCATTTAAAGAAAGGTAGGTATTTCTGATTGCGAATTGGCGATATAATCCTCACTGGCGACCTATTGTCCTTATCCTGCTCAAGTATGCAACTGGCCCTCTCTTTGTCCGCTCAACCATGCAACCTCCTAGCATCAGCAATCGTTCTCGCCAAACCAAAATCCACAACCGGTGCACTCCGCTCCTCCTCCGAAGTCACCTCGCCCTCTACCCCTAAGACTTCTTTCCCCTCAACAGTAGTTTCACGGACGTGATCCGGCTCCATCGACCACCCCGCCGGCCCCGTTATCGTAGCCACTGGAAGCGGTGCCGCGATCCCGATTTCCAGGTCTTTCAAATAGCGGCGCGTCGCGTTGTCAGGGACGGGCCCGGCCTCGGAAGATGGCGCCGGCGAAACGGTGGCGCCTTTGTATTCGTGGTGGTGGGTGTATGATTTCGGCGCCAAGGGGATGAAGCTTGCGTATCTGCTGGTCTTGCGCGAGGAGGGCATGCGGGTTGTGAGGGGGCGGAGGGAGGGGATGCTGGCGGCTATGATGCCGAGTTGGACTTCGAAGCTGGGGTTGCGTTAATAGGACATGGGTAGCTTGTGGAGAAGGAGCGAGAAGGGGGAGAGGGGAGGGGGGCCGAACAGTCTCCAGAACCAGTTGTCGATGCCTCCGTCTAGGGTTGAAGGTTAGTGTGTGTGATGTTATAAGGCCGGGTTAACCTGCATGTGTAGTCCGAGGTAATGGCCTGCCAGTTCAACACTGTTCGGACTAGGCAGCATGCACCAGTACTAGAGCACGGGTCAGTCGGAAGGAAGAACGGAGGTGTGGCTGTTGCCTACATCACGCCCAGTCCCATTAGAAGACACAACGCGAATTTAGTCCTCAACTTCATCTGCAGTTTCCAAAGAAGCAAGATCGGGAACGCGGCGAACGCGAAGTCGGAAACGGCCGAGATCACTAGATGGAATAAGCGTGTAGAGGCACTTGCACGACTTGGTTCGTGCTTTACCAGATTGAGAGAAGATAATTCGAAGGAGCTGGCCACGGGAGAAGCACTTTCCAGGCTTGGTGTCATCCCAGGCGGCCTCGATTGGAATGCATTGAACAATCCAAAGCACTGTAAGGACAATGTTGGAGACAATCAATGCCACGACCGAGGCTTGAAGCGGACGTATCATTTTTTTCGAGACCGGTAGGCGCATCAAGAAAAGGCATATGGAGACCTTGGTGAACATTAATGTAGCAAAAGTCTGGATCCATTCTCCGTACGTATATTTCTTGAATTCCTGGAGCTGATAGTGACTGAGGTAATATTCGGGTCTCCCAAATCCGTAGTGGACTTCGGTAAAATCAAGACCGGCGCCAATTGTCGTTCCAAGCCGTACATAAGTCAATCAGAAGCCTTCTAGTAGATCCCTAGAAAGCGGAAGGCAGACGAACGCAAGCGAGTACAATCGTTATATCATCCCAGCCAAAGATCTTGACAACGTAGACGCGGACGTATACGCGCATCACCGTAACCACGATGACAAGCGCGAGCGTGACGGCGACAGCAGCATTCAAACCGGGGCCGAGATTGACGTCTCCCTCTGGAGGGGGACTTGTTGCTTCCATCGTATGGTAAGTGGTCGCTCTTCTTAGTAGAAAACCTGAAACGCTTGATAGAAATGGCTAAAGAGGGAAAATGCTAGGTTTAAAAGAATCAGGAAAAGCTGGGAGTCAGCGTGCCCCCAGGGGCGAGAGGCTGGAGGACCCATCTTTCCTATCACCTCGAGCTACAAGACAGAGAGATGGATGACGATCCGGTGCAGGAATAAGGCAAAGCACACAACGAGCTAAAACGAAGAACTGTAACTCTTCGAGAAAATTGACAAGCGAAATGGTGGCTTGCGAGGGGCCGAATCCATCCTAGCCCTGTACATGGAATGCCATGAGAAATACCATGCTGCGTGGTTCAGGCTCATAGAAGCAGGACGATCATCGCGAAAATAGGTATGTACCAGGAAATGATAGCACTCAAATGGTAAGCCCGCTCCACGTACCGTCTGCAGGCCAGCGGGGTATAATGCAAGTCGCAGCCTGGTAGCACAATCTAGGCGAAATCGCTTCGCCCAAGAGGCTTGTAATAGGTTCACTGCAAGAGCTCGCACGTGTGTTTCCCCTTCCAATTGGACATGCAGAAGTCCCGCCTCACTACGCCTCGCTTCAGGCCAGACAAGCTGACCTCAGCACGTCTACGCCACATGGAGATCGGCACCCCACGACACCATCTCCAGCGCGGGGGAAATGGTCCGCTGGGGGAAAGGATGACTTTGATGTTGATAAGACGGTTACTGGGGGTTGATTCGTGGACTTTTGCGTGCTGCGCCATGTCCGGGCATAGCAGCATGTCTTGTGGATGGGACTTTTCGAGTTGCAACAGGTCATTCTGAGGGCTCGAGCCAAGGTCATTGTAGGTTCTGTATCTGTTTTTGTGGTGTGGATGGCTGTCATCGATTTCCATGGGCCTAGGGATCTGGTCCCAGCGACGATCACCATAGATCATTCGTGACTCTCCGGACGGACAGAGTGAAGATGACGTTGAATTCTACTGTTTTGGTCGCAGGCTACTTACCTTAGGGTTCGCTCGGGGCATTCCCGCGCTAGAGCTTTTTGATTCCTTATTTTCGATATTACGTGAGGTACCTTTATTGGCCACAAGCAGGGACGAGCTAGCAATGTATCACATAGAACGTTCCTGACTCCCCTGACAATAATCTCTCGTCCTATGATGTAATCAAATATTACAATATCAGAATCTGTCGGATGTAAGTTGTATACTAAACTAAATAGGCATAGAACCAGCTTCCGCGTTTAATAGGTTCAGTATTGTTGAATTAGCTGCGCTTGGTAGATCATATCATACAGGGTAGGAAGGTCCACTATATACACATCATATCATCCAAATGAGTCTCGCAACAGCAAGGGAAAGTCTCGATATCCAGCTCGCACGCTCGCTCAGCCACGTCGTTTCTTAGCATTCGTAGGCATGATCCGAGACGCGGTAGAGGTCTCGTAGCAATCATCGGAAATACTGCTTGGGGGAGAACCACTCCGCTTCGTCATCATTGAGGAAGATGGCGGAACCCACGCGGGTAGTTTGAATCCCATATCCCCCTCACGTTTGCCCGACTGCCACCCATTGTTGGCTGCCTTTCCCATATTGGACTGATGATCCTCCCCTCTATCGTCCGTAGGCCACTCCTGCTTTAAATCGCCAAAGATGTAGGAGATATCAATGGGGTCGTCCTTGGTTTTGCGAAACGTGAACGTCATCACACCGGGGATGTCGACCTGCACGGTCACAGGGTGCTTGGTGCCATCCGCATCTTCAGGACAGAGCAAGATTCCGGTGATATGCTGGATAAGATTCGCGTCTTTATCTTTAGGATGTGAGTCGTAGAGCATGACTTCGAGCCCAAAGCATCCAGCCCGGCTGGGGGCGACCGCGTTCTCGTCCTTGGGCATCCTCTCTACGAGATGCATGCCGCCCGAGCCATAGTTGTATTTGCCTAGCGGGACCGGCGAGGGAAGGGCGGAAGCTGGGTTTCCATCGCATGCGCAGCCATTGTTCTCGGTTCCGTTGCACAAAGTGGTTGTCTGACTCTCTGAACCCTTGGTCTTCACGGATTTGACGTTACCTGGTGGCCCGCAATCGCGGCATTCGAGCATTTGAGGGCAGCTACGGGGTGCGAGTTCATTCATATAGCTGGGGTCAGCGAGGATGGCGCACGGGAGGAGAGCGAGGAGAGAGACGGCGTGGATCGTCGGAAGCAACATGAGAGGCTGTGAAATTTTCGCGATAGAGAGTGGAGGAATTGGCATGAGCACTGTTCCGACAGTTCTCTTTTGCAATCCCTAGATGATTGAGCCAGAAAAGGCTTGCCCCGAAGGACTGTAAAGACAAGGATAGGCTGTAAGAAAATTCAGTTCAGGAAGCAAATCCTGACAGAACGGGCTGGGGTCCAGGTTTTCATGCCTCTTTATAGATTCTGCCACCAAGACAAAGCAGGTATATCCCTCTGAGATGCCTATTAACACCTGGCAAACCTTCTACCCTACCAACAACTGCTCGTCAAGGTTGGTTGATAATTTGCATGGCTGGTAACGAGGTTAGTGGATGCCAAGAAGTAGAGAGCAGATTCTCCGTCTTATCTGTGAAGAAACGCGTCATTGGAACTTTCTTCTTTGCTTACAGGCTCATCTTTGAGAATTTGCTCATGACATGAAGTGAGACTCTCACAAGCTTACCTGTAGGTAATCTGATAACAGGGTTGACTGGGGCTCATCGCTTTCCAAATTGTTGGAGAATGGCTGGGGCAGTCTCTCCAGCAGCACTAAGCCAAATCAGGTCTAGCGTATCGCAATCCAGGATCACTGTCAGCCAGGCTGTATGCCGAACAACAAGGGCTATGCTCAGGGGAGACCAGCTCCACTAAATGCCTCATCATCTATAGGGCCTAGATTGATCTGCCGTGTATATAGATGAGCCTGTACGGAGGATAACACCAATGGTTTTGGTCGCGCTAGTAAGAGATTCGTGAAACTTAGGGCTAAGGCTAAAATAAATAGCCTGGAGTATAGCCCTAATTAAAGAACTTAATTAGTGATTAAATTAATTTTATAAGGGCTCTTCCAGGGACTAGTCCTTAGAGATTCGTACTTGTAGAGTATTTAAGCCAAAAATTTCTAGGCCTCCCGGGTGCTTTCGTCCAGGCAGCTACTCCGGGGGCCAGGATAAACCTAAGATCAACTCGTACTAGCGCAACCAAAACTACCTTATTGGTGTTATCCTCCGTATTCCTAGGTAGATACGGAGTAGAGCAATTGAAATCTCCTAAGCCGACACAAATCATAGCATTCTAGAACACACATGGCCAACCAGGGCCCGAGTGCCCTAAGAGGAGATCGCGAGATTTGATGATCTTATTGTTGGTGTCGTTGTTGTTACTATTGAAGAGCCTGTCGGGTGGACGACTTCTTATCTAGCCTGAGTAAGAATCATGTAAATATGGGAAGGTCCACAACCCCAGTCTACAAGGAGTAATTATCATTCACCTACTCTTTGGAAGAAAATGCAACGGCCCAAGAATCAAGGTGTAAGGCTCCAACCGAGGCGCCACGCAAGATTTGTCGCATGCTACTTGCGATCTTTCTCAGCCACACACGACCAGTTTTTCCCGTTCACGGATGCACCAAGTTCCGGAAACACTCCTGTCTCTGCGGCTCAAAGGATCCATACCATTTCTGTGCTATCCCCACAACGACCTCCTCGTTCCCAGCTGCCAGGCCTTGATACGCCTCATCCGTGAATTGATCAAGCGGCATGCCAAACGAACTGCCGTTTTGGATGTCAGGTTGATGCTTCGCATCGTGTAGCTCGGCTACAAAAACGTTTAGTGGGCCAGTACTGGTAAGTGCATCGTTCCAGGAGACTTACTCTGCACAGCAGGGGGATAAAGCTCCACCACCTTGACCTTTGACTCGCTATTTTTCATCTGCTCCCTCAAGACCAAGATGAAATGGTGCATGGCTGCTTTACTGGCGCAGTAGTTGGCGCACCGGAGGATAGGTACTAAAGCCAGTCCCGATGTGGTGCTGCTGGCTTTAGGACCACCAATGTAAGTGGACGCATGGGGGAACCTACTAGATGAGCGCCGATTCCGTCGTCTTGGCTTGCAGGAATGGAAGGAATGCCTTTGTCAGTGCCACTTGGCTGAGATAATTGGTACTGAATTCCGCCTGGACAGCGTCTAGGTCGATAGATTCTGGCTTGGTGAAGTCCATCCCTCGTTGAATGCCTGAATTCAAGAACACGCAGTCGAGATCTGGGTGGGACTTTGTGATACTGAGGTTGAATCAGTAAAATACCACTACAAAGGGACGGCGGGGATGCGCGACTTTATCACGAAGTTTGGGATCTTTTCAACTTCCGTGATATCGAAAGGCACGGCTTCCGAATTATCTTTGCCGTGCTCGTGGACGAAATCGACCAAGTTCTGCTTTCTTCTGCCGACGACGATGACGGTGCAGCCTTCTTTGATAAGGCGAGAAGCCACGGCTTTTCCAATGCCGCTTGAGGCCCCCAGCATGAGGACCTTTTTGTATGGGAAAGGCATGGTTAAAAGTGGAAGGTTGATAGCTGGGGTGCTTCAACAGGGGATTTATGTTTTCGAATACAAGAGTATAATGCTCATATGCGAATATTGTACTTAGAGGATGTCACAGGATATCGAGGCTTCATATGGCTGAAGGTGTGTATTTTAGAGGGTCAAGACTTCAGCGGCGTCAGAATTACAGGAAGCCAGAACAATATATATTTCCTTTGTCGTCATGGATGTCCCGGAGATAAACAGTGATAAAGTCACAAATCCGAGGCACCCTCAGGTACCGCTGATCTATTGAGCATTCACCCTCGCATAACTATAATACTTTGTGACCATGGTCACTCGTTGCACGTCGAGGAGGAGTGTTCACTAGCTGAATAGCCTAATTGATCCATTAGAACCTCCATTCGTGATCAATCATCTCCTTCAGTGCGCATAATTTGAGGGAAGTCTTCTGGCGAGCCGTGCAAGATCTGAGGGCTCTCATTACCGCCAAACACCATACTGGCTCAGCGAAGAGTCGGCAAGCGTGAAATAAATCATGTAGGCGCTCACGGACAGCTTTGCTTAATCCAATGATTGCTGAAACATGCGAGATCAGGCAAAGGAACAGGAATTGCAAAGTCATAATGGGTTGGTCATTATATGTCGAAATTTTAATAGGAAAAAGTGTGTGCGTGCAATCAGGGTTGCTTATTCCCACTACAGGCCCAGTCTAAGGTGTGAATCGGTCCTTTCTCCACCCTCCAGCCCCAGCGCCCGAAAACACCATCGAATCCCAAATGTGTTGTAGCCATGGAAAGAAAACGTCTAGAAAATGCCGTTGACAATGTTGGAACCGATCGTGGCACCGGCACCGAAGATGGCTACGCGGAAGTTAGCAAAGAACGCCACTGCTTCAGCATGTAGAGTCAGTCAACATACCAGCGTTGCCCATTTTCTTCCCGAACTTCTTCCCATTCGCACCCAACTTGCTCTCCTTCGCAGGCATCCCACTGCTTCCGCTTTGACTGACATCCAACGGCATATTACCATAGCCAGACTGAGGTGGTGGCGGCGGCCCATGATGTCCGAAAGCACCTTTCTCTTCCACGATAGCCACGTAGCTTCTCGGAAAGATGCCTTCCAAACCTGTGCGCTCATTCTTTCCCTTGGCCCAATCGGCATTCATGAATTCTGTGATGACGATGCGATCGTTGGGTAGGATGGCTAGATCACCGGCATCTGAGGGATGGTACTCGTACAGAGCGGATGCAGTTGCTACGGTTGGGGAGGAAGCGTAGGCTGGCGGCGGAAGGGCAGGCGAGGGGGTGGGGGCATAGAAGCTGCCTTGCTTCTCGTTGAGCGATGTATTTGTGAGTTGGTTGACGGGTGGTGAGGCTAATGGTGATGGTTGGGTAGGAGCAGGAGTTGGTGCTGGGCTCGAAAGAGGAGCGTGGAGGACGGTCTGGTTAGGGAGCTGTGAAAGGAAGGCGGCGAGTTGTTGAGGAGTGATAACACTAGAATCTGTGAGGAATTCGAGTTCCTAGTATTGGGTGAGTCGACAGCCATAATATGATGATGGATCCTTGGACTTACGGTGCGTATAGTGCGGAGGGAGCGGTTTGTGATGGCGGCTGTCTGCTCGTCCATATTGCGCATAGTGGGCAACGGCCTGTAGGCAAAGCGAGACTTAGATCATCCAAACGCTTTGGGTCTGCTGTGAAAGGACTGGACTAATTTGTTGGGTAGTTGCAAGATTGACAGGTGATGGAATATGGATGAAGAAGACGAGGAGCCTCGGTGTCGTCGTCACCGGCATTTGATTTAATTCAATACGTGTGGATTCAGTACCTGTGTACCCGACGCTTGAGGTTAGGTTTTCACGCGCACAGCCCCAATTAGGCCATTCAGGGCTCGACTAATTTGTTGGAACGGCGCTAGTATCGCTCGAATAAGGTACCGTAGATACTACACCACAACACTTCTCAAGATACCTCAGATACCTCATACATAGTCACAATATCACAATGGCTCTCAGTCTGCGAGGGAAGTTTGCCATTGTGACTGGAGCCTCCCGTGGCATTGGGGCACAAATAGCCTATGAACTCGCAAGACGAGGCGCCAAGGTTGGTGGCAACTCAGCGTAATTAATCAGACTCCCATGTCTGAGCCAGAGAAGCCAGCTAGCTGATGATGATTGGCAAAAGGTCACGCTCGTGTATGCCTCTGCCCGAAGTCAGGATGCCACCGAGCATCTCATCTCCAACATCATTGCCCTGGAGAATGGCTCTACCGCGATCAAAGTGAGAGCCGATCTTCGTCTGACCGCTGCACCTCAAAATATTATGCAGACCCACCTTAATGCTTTTGGCACTCACGTTGACATCCTTGTGAACAACGCTGGCTGTGAGCTCGTAAAAGGTCTTGGCGACATCACATCTGAAGATTTCTCTTATGTCTTCAATCTCAACGTCAGAGCTGTAGTCCTAATGACCCAGGCAGTCTTGCCTCATCTTCGCTCTCCCGGGCGAATCATCAATGTGAGCTCAGTGGGAGCAAGATGCGGCTTCAAAGACCTCTCTCTCTACTGCTCATCCAAAGCTGCCGTGGAAGGACTGACGAGGTGCCATGCTGCTGAGCTCGGGGCCAAAGGCCATACGGTTAATACAGTCAACCCTGGCCCTGTGCAGACGGATCTCCTCAATGGGATACCGAAAGAAGTTATTGAAATGCAGAAGAAGACAACTCCGGCTGAGAACCGGCTGGGTACAACAGATGATGTAGCTCAAATCGTTGCCTTCCTCTCGGAAGAGAACAGCCGATGGATAACCGGACAGGCAATCTCTGCGTCAGGGGGATTTGCCATGTACTGACAGGGAAGGACAGTCGCATGGGTATTGAACGGAAGATTGCGTTCATCGTGAGAGTGTTTGGCCGAACAAGTCCTTGCTGCAAGGATCTGAATGTGTTGGGAAATACCGACCCCGCACTTTTTATAGACTCTCCATGCTTTCTTGCTTGGACATGAAATCTCCTTGGACAAAGGCTGCTAGCGCACGTCACGTCCAAGTGCGTTATAATTGCGGACGTTGCGTGAAGACTCTTCCCTGCAATCTTCCTTACTACTAATGTTTGCTTCGGTACTTTAGTCCATCAATCCTCCACAGTCTTGTCCTCTTAACACTTATTCTTCTTAAAAGAAGCCAAACAAGACTCATCATTTGAGATCGGTGAGTTGGGTAAATCTCCCGCCAGGATATTTCTAGTTGGCAAGCAGACTACGACATCCCTCAGCCGGTTGACCCAAGATGCAGAACTCCACAGGAGAAGATACCGTAAGACCTTTGACGTGACTCTTGGAAATTACATCTGACCTGTCTATGAAGCCTTCCACAAGTGTTGAAGCTCACGAGAGGAACGATGAGCCGAGGCATAGACGCAGCAGCGATGACGTTGATCAGATCAACTTCCATCCATCTACAACAGATAGTGGATACGATTCATCCAAAAACACCTCGTTGTCGGCCATCGCCCAGCCCAGCTCTGAGTCGGACTCAAACACACAACCCACACCATTCAACTCAAGTCAGCAATTGACTCCAATCCATATCATTGCACAGGCGATACCTGCACCGATGCAGACAGGGAATGAAAACTTCCCACTTCAAAATGACAAGCCACCGGATGGAGGGTGGCTAGCTTGGCTGCATGTGTTTGCCGGATTCCTAGTCATAATGAATGCCCAGTAGGTTTATCTCTCCACCTCACTCATACGTTTGACGTGCTGATGGTTTCTAGAGGACTGAATCAGGTAGGAAGCCGCAACAGGCACCGAGAAGAACTCTTACTGATATCCAGAGCAGTCATATGGTCTTTTCCAAGCTTACTACGAAAGCGTGCTCCTCAGGACAGAGAGCTCTGCGAAAATCGCATGGATCGGCTCCATACAGATCTTTCTTCTCTTTGCTGCCAGTATATTAGTCAGCCCATTGATGGCCCGGGGTCTGTTCCACACTTGCTTCAATGGAGGTGCCCTGTTACTCTTCTCATGTGTACTGGGTACGAGCTTCTGTACAGAGTGGTGGCACTTTATTTTGATTCAGGGTGTCTTGACAGGCCTTGGCATGGGCTTGGTTTATGGCGCTGGAGTCCTGATTCTTATGAGCTATTTCTCCAAGAATCTAGGGGTGGCTACTGGCATCACAGCTTGTGGAGGTTCCGTCGGTAGATATCCCAGTCCTCTCATACTACTTTATCAAGCTGATTTGGAAGGCGGAATGATCTTCCCTGCAGTAGCTGAACAGCTCGTCTTCAAGATCGGGTTTCCATGGACTATGCGAGGTAATCAGCCGCCTCAACAAAGCTTTGACATGGAGAACTGACCCAAAGCCAAGTCTTCTCACTCATAGCCCTCTGCACACTGGTCCCCGCAAACATCATCGTCCGTCAGCGCCCCGGCTGGAAGAGCAACAAAAAGCCGGAAATGGACTGGGCCATGTTCCGCGACTTGCCATTTCTCCTCATGACCGCCGGTGACTCGCCACTCAAACGCAATCCCCGCCTTCCTCAGTCCGTGCTAATCTATACTCATAGGTTTCTTTTTCACGTTCTGGGGGATCTACTTCGGCTTCTACTTCGTAAGGCCCATCCCTCACAGTCCCTCGCCCTCTCACTCCCTGTCTTTCCTACACGGCTCCCCTGCTCCTTTCCTCACAACCCTCCCTTCCTCCTTGCCCCTCTCCCCTTCAACCCCCCCCCAATCCCACCCTAACCCCCTCAACCCTAGATCCCCACCTACGCCCAAAGCACCCTCCACCTCCCCCCCCACAAAGCAACGACCCTCCTAATCCTCCTCAACGCCCTAAACCTCCCAGGCCGCCTCCTCCCCAGCATCCTCTCCGACCGGCTCCTCGGCCCCCTCAACACCCTAATCCCCTCCTCCCTCCTCACATCCCTAACCCTCTACAGCTGGATCGCCACAACCACCCCCCCATCCCTCACAGCCATCGCCTGCCTCTTCGGCCTTTTCTCGGGGGGCGTGCAGGGATTGTACAACCCCGTCATCTTCGCCTTCGCCAAGGGGAAAATTGGTAAGTCGAGTGTGGGCGTTGATGAGGAGGGGAATGTGCAGGGGAGCGAGGCGGGGAAGGTCAATTCGAGGGTTGCGGTTGTATTTGCGGGGATCGGGGTTGCGTGTTTGACTGGGGCGCCGTTGGGGGCGCGGCTGGTGGAGGGGGGGTGGGTTCGGGCGCAGGTTTTTGCGGCGACGACGGTGGGGGTTGGGGGGGTGCTGTTGGTTGCGGCGAGGTGGGCTAGGGAGGGGTGGGGGGTTGTTAAGGTTTGAGAGGGGTTGGGGGGTGGGGTGAGGTGGATGAGAGGGCTTGGGTGAGGTAGATTCGGGGGTGGGGAGTGGTGCTGGATGCTGAGTGGGATGGGAATGGGTGGCAGGGTTGCTTGACGGCTAGGGAAAGAATGGTCGAGGTGTATGTGGGAGAACGATTGCGAGGGGGCTTTATGAGAAAAGTGCTGACGGAGACGAAAGCAGCTGTTAGGCGTCGTTGACGGGTGCGAAAACAACAATTGCGGTGGCTTTACAACGGAGGCGTGCGAGATCGAGATGAGACCGCAATAAGATTCCAGCTTATGCGTCCTTTTGTGCTTCCGCAACGATAGAATACGGACCTCAACAAGTGATCCACTACCAAAGCAACTTCACATCCATCCATCCTGCCCTTGCCTCTTCTACTACAGCCTACCCCACTTACGCCTGCGAAGCATGCGCACCCATCCACGTAGCGAACGCGGGCGGATTTCTAGTCTGCATGAACACGGTCCCTGGGCCGGTAAACTTGCAGACCAGGCCTTCTCCGCTGCTGAGGCCGGAGATGATGCCACCGCTGGCCACGCGCTCCATGACGTATTTGCAGTTCCAGGCCACAAGATGGCCGTTGTCGATGATGTATTTCTCGCCTTCGACGAGCTGTGGGGGTTGTCAGCTGCGCGCCTTCTCGTAAGGTGGTTGGGAAGTGGGTGTGGTGCACATAGGGAGAAGGGACAAGCGTGGACGGACTGGAGGGACGTACGTCTTTCCGGATAACAGCACCGAAACTCGCAATCCACATGATCCCAGTCCCACTGATTTTATACACAAAAAGACCTTCCCCGGAGAACATGGCCTTGCTGATGCCCTGACTCTTCAGCTCTTTGGCTACGCCCTGCGTTGCTGCCATGAAGGCATCTTTGCCTACGTTCCACTGCTCGCTGCCTGTGAAACGAATGGTTGTGATATCTCCCAGGAAAGGCGGCGCGAAGAGGAGTTCGCCGGGACCGGTATAGGTAGATGTTGCAATCTCGCCGCCTCCGATCAGTTTCTTGACGGAGAATTTGATGGCGCCTTTTAGGGTTACGGTCGGGGACATGGCGATCATGATCCCTGTAAGCTTCCTGTCAGCTTCTCTTTATTGGCATAGAACAACGTATGAACGCACCTGGCTTCGCCTGCAGAGGGCAGCCCATAGCCAGCTGCATTGTCAAGATGGTATTGCAATCCCTGTGACTGATTCTGTAGCCACCGCCATTGAATGTGCCCACATCATCCTGTGTAGCCGTGACCCCAGTGAAATGACCGGCCGCGGGAGCTCCCCCAGGCATTTGGGAAGAAGAAGCTTGGCTAGATACCAATGGCTTCTCTGGTGATGCGGCCGGCTGAGCAGAGGCTGTTCGCCCACCTACATAGCCTGCAGCAGGGGGAGGTTCCGAAAACATCGAAGGGTCTTTCTCCGGTGTAGGGGCTTGTGGCGGAGGGGCAAAGGATAGTTTGTGGTTTGAATTGCTCTGGGGAGGTGGGGGTGGATAGGCTCCTTGTGATTGTGGAGAAGGCTGAGACGGTGGAGGTGGATAGGATTGTGGCGGAGGGAAGCCAGGGGAGGTTGGCGGTGGTGGGAAGGATTGACCGGGGGGAGGGTATGTCCGACTCTCTTGGGCTCCTCCGGGAGGGGCTTCACGCTCGTTCAGCTATGTGATCGGGCGCCCTTGAGGGAAGACTTACGAGGATAATATCCTCCTTGAGGGCCAGGGCTGCCATTTCCATAGCTAGGGGGTGGAGCAGACATAGTCAAAAGCAGTCACAATCACGGCCAAAGAAAAGAATGAGACTTTAGTCTTGATTGTATCACAAGAGGATTATTGAGAGGAGGCGAGGAGGACAGAAGAAGATGCATGAATATATGGGCAAGTCAGAGCAAGCTCCTGGTGGAAGTGGGGCAAAAGGACCCGCGGCATAGGCGGGCTATATTTGGCACATCAGCAAGCACTTTGGGTCTGGCGTACTTTCATCGGCATGCACGTTGTCAAGCATCCAACTGCACTTGAGGAGAAGAGAGACTGATGAGTGGATGAAGGGGAGGTTGTGGGCGCTTAGGGGGAGATTTGGCGGCAAAGAGTTGAGCTTCCACAAGAACGATATCCAACATCACACCAAATAGAATCTTCTACTTTAAGGTACTGTTGACTGTGCCAAAGGAGAGCAGTGAGCAGTCCTGAAGAGGAATAGCATGTGTAAAACTTCTCTACCTAAGCTGAAAGTCGAGTCTCTCGTTCTTGTTCCTCATAGCGCTCCCATTGCAATGCAAAAGATACCCATGACCATCCTGCAGCATACAAAACTCGCTGAAGCACAAAGAATGAAGACGCCCTTCAAGTCTGTTGCCTCTTTCTCTTGCCCACTTGTGCTGAATATCCTGTCTTGATGGCCGTCACGGATCGTCTGCTACCACATGAATTGCATGTGACGAAGTAAAGCCGGTTCTCTCCTTTGCTGAGCTCGGTATCCGGTGATCGGCACGTTTTGCAGCTGACGTATTCACCTAGGGCGATGTTAGTATCAGTGCTGTGGGAAGCAGAGTCACACACGTACTGATGTATCTTCGCAATACGTTCTCAATCTGTTTCTGCTGGAACCGACCCTTGATGACCAACCGTCTTGACCCGTCCACACTGCCACTCGTGCCCAACTCAGCGAAGATGAATTGCATAACGTGCTCATCGCTCCGCTTCATTCGTTTACAGATATCAGGGATGTTGGCGAAAATAGTCTTCTTGTTGCCTTCGCGGAGACATTGTGGCGGCGGTATAACGTAGCTTTTCGAGCCGCTGGACATGAGATCCGGGTGGGCACTGTGTAGATGTGCGAAGAATCGTTCCAGTAGCTTGTCGTACTTGATCGGCTTCACTTCGTCGTGACCCCAAATACCGGTTCCTGCATCCATGTCACCGTCCTCCTCGTCCTCCTTGGGAGCTTTGACTTCAGCATCACCATTTGCTTCTCGGTTCTCGTTGACCCCAGCCTCTGCTAATTTGGTCTCGAAATCGTCCGACTCTGCCGCTTTGGCGACTTTCTTCTTCTTCTTTTTCTTTAGCGCTGTAGGGTCGAATTCGCCATCGGCTGCGGGTGTGGCCTCTTCATCTCCTTCTGCTGTTTCCTCCTTTGGTTTTTTCGATGACTTTTTCTTCTTGCCGAGGCCTTTGAACAGCTCGTTCACTTCGTCTACAGCAGGATCCGCTGACTGTGATTCACCTTGCTTTTCTTTGGATTGTGAGCCCTGATCAAAAACCTGGATAGGCAATGGTAACCTACCTGCTGAGTGACTCTCCGCTGACGTTTTATCCGAGGTCCCGTTGACTTCTGTAACACCTCCATTCGCATCAAAGACCGTCGTTCCTTCGCTGAATGCGACTGATTTTCGGTGTTCTCGTGGAGCTGACATTGTGATCTGAGATAGGACGTGGTTCGGTCGTGTAAATGTTAGAAAGATGAATCACTCAATTGGGATGTGACTCTTGAGGATCGAGGATCTAGCTAGCGTGCTTACTAATGCGACTGGAATTCAATCGAGGACATTTTCTTGGTGAACCTCCACCCTCACTTTATTCCTTCTCCTCCAATTCTATGCCATCACTTGTTGCGAGAGCCTTCTATCCAACCGTGTACTGCCGAACGGTGTCTATCTCTAATCCCATGTGCCTCAGGTCTTCCCTTTTTCTGCCTTGATGGCGCCTATGGCGATACCAGGAACGCACCCCCAAAAGCGCTCTGCAACACAAGCAGAGTTTGAGGGGCCACCATCGAAGAAACTAAATCACAAGTCTTCAAGCCTTCACAGAGCAAGATGGGATCCACAGCGGGCTCATCGCAAGAAGGCAACGCTGCAGGACACCGAGATTGCCCAGGCGATGCTCACAAGATCGATCGGTCTTGCCCTCAAGGCTGTGGGCTTCGATGGTGCAGCGCCGGAAGCAGTCGAGAGCTTTCGCCTTGAAGTAGAAACATGTATGAGCGCCTTTGGCCGGCACAAACCACTTGTGCGCAGGTGCTGATCTTGCTAGACATGGCGCACTACCTGGCAGACGTCCGGCATTCTATGCTTTCATGCCGACGCACCCAAGCCTTACCTGGGGACTTCCTTCAAGCATTACATACGCACCAGCTCAGCTTAAGATCTCTCCTACCGCACCTGGACCCTCCTGTCTCTCCGAAAAGGTCACAGTATCGTCTACGGGTTGAGCCAGGCTCAACGAACATCGATCAACGTCACCGTTCCATAAGCCTAATGTTAAGTGGCTCTCCCGATCAAACTGCAAAGAAGCATATCCCGAAGCACTTTCCAGAGCTTCCAAGCAGGCATACCTACAAGGCGACGCCAGACTTCCCTAAATGCGAACGTGACCCAAGAAAGGTGCGGGAGCAGGCGAGGGAGGAAGGCAGGCTTGGAGAGGAGGCGCTCCGGCGGCTCGTGGGAGCCAGCTCAACAGCTGCATCCTACGGCATGCAGCCGAAGCAGAAGAGTATGAGCATTCGAGCAAGGAGAGATCAGTTGTGGAAGGAGACGATGCAAGCTGTCACGCAAGAAGGAGGGGATGGAGGTGGCCTGGGTGGTGGAGGTAACAAGGCGGAGAAAGGGAAGCAGATTGAGGGGGAGCCGGCAGCCATGAAGTTTGGAAGCGGGCGAATAGGACTGGCTGTGAACGCGGAGAAAAGGTACTGGAGGAAGGCAGCATCTCAGGGAAGAGGAGGAATGGGAACTTGATTTCATCGTCACGTATAGGGGGTCATTGCCAGGCGTTGGAGTGTCTTGATGGCATATATGATACCCATGAGTGCGGAGTTCCGGGCGAGTTTTGGTGAGAAAAAAGGTGGCCAAGCAAATTCAGGTAGCCCCATCAGAACCACCAATATACCTATCTTTCAAAAAATTGTATACGGCTGTCTATACATCAGAATCTAATACTTCCTTTTTGCATACGATTCTACCTTAATAATTTAAGTCCTCAGAAAGCTGGAGAGGAAAATAACAACGTGTTGGGAGAAATTTTTGCTGCTCAAGATTTGACGTGGCCACCTTTTTTCTCACCAACCCTTGGCGAAGCAGATTGCAATTGGAAAGTCTTGCTGTCTGTTGTCTTGATTACGTCGCCCGTCCAAGTAGAGATCATTCTTAAAAGCTTCATGACGTTTGCCCTCATATCATTCCTCGCCTTCCAACGCCGTAGTTTCCACCATCAAACCACCAGCACATCTGTAATCACGCCCACATCAGCTTAGGAATCATTCCAGACCGGAACGCAGCATGCTTACTTGCGGAAGAGTTTGACAACAGGCTCGCACTGAATGACCGACCCTTGGGACTTCGCACTCTCCTTCAAATGGCATGAATACTGCACCAGCTCTAGCAATTCACACCTACTCAAATCAACGTCTCCTCCTTTTCTCCGTCGGCCGTTGGGCAGTGTGTTGACACGGTCGAGAAGCTCCGCCGCAGGGAATGTCTCGATTGGGGGAGCCATAGGAAGCGCTGGTCGAAATGCTTCTCGAGAATATCGTTCGTGTAGCTAAATATGGATATCTGAGGCCTGAAGCACTCTCTCAGACGTGATGAGTGCAGCTGCTCTTGGCGAAGAATTGCTGGGAGAGGTGAAGGAGGAAGGGCTAAACGAGGTCTGTGAATCTCTGCTCATACAATGAAAGCTCCAAATATGCCGGCATGTGAGTGTCTATGCAACGACGCTGACCTGCACTCCAGCTGTTCCGCTCATTACGAGAAGCCACAGGATATCCTGGTCCCAAATTCGGATTTCCACCCTTCGATGATCTCCTCAACGCCTTTCAGCATCCTCCAATCACACGGCAGCAGGAGCAATTCCACACTCAATGGTCAACCCAACATCAACTCTCACACGCTACGATGGAAAAGTCTCCGTCCGTCATTGAGATCAGTGGGGCCACACCATGCTCAGGGAAGACACAACTACTCTATCATTTGATCACGATAGCACTCCTCCCTCCAGCGTCCAACAATATCGCATTACACGGGAAAGGGCAGGCAGTTGTCCTTTTCGATCTCTCAGGCAGAATCTCGATTCTGCGCCTTCGCGAACATATGCTTGCCTTCATCATCTCAAAATCCACTGCTCCCCATACTGCTCTATCCGAGCTAGCCAACGCTTCCTTAATATCAGACTCTCTCAAGCACCTTCACATCTTCCGTCCCCACTCTTCCTCTTCTTTCATTGCCACATTGAAAACGCTGCCTTCATACCTCCTCTCGAGCCCATCAACGCACTTCTCCACCAACCGCGCTCTCGGCTTGCTAGCCATCAGCGACTTCACATCCTTCCTCTGGCAAGACCGCCAAGAGGCCGAGGAAGCCGGTCTATCAGCCGAGAATGCCGTCGAGAAGGAGCAGAGCGACTTCTTGGCTCAGCACTACCGAGATCTCGTTTCCTCGCTCCGGAACCTCCATGATGTCTTCTCATGCGCCATTGCAGCAACCACTTGGGGTCTAGCTCCAGTCACACCGGTGGCCGGCCAGCCTGCTATGCGGCCCCATCTCCCAGCTGCATGGAACAATTTTAGCACCGCAAAGGTGGTCGTGGAGCGCGAGAGGGTCTCGAAATTCGGGCCCGGCATGAGCGTTGAAGAGGCATCGGCTGAGAAAGCTCAGCGGTGGGAAGCGGTCGGGAGGAGCGGTTTCTCGGGATGGGTGAATTGGTGGGGTAGCGATGGTTGGAGAGACGAGGTGCGAGAAGCTGTGAGGATGCTCAATGAGGGAGGTGCTTTTTCTTTTCGAGTTGCCAAAGGGGGTCTTGTCCTGGGTGATGATGATCAGTGAGGGATGGATTTTTTCTTTCTAGATTGCTAAAGAGGGTATCGTCCCTGGTGATATGGATCATCGAGGAAGGGGTTTTCTTCTCTCAACTGCTAAAAAGGGTCTTGTCCTGGATCATGATGATCAATGAGGGAGGGAGTGTTCTTTATGAATTGCTAATGGGGTTGTTGCCCTGGATGACATTGATTAGGTAATGAGGGAGGCGTTTCTCCCTTTCAAATTGCTAGAAAGGATCTTGTTCTGGATGATACTGCCTGATGAGGGAAGGGTTCTTCTCCTCGAACTGCTAAGGAGGGATCTTCCCCTGGATGACATAGATCATGGATGGAGGCGTGTCTTCTTCTCAAATGGCTAGAAAGGATCCTCTCCTGGATGAGAATGTTTAATGAGGGAGGCGTTTGTTCTTTTCAAATGGCTAAAAAGGATATTGTCTTAGATGAAGATGATCAATAAGGGAGGGCATTTTCCTTTCGAATTGTTTGAGGGGGTCTTATCCCGGGTAGTATTGATCGTTAATGGAAGGCTTCTTTTGTTTAATTGGATAGAACAGATTTCGTCCCGCATAATATCAATCAATAAAAGGAGTTTCCTCTTTCCAGATTGGGTAAAGGGGGTCGTGTCTCAGGCAATATTGATCAATAAGGGAAGAGTAATTGTTCCAAATTGGCAAAAAGGGTCTTGACCGGGTCGATATTAACCAAAAAGGGGGGGGTTTCTTCTTTGCGAATTGTCAAGAGGGATCATGTACTGGACGAGATCAATCATGCATAGGACTGTGGATATGAAGATCGAAGCAATCGATCTTTGATAGCCTCGGGCTGTTGTTGATCTACTTGCGAGAATGGAGGTGAGGTGACAGCGTAATCGATGATAGTATTGCAACAAGCCTTCTGCAGAGATCGCATTGTGAGGAATCTCCCAACGTCAGCGCTACACCATCTAGGCCGGAGACCATAACATCAGGAGCAGTATCGATTCCCAGACGTTGAGAACCCCCTTGTCAAGACGTCAGCGAACCCTGTCAGGTTCAGAGACGGTGTCAACGTTACCGAAAGGTAGGGGACTGGCATAGAAGATTGCCTACGGTGTGGGGAGGAAGGTTCTCTAGCTACTTAGACAATCGTCATCAGAAGCCATAGCTGGTAGATCCGATTCAGCTTCTTCTGTGGTGCGTTAGCAAACGGAAAGTGGAGTTCAGAGTATTCTTTACTAAAGATCAGGCAGCAAGTGAAGACTAGGGCGGCAAAGGCTCGTCACGCGTCTACAACTCACTCTATGGCCTATCCAAGCCAGGGACTTATTCGAGTGTCGATGGTTGTAGCAGGGTCAACAGCCGTCGTGAAAGCCGAAGCTTCTGGGGTGTTTTCGGTCTGGGTGTAGAAAAAACTGGCCCGGATACTGTAGACAATTGATTGTTTGACTTTTTATCTAAGATGCTACTTGTTATCGAAGGATGGTGACTCTGAGGCTTCAAGTCCTTTTATTTACGACCAAACATTTTCTGCAGGCTCTGGGCTGGGGACTTTGGCATCGAGAGGAGTCTCGAGTGTCAGGCTCATTAGGAAATGCGGAGAATCCTCTTCCAACTTCGGCGGGAACCAATCTGGGTCGGAGGGACTGGTATTGGGAAGAGCGCTGATTGCCGACCGTGAAGGCTTCTGTTGTAGAGTTGTTCCACCTTCTCCCGTGATATATTAGCCAAAGAGATATGAAATTCCGAGTAGCATAGCCTTACCTGAAACTCGATCGACAAACTTGGTTATAGCATGGGGAGCAGGCTCCATGGAAGTTAAGGCCATAAAAGCTGAGACGATGGAGACTAAGGCCATGGAAGCTGAGGCCACGGGGGTTGAGGCCATGGAAGTCGACCTCTCTGGGGCGCTTGGGATGGGCACCTTCTGCGAGGTCATGGTGAAAGGGCGAGAACTGGCAGACAGGAAGGTAGAAACATCGACCAGTGTACTTTTTTCCAGAAAGACGAAGCTCTGTCTTGCCTGAGGCAGGATTGCGTTATCGAGTATTCGTACTCATCTCGTTCTATTAGCAGTCGTGTGATTTCGGCAAGGAGACTCGATTCCGGGTTGTTCAAAATAAATGTGAATGACCTATGACTTCCTGTGACAGTAGTCTGTGTCAGTGTCGACGGCGGCCTCACTTAGTGTTGCTTGCCTGTGACAGAGGCAGTCATCGTTCCATCAATGACACCCGTGACATCAAGTGTCAGCCAGTGACAGATGAACGAGCTACTCACTTCTCTTGATCTGCTATCCGATGATATCGTTGTCTGTTCCGTTTCCGCTTCATTGAGGGCCCATTCCCACCTTGAGAACGCTTCTGGCCGTTGGGATTCCATCTAGCGACGGTCAGGTGTATGTGGGTATCTGAGGATCTAGAGGACTGCCGGTCTTGAGGGCCTGGCATTGCGAGGACAAATTCCAGGGAATGGAGCAGACTATGCGGACAAAGAGAAGGGAAGTGAAATGGATTAACGGACAGAACTTGGAAACAAAAAAGAAAATACACGGGGATAGCCTTTACATTGTGAAAACAGAAGAATGATGGAGGGTGAAAAGGCAGAAGTGAGAAGGAGCAAATCAAGTATTTTATCTTCCAAATATGAGCTCTTGCCGATATATGGGAAGGATGTGTGATAGTGAAGATGGGTAGTTTTAGGTTTGATAAATTTGACGCCGAACCTAATTAGTTTACTTGTAGGCCTGTAGCGTTGTATCTTTGGGTTAGAGGCCACGAGAATGCGCCATAAGGAAGGGACTTTTCCTTTTCATATTCGTCAAGAGGTCTTATTCTAGTGATAACGACGACATTGATCGGACTTAGACCTGAATAATTGTTTCACTATGTTACTTACCCGCCTCCAGAGCAGCCCTTTCATCAACAGTCATCTCGCTTTTCGCCTTTTTGATCCGCACGAACCCCAGCATGATCACCAATGCAAGAACAGCACACCCCAGTTCATACCAGAACACCGCCTGATAACTTCCCTTCAGCCCCAGATGCCCTGTCTGTGTCTGCGTCACATCGGCGAAAGCTAGTAGGAGAGCGATGCCCAGGTACAAAAGACTATTGATCAGAGCCCCTGCAAGCCCTTGTCGGCTCTGCGACAAGCTCGTAGTGATGAAGATGTTGGCCACGTTGAACGTGATATCGATGCCGATTGTAGCGGCGATCATAGCGGGGAAGACATAGGCCCAGTAGTTGGCCCCTTCTGGAGCCAAAGCAAAGAGTAGCGATGTCAGAACCCAGCCAAGGCCGGCAACGAGGATCAGTATGGTCCCTGGTAGTAGATGAAGCACGTATCCTCCCAAAACAGAAATGATACAGCCTCCAGTGCACATCGGTACGTACCAGGCCGCAACTTGGAGGGGTGTAGCGCCCATGATGTCTTGCATATAGAGGGTCGAATATAGAAGAAAGACGCCCAGCACACCGTCCGAGAAGACAAGAGCGATGAATAGGGCTGAAAGATGCGGGACTTTGAAAAGATCAAAAGGTAGCAATGGGGTTTTAGCGACCCAGCCTTCCACATAGAAAGCGGCACCCAGGAGTGCGGCTCCAACGATGAGCAAGACGTATATATAAGGCGTTTTCCAACCCTGCGGCGCATGAGAGGCATCTGTAGTGGCGAAGACGACCAGTATCAGGCCTGACACTATCAACGCCGAGCCCAGCCAGTCCATCCTCACGCCCATCGCTCTACGTTCTTGAATGTCTGACGGAATGGTCAGGTAGGCGGGGATGATCGTTGTGAAGATTAGTATTGTGCCGATCCAAAAGTACCACCCAAAGTCCAGGAAACTACCCGTCAGACCTGCGAAGAAGACACCGGCGAAGAACCCTAGCGGTGCAGACCCACCATACAGACTAAAGACAATATTCTTCCTCGGGCCAGGTCGATAGACACTACCGATAAGCATGATACCCGAGGGTAGGAAAGCGGCCGGTCCCAGCCCTTGCAGCGCTCTGCAGAAATCCATCATGAGCTGATTCTGCGAGAAGCCGGCGATCAACGACCACACCACGAACCAAGCCAATCCTGCAAGATAGACCGGGTAGCCGCCGTACATGTCAGCCAGGCGGCCAAATGGTAGTAAGAAAGCACCCGTGACGATGGTGAAGGCCGAAGCCGGCCAGACCGCGGACGCCTGCGGGATGTCGAGTTTGGCGATCAGAGTCGGCAGCAGGACGTTGAAGCCGGAGACGAAATATTCCTGTCCTGGATGTTAGATTGGGTGCGAGGCGGGCAAGGGTTAGGGGTAGACTTACGGCCATGAATTGAGAGGCGATGATCGAATAGCAGAAAGCAACTTCCGCCCATGTTGATTGGAACTTCGAGGGTCTCTCCCTTCCAAGGCGCTCAAGATGCGCTGCTCCAGACTCGGGGGCCTCTTCGTCCCCAGGGGCTTTGCCCGTCTCGACTGGTGATTCAGGCGAAGGCGATGTCCGTTCCTTTTTTTCATCTTTGACAGTGAAAGGTTGTTGATGAGGAGTTGCTTGTTCAGTCTCCGCGTTGGATGAAGAAATCACATCTTCCCTAGGCGTATCCCTTTGATTGGGCAATGACAGGCTTATCGCGGATTGTTTGGATGCTTCTTGCTTTGTGATTGATCGCTCGCTTCCCATCCCATGCATAGGTAGGTGCTCGAGGGTCATGACGATAACAAACCAATTGGTACACGCAGGGTTTGGCAATCTGGAACAGCACAAGATTGCAGAGGGAACAGCATTCTTACAAAGACGAGGAGTATATTCACATTATGAAAGTATTCTGAGCAAACGACCCACAAAGGATAGAAATACTCAGTACGTACGTTACTCACGCCAGGTCGTCACTTGGGCGTCAAACCCATGATTTGGATGACAAATACATGGCATTGCCCGAGACCCTCCGATTGCGGGCTGATCTTGACACTTGACAACCTAATGCAGCCCGACATGATATCTTCCATCTACCTATAGGTACTTCAGGTAATACCTTACTCTGTAGGTAATAAAGAAGATTCCTAGAACAACAGGCAGCCTCTGTACTTAATAATAACATGTCTTTCAAGGACTATGATACCCGAGCGTCGACTCTTAATTATACATCGGAGGATCGAGGTAATTCACCTTACCTTATTTTCCGAAACTCCCAATACGGAAATAATTAGCCAGAAGCAAGACTTTTGATGTCATCATTCCTACTTGGTACTGCAGCTCGGGCATGTATCAGCTGTGAATGCTAGCTGGATCTAATTGGTGGCTGGGACCATCGTGGCGAAAGCACCAATTGGCGGGAGAGTGGTTGAAAGTTACCTACCGTTCAAGATCCAGAATGGTCTTTCGCATGTGAAATGGATGGTGGGCAGGTGGGGGGTTGTGCACCTCGGCTGCTCGGGACCAATAAACACCACGCTACTGCCGAGAACGGGGCGCAGGCCATGTGGTTGCTGGCCCTAAATCTTAAAAACAGTGATTCTAGGCGCCCCGTCCGCCTGAAGTTGTACCTGGACGCTCTAAACATGCAAAACATGGCTGCAAATTTCCCTTCTTGTGAGATTCAGCTCAGGCTGCCACCAACGCAAACTCATAAAGGTAAGCAGTCCCCCCCCCCCCAATGTCTCAGACCTCACACTTCCTGTACTGACCCAGTAACAAGAGCTTTGCAATCCATATGGCTCCCCAAATGACGACAACGATTTTCTACGCTCTGCTGGCAGCAGCCTTGTGGTCGGATCATCTCTGCACTGCTGCAGCCTTTCCCAATTTGTTTGGACTGAATAACTTCAAAAGATATCCCTCCCCTCCAAAGGTCATAGGTTTCGATTTCAAGAGATCAGTCCCCAGGAACACCCCCAAGATAAATGCTCTACAACGCCGCCAAAAGACCGTCACCGCAACCCTTACCGATGACCAGATCACGTGAGCTCTGCAGGGCAACACCCATGAACCAAATGCTGACCGTTTTGCGCAGGTATTATATCAACATAACTGTTGGGACACCTCCTCAAAACTTCAGCGTCGTAATCGATACAGGAAGCGCCGATCTTTGGGTCCCCTCTATCCAGGCGGATGTCTGCCAACAGCAAGGATGTCAAGACCTTGGGGCGTACGATTCGCAGGCTTCGGCGACATATATCGATATAGCCCAAGGGGCATTCTCCATCTCGTACCAAGACAATAGCAGAACCCGAGGGTTAGCTCACCTACTCATTCTCTTCATCTTTGGAATGCTTTTACTGACATGAAGATTCTAGGGATTATATCAAAGAGACTGTGTCTATCGGCAAGACTCAGATTCAAAACATGACAATGGGGCTTGCAGAGTCTGCGGACAGGCCGATTGGGATCATGGGGATAGGTAGGCAATTACACCCCTCTTTCTCCTCCTCTACACCCTCCTAGACCTCCTCCGCTACTTCCACCACCTCCTCGAGCTGACCCTCTGAAGGTTATGATGCGGATGAAAGCATTGCTGCAAAAGATAAGAACGCTACCTACCCGAACATTGTCTCCCAATTGAAAGATCAAGGCGCGATCAATACTCTAGCCTATAGCCTGTGGCTCAACGATCAAAGTGAGGCTCCTCCTCCTTTTTCTTCCTACAGCCACTAATCCAACTCCCAGACTCTGACACAGGCTCCATTCTATTTGGTGGTGTTGATACGGCCAAATACCACGGCTCGCTGATCGTCCTCCCTGTCCAGAAAACCAACGGAACGTTCAAAGATTTTACCGTAGCACTTACATCCTTCACCTTCACAGATGCCGCCGGAAAACAAGCCTACTCCCAATCTAATATCGCGGTCCCCGTGATTCTAGACAGCGGCACGACAGCCACCTACCTACCAGATAACGTTGCAAACGATATCTTAAATGGCGTGGGCGCAACCAATGATCCCGAACTCGGCTGGATTATACCCTGCGTCCTCTCCGCTTCTCCAACGACCTTCTCCTTCTCCTTTGGTGGCAACGGGGGCCCCGCGATTTCGGTTTCCTTTGCGCAATTTGTCAACCCTATATATAACCAGGACGGTTCCGTGCCGCAGTTCTCAGATGGTTCCGGCGCAGCATGCGGTTTCGGTCTTCTGTCGGCAGGAGATCCCTCTCAGCCTATCCTCCTCGGCGACACCTTTCTTCGCTCCGCTTACGTCGTTTACGATCTCACATCCAATCAAATAGGTATGGCAGCGACCAATTTTAACGCCACAGGCAGCAATGTGGTAGAGATATCGAGCTCCGAGATCCCCGGGGCATCGGCCACAGCGACAGGTGGGGTGGTCACGCAGACTTATGCCGGGATCCCGCAGCAAACAATTGCAACGAAGAAAGGGGGAGCGCAGAAGACAGCTGGGCACAAGACGCCGACGTTCAATCTGGGCGTTACGGCTACGCCTACTGGGAAGAAGGGAGCGGCGGCTGTTGTTGGGCCCCCTAGGATGGAGGTCATGTCGGTGGTGGTGGGGAGCGTAGTCTTCCTATCGCTGTTCCTGGGAAGCGGCATCGTTTTGATAAGATGATCAGATACGGGCGATGATAGATACGCATACTGGCTCGTGCATATGGGGATGCGTAACTTATTAAGCATTTGAGTGGCTGGAAAAGGGGATTTGAGACGGGAAGATTGCGATTATGGATGCATTCGGGATAGAGTCCGCAAAACAGGAGCGATGTCGGTGGTAGCATTGGTACGTATGGCGAGAATGAATTGCGAGAATGAAATGCCAGATGGATTGCATGCTAAGTCAGTCCTCTGCTTCGCCCATCTCCTGACCCAGGACCTTGGAGTTTGAATGTTGCGAACAGCTTCCCCTACTCTTCTATGCACAAGGGCAAAACACTCATAATCGAACCCTCAACCGAATCCCAAAAGAGAAAAAAGCTCGCCTCCCAGTCCGGGGGCTGCTCCCTTTTGGGGGCGTTGAAAACGTAATTTAATACGTTTGGCAGACCATCATTCCCATTACGCCAGCTATGCTGGGGTCCTCATTGGAGAACGTGATTAAATCACTTATTTGCAAATATGTAGTAATCCAAGATTAAGTTCTGAATCTGGTTCGTAGATCCTTATTTAAAGGGGCACGAAGCTCATTGTCTCATAATTTTCCCTCTTGTTCCATGACCGGCTCCTCGCAAATTGCACTCATTGTACTAGTCTCATTTTGCTAGGAGAGCACATATACCCTGTCGGCTGTTTGTTGATATTATCATGTGTTACCTAGTCACAAGCATCAATCAGCTCTCACTCCGCTGGCTCTCCGCCATACTGCTACTCCGCACCACCGCTCTGTTCAGCCCCTCACACACCTTTGTAGCCTTGGTCCAGCCATATAGAACGCTTGGACTGCTTCTATGCATCCGCTGCACACAGCCACGCTACCTCGTAGTCGTCCATATTTCCTCTGTTCAAGTAGCCAAATACTTTTCAGCAAAGATCAACGTCGCAACTGAGAAAAAGCTCAGTGTATGCAGGGTAAGCAGTGTGCAGAAAACGACATGTAACAAGCTCCAATCGAAGACGACGCCGTATGCCAACCTATCGGTAATCTGGGCTTCGACAACAACCTTCGACAACAAACTCCGACGACAACGTCGATGCCTTCACCAACGCCTACGAAGAATCTATCATCAGCAACGAGAAGCGGCGTCCTTCTCTTGCAGAAGGAGATGGGGTGTCTCTCTTTCTCAAGGAGATATGGTGCTCTCTCCCCAAGAATATTGTGTGGCGTTCCTCTTCCCCAGCGGGGGTTGGGGCGTCTCATTCCCAACAAATGAGATGAGGCGTCCTTCCCTTAGGGGTAGTTGTCTCGGGCAGCCAGGTCTCCGAGCTCAAGTGCTGCATTTGTCGAAAGACAAAGTCTTTTAATAGCTTCGCCAAGGGTCAGCGTCGCAACAGTGAAATTGCTGTAAGCTTACCTGCTCTAGCTTCCATTCAGTGTCTTTAAGTACCCACTGACAATGTTATTAGCGCTGTATGCTATGTGTAGCCGAAGACTTGCAACAAGCACCACTCGAGGATGACGCCGTCCGTCAATCTATGAATAAGTTGGGCCCTGAGCCTCGATGACGACGACCTTGCTACTGGAAACAATGCATCAGGGTCACATCACCCTCAAAATTGCACGTGGACCCAGTGTGAGAACATGGATGCATTCACCAACGCGTACGAAGAAGTGGATATCCTCCGCACAATTCTATTCCCCCTACTAAGATATCTCCCAGTCAATCAGCAGCGACGAGTCCGGCGCTCCTCTTTCACATAACGAGATGTCCACCCACAATCTCTCCACCTACAACGCGTTCGTCGGCCGAGCTTCCACCCACTACGGCACAAAGAGCATACTCTCCTCCACCATCTCCAACGCCGCACCTTCCCACCATGCACAAGAATGGCAATCCTTCGTCACCCCCCAAGGCCGAACCTTCATCGCAGATGACGCCCGCAGGAACGCCCACCACCACACCCGCGCAGCCTCCACTCCCGCGAACGAAGACTCCTTCGATCCCACCGTGCCGCAGACAAAGGACGAGGTATATTCCTACCCTCCCCCTCACCTTTAACCTGACTACATGAAAGAATACTTGAACTGACGCGGTATTGGATAAGGTTCAGGCGACTTGCTCCAGAAAGGGCTTTGCTAAGTCCAACCGGTAATATCAAGTTGGAGAGGGCCTAGGTCAAGGAAGAACATGCAAAGTCGGCAAAACGCTGGCCCTCGCCTACCAAAGAGAATGTCGATGTCATTTGGATAGCATGGTCCAAGGTGAATGTTGGGCGGCAACATTCCTGGACGACTGGTTTACATCGTTTTCAATCGTAGGCATTCTTATCAGTGAGAAATAGGAGGTTGCTAACTTGTTTGAGGCCTCATACGATGTTGCTTTGAGAACCAATTGGACAATCTTAGTCGTCTCGATTGAGAATCCCTTCAGCAATGGTGGAATCCGCAACGACTAATTACCACGACTCCACGGCGACGTCTAGTCAGCCTGCGTGTTTGCTGAACACACCTTTCAAATACCGAGCACACTCTTTTATCCGAGGGAGAACGGCGAGGCATATTGCTAACAGCGGCATCGGCTCAAAAGATAATCCTCTCGGTATGTAAGGGAGCCGCACTCTGGAGGCGCCGCTTCTTGGCCATCACATGCTCGAGATGTACATTGCGGTTGCAGACGGTATGACCATCTTGTTGTCAAGTGTGGCTTTGCATGATTTTGCACGTAAATTGGATCGCATTGTCTCGCTATGTTGCTGAGCAGGAGGAATTGGTGACTTTGGATGCGGCACCCTGGTTGTAGTGTAAGCTATGAAACACCGAAGCTATAGCTTCAGGATCATCTTCCGGATGGAATAGTGTTGAAACACCAGTCTTCATCAAAGACTGCCCTTCAGCATGGCTTGGACTCAGCATTGCTGAGAGCACTGGAAGCGAAGCTTGAGGACCTCTGATGATACGATGATGGATTGCGTGGGCTCCGAGCCAATGATCAGTAGCCAACCTCCATTCGGATCCGGATTCTCGAACTTGTCCGTATGAGTCATTGTGGATGTTCGCGAGGTATCCATGGAATGTAGTGCTTGGGTGAATGTGATGAAGGTAAGTGGAAGGGAAGTGGATAGATTCGCATAGATTCGCATATAGATGGGTTCGTATTGTATCGCCATTTCCCAACGCATCAATTGTCATTCGGCAGCGTACCCAAGGCAGTGTACCCAAGCATTGCTTTATCTTCAGCGCGGTCAAAATGGTTCCAATGGAGACGGTCAAGCTTCCTACTACAAGGAAGAAACAAGTAGGGACGAAGGACATAAAAAGTCGAGAATTCATGGACCCTCGCCTGCCCAGGATGATTTCATCGCCCCAAACGGGGCGGGGACAAGTCCTGAAGCAGCTGAGGCAATCGATGAAGGGGAGGAAGCAGACAGGAATGAAGAAGCTCGGCATGTTTGGTCAACTTTTGCGACGAGGATTTGAGAGGTCGAAAATGTACCAGGACAGGTTGCGATGCACGTTACAAACTCTGCCACGACTTCCAGAAAGTAAGTCCGTCAGCTTCCAATCAGGTTTCCTGACTAATCATATTCACAGGGGGTTTGCTCGGTTCCTACATTCGAGCATCGTGGCCTCGTTCACCTCAAGCACACGGGTATCTCTTTCTTCAAGGGTAAACCATGCAAGTTTGGCCTTTCTTGCCGCTTCGGTCACGACTATCCCGAAGAGAGGCTGCGGGTGGAACGCTTTAGAAAGGAAGCCGCAGCAGAGAGGAACGCAGAATCAAACGGGAGGATGGGTCCACATCATACAACAGGCCCGAATTACGAGAGAAATATGGGCATGAGGGCATGGAGGGCCGTTGGAAGGAGGGAGCAAACGGAAAGCAAGGTCGACGATTGAAATCGGAGAGTGGTTGCTCGAGCCAGTTGCATGATCCAATATCTTATGATAGCCTGCTCTCATCCCTCGGGAGCTTGCGTTAGCGAATGAATTCTGCTGCCATGCAGCACTCCACTCCCTGCACGCCCCCACTGCTCTTCACAGAATCGCCTGTCCGCCATTCACTCATCTCCAACACCCAACATTTCGCCAGCTCGTTCCCCTCATCTCTTTTGCAATTCAAAACACGACCACGAAACGTTAGAGGATTAACCTCCCCCTCGCTTCACACAATTGAGGTAATCCCAACGTCAACGTCTGGATTAGTAGTTAGGCAGAGCCGCGTTGTCGTTTCTTCTCGTCCCGGAGGTTCAGATCATTCCGGCAAGAAGCGTTGCGCTAACTATTTTGGTCTTCCAAGGCTCCCGGTCTAACTCAAACCGGTAGTCAGGCTGAGTCCCGCCCCGGTTGGTACCTAAAAAAGGAATCGTGCTGATGCTGATGGCTGCGCCTACCAACCCCCACAGAAATAATCTAATACCTAACAACCACGGATCTCCCGCTCCCGAAGGCTCACTCTCAACGTCTCATTTTCGTATGTGAGCCAAAGAAAGATGTTCTGAAAATACCTCGCGTAATCCGTTGGTTTGGGGTTGATGGTGTAACTTGGGCAGGTCATCATGCTGTGCGAGGCTGTATTTACACATTTGTACTGCGTGCGCTGACATTGAGGTATGTATAAGTATCAACTTCTTCCCTGAGTAGAAAGGCATTATCCAGCCATCAGTCTTCAGCAAGCATATTCATTGTCAGCATTCCTCTTTTCGATCCGTCTATTTCATTTGTCTCTGAGGTACACATTGATACTCTCCTTTCAATCTATACATTTCCTTTGTCATACAACTATTCAATCTCCTTAATCCACCAAAGAACCACCTTCTACAACCCTCTCCCACCGAATCACACCTTTAACCCTCGCAACTATGCACTCCTTCACCTACACCGCAGTCACCTTCCTCTCCCTCTCCTCCACCATCCTCGCAGCCCCCGCACAGTTCTCAGCCCGCATGGACCAAAACCCCATGCCCGACATCGCCGCTGTAGCCGGAGGAAACACCCCAAACACAGCCCCACCAACCGGAATCTCCGATGCAGCAACCGCAGACTTTCAAGCGGTCAACTTCCTCGAGAACCTCGAATCCGCCTTCTTCGCGGCCGGAATCAAAAACCTGACCGCCTGGAACAAAGACGGCTACCTAGACGAAGCCATCAAAGTCGTCACAGCCGTTCACGCGCAGGAGCTAATCCACGTGGAAACCGCCGAAGCGATCCTGAAAGCCAACAACAAAGCCACCTTCTCCCCCTGCCAATACACCTTCCCGGTAACCACAGCGGCCGAATTCCTCAACCTCGCCAGCATAATCACCACGGTCGGCATCGGCGGCGTAATAAACATCGTCTCGGGCCTCGCCCTCTCAGACCCAAAACTCGTCCAAGGCCCCGCCTCAATCCTCGCCATCGAATCCAGACACGACGCCTTCTTCCGCCAGCAAATCTCAAAGAATCTCCTCCCCAACCCCGCCCCCTTCGACACCCGCCTCTCCGCCCGCTACGCCCTCAACCTCGCAGCGCCCTTCCTCGTGAAGGACTCCTGCAAAGCGAAACCGGCATTCAAACCGCTCCCGGGGCTCAAAGCCGAGGTCAAAGGCGCAACCGCGGGCACCAAGGGTCCCATCACCTTCACCTTCGGGGCCGACGTCGCAAAAGCGGATTATGAGGGCAAGACGATGTATATCGGGTGGGTGAACCAGGCGAACAAGGTCGCGTACACGGCAGCCACGGTCACGGAGGGGAAAGTGGAGAGCACGATTGCCGAGACGGCGGTGATGGGGGGGATAGCGTTTGCGGCGCTGACGGGGCAGAACCAGGCAGTCGATGTGAATGCGTTGACGGATGTTACTGTGGCGGGGCCGGCGCCGGTGAGGATTTCTTGAATGGGGATTTGCTGTTTGTGGGAAGGTGAAGCGGGGGGGCATCCGAAAGGGATGTGGGGTGGGCATGGTGGGCATAGCGCTTTGGGTGTTGCATTGGGATGGGCGCTTCGTCTTCTCGGTAGCGGTTTAGACAGCATGCAGCCTCTTGACCGATCCCTGTCGTGCATCCATCTTTAGTATACCAGAGGCATATCCATTCGCCCCCTTTCAACCATGTCAACCCTGTCAACCCTGCCATGTACATACAGCACTTTTGCTCATCTCGTCAGGGTCAGACATACGCTGCATTATCCCTCTACTAGAAACAATCCCCTCCAGTAAGGGGCTAGGTAGTCCAGCTTACTCTGACCCCCGCGAGCTCATGTACAACATCTCGAGTTTTCAAGCTACACAGCTGCAGAGTCCATCAGGTGCATCCCCAAATATTATCCTTGCATTCCCCCATCTTTGGCATTGGCTCAGAGCATCATAATTTCAAAGCCTTATCAGACCCTCTTCTTCCTGTTCTACCACTTCAGGGCCAATATCCACCTGATTCTGCATCATTCAATTCAATTGACCCTATTTGGGAGCTCATCACCTCATTTATCGTCTATATTACCTACCTAGGGAGCCTTATCCCGTGGAAACCCTCCAGGCACACTAAATCTAATCAGGCTTAGCGTAGACACCGAAAAGCTTCCTTCACGCCCCTCGGCCCATCCTTAAATAATATGCTCGGGGAGCTCATACGCCCACTCCCAAGCTTATAATTCTTTAGTCAACAGTAGAAAACACCACCCATGTTGCCGATGGTCTTTGAAACGTCAAGACATCAAGACCCTTTGGCAGCTACTCGGCCGTGTGCGATCAGTGTCTATTGTAGTGACACCGCCTCGACATGGTATGTACATCCACTGGCGCTGCACCGGCCCACGGCTGCTCTATCCGACCAAATCGTCTGGACTGACGGTATGTTGGCAGCGCTCGAGCAGCACCGCTCGTTGGCAGAGCTTATTAGCGATTCGTTGTCTTCTGTGACTGCTCAACTCCTGAGTTGACTTCCGAACCATTGCTCGAGTCCAGCGCCTTCCCATTAACATGCTGATTGGCCCCTTTCGCCTTCTCATCATCACTACGCTTCGAGGAGCTCTCCATACTCCTCCTCACCGCATTATGCAGCAAACTCCCTCTCTTCCCCAGTAGTCCACCGTGCCCCTCCTCCGCACTACTCCTCGCGAGCCCGACAATCTCTCTTTCCCTCCGATCCTCTTGCTTATTCTGCAATGCTTTCTTAGCGTATCCGACGCTCTCATAGCCCCCTTTCCTCTCTAATTTCTTCTGGTCCCGCAGCACAGCCACGCGGCCTTTGACGCCTTCGTTCTTCTGCGCTTCGTCTTCTGTGTTTATCTCGTTGACGGTCCGCCAGGCAGCATCGACTCGGTCCGACTCGCGCTGCTTTCTCATGCCATCCATACTCCTAGCATCTTCGCCTCCTTGGATCATGCGGGCTCTGCGGATGAAAGCTGTGGGCTGCCTACCTTTGATAAGCTCCTTATGAACCCCTTTCATTGTGTAAGCAAACGGTCCGATGACAGCAGCGAGATCCTTTAGAACGAAGCCGCCGAGCCCTTTTCCAACGCCTTGAACGAAGCCCAAAGGACCATGGTTCCGAGCGCCTTTGTAAGGGTGAAGGAAGAGACCAGTGACCCCACCGTAGACACCAAAGGTGAACTCTTCGCCCGCGGCGCGGAGACCAGAGTGCATACCGGATATGCGAGGAGAGGTTCGGACGGTGGAATCGCCGTAGAGACGGGGCGCATTGTGGAAACCTTGGGCGATAGCCAAAGATAGATCCATGGGGGCTAGTGAAAGACGTCAGCCCAACAGGCGCTAATGCATGAGATGTGAGGTGAGATTCTTACCTTTTGCTAGCGCACCACCAGCTTGAGCAAAGCCTGCGCCTGTGTCTTCGGCAAGATCGTGTGCCAGGTTGGGGTGAGATTGCTTTGCCCCAACTGACTCAGCACGTGACTCGTTGTGTTCCCGGTCACTCTCACTCGGGTGGAACATCTCTTCGCTGGGCGAGGTTCTTGTCGACTCAAACTCATCGTGAGCTTGACCTGGTAATCCATGTGGCTCAGGAAGATGTTGCTCGAGGCCATGCTGACCGCCATGCGGCAATCTCCCAATGCTATGATCGGAACCGTTCTTTTTCGCCTCCCCATTAGTAGTCGGGGCTTCTTTCCGCTCGTTACTATTCCCGGCTGCTGCTGACTTTCCATTCCCCTTCTCGCCATGTGTACGCTTCTTGCTTTTCTTGATACGTTTCGCCCACTTCACAGGTAGACCACCAACACCTTTTACCACGCCACTGGCAGAGCTTACGAGAGCAGCGCCGCCACCTGTCAAAGGCTCACCAGGACCTTCAAAATCGTTCCATTCGTAGTGCCTCAGCAGTCTGAGGTCTTGCCATTTGATTTTCTTCTTCTCAACCAGCAGTTGGGCAGCAAGAGAAGAAAGCCTCAAATTGAGATGCTTGAGTTTCCAGACGGCCACGTGATCAGGCAGAATCGAACAACGCATGGAGTGATCCCCCTGCATGGGGAGGTGGTGATGAAAGGAATCGACTGCATTCTTAGCCCCGTCGCCTTCCTGTGCAATGTTCCTAGCCAAGTGCTCGGCCGCAGCCTTTGCGCTAGGCGACAGGCATTGCTTGATACCTTCAGCGAGTGCATCTGAATTCAATCGTTTGTATGGAATAGCCTCATGAGCCCCAGCACCAGCCTTCGATACCATCGAACCCCAGAATGGTTGATCGCCGAAGAAGGGTAATCATGGTAGGCTTTCCGCATTTCAATCCGATCGCAGTCGTACCAGCGCCACCATGATGGACAACAGCGCTGCATCGCGGAAAGAGCCAATCATGAGGCGTGTTCTCAAGCATGTAGATGTTGTCAGGTGTGTTGTCTTCATCACCAAGACCCCCCCACCCTTTGCTAACGAGAGCCCTGACTCCAGCCTTCTTGACCGCTTCAAAAATCAAAAACGTGAATTTATTAGGGTCATCGACAACAATACTGCCAAACCCAATGTAAACAGGTGGTTTTCCAGCTTCTAAGAACTTTGAAAGAGTCTCTGGTGGCTTAAAAGAGGACGCGAGGTCCAAAAACACGAAACCAGATATATCGATTTCTTCGCCCCAGTCGCTCGGTTTCGGGATCAGGCTAGGAGACCACATATAAGTGTATGGCACCTTGAGCCTGAAAAGCTGACCGGGAGCCCAGAGGGTAGATACTGGCTCGAGACCGAGAGTTTTGACTCGAAAGCGATTTACCAAATCGCCCAGTCCTTGCCATGTCATCATCTCGACCAGCGGATACGACATGAAGTTCGTATAATTTGAATCAACATTACTCTTCTTGATATTCGCCAAGGGATGAGGGAAGGCTTGTGTGGGACTGAATGGAAAAGTAAACATAAGATGAAGCCTTATTCCTAAACGTTCCGCGCAGTGAACGTGAGCAAAACAAGGCGGGTTGGCTATGATGGCGTCAGCGACGAATGGATGCTTCTCACTCATCATTTGCAGATTGGAGGAGTTCTTCTCGTCATCTGTGGCATTGATACACGCACGCCAGAAGCCTTGAAACATTTCGAACATCGAGTCTCGTTTTCGGCCAATCTCACCAGCCCTTACCGTAGAGACAGAAGGCATGAGACCAGGGTTCTTTACCATGAAAGCCATGAGCTCTGCGGGGTCACCTCCGACTGAGAAGAACTCCAACCCGGAATCTTCTTCTACAAATTTCTTAAACGCGGGATGTGTGGCCAGCCTCACTCTATGGCCGTGATCTTCTTTGAGTATCTTGCCAACCTTGAGGAATGGTTGTATGTCACCTCTGCTGCCTATCACCATGATAACAATATTCAGAGGTGGTATTGGCGCGTTGTCCAACGATGGATGCTTCGAGAGCGCGGACAGCCGGGCCGGGAGGTCCGGCCTTCTCGAGCTATGTTCTTCCGGAAGGGGCGTGCACACTTCGGGCTGCTTGTTGTACCCGTCGATGGCCCCCTCTCCTGCTTTTTTTGTATGATGTTGGAGTGTAGCACCCAGGGCGTGGGCCAAATAGCCGCGGTTGTTTGTCTCATTTACGCTGATATTGAGTCGTCCATCTCTTTTCGACACCTTGCCCTTTGTCTTGTAGTTGTCGTTTCCGACTAAAAACTTTCCGTAGCCTTCCTCATTGCCCTTGCTTTTTGTAGTGGCCTCAGGGACGCTGCTGCTATGTCTGCTCTGGCGAGGTGATAGGCCACTGAGATGTGAAGGTGGTGATACGAGTTTGTGTAGCTCGTCATCGTCGGAATCCGAACTGGATGCGAGGTCAGCCCCGGCGGCGTCGGTCAACGCTGTTGGTGTAAAAGATGTTCGGCCTCTCCTCATGCCCAGCAATGATCTCTGTTGAGCAGCCACAGGTCGCTCTGATATGATAGTTGGCTTCCGGACTAGTGTAGGAGCTGTGGCCTTCCTCTGCGGTCTAGGGATTGCCTGACCCTTGTTTCGTCTTGAAGAATCTTGCATTGGTAAGGTCTTGCTCGGTACCAACGATTGGTTTATCTTGGTGAGTGGAGGGGCCGTAGAAGAATCGCCGCTGCTTCGGGGGAATGGAAATTCAAGCGCTGGGGATATCGGAAGGATGTTGTTGCCATTCTGCTCGGCAGAGGACGAGTCTCCCATCCTACCGGTCGGTGCCAGCTTGTGGCTTTTGCTTTGTTATTGGGGAACGAGACAGCTCTCACGTGTCAGCTGCTTCAATTAAAATTGTTTTGAGACAAGTACAGAGATGGCCATGGCCAGAACGCATCGGGTAGCCGCGAGGGAAATGAGAAAGATCAAAACTCGAGGTATGTGGTACCCGCCGAGCATGCAATTACCATGTCATATCGAGAGCAGTAGAGCATGTTTAGAATTCAGAGGCTACATGGAGTCCGACTCTGCGCTCATCCGGACGATTCACAGCTGATTCATAGGAAAGACCTTACAAAAGTGCAGAAGCGAAAAAGAGAGACGGAAAGACCGGAAGAGCGAGATGGGAATCTTAGTCGTACGCTAGTGATAGCCATGTGTGATGTAATAATTAAATTAAGGTAAACGTCGGGAGCGACCCCTGGACTTGTTACCCGTTATACCCGAGTTCGAACAAATACGAGTACGAAAATGTTCTAATACCGAACGTGCAAAAGAAAAGGAGCTCTGAGAAAGGGGCACCAGGGTGTGTTCTAAGATTACACAATACTCGTCTAACATTACAATCCTCAGACACCACCAGAATCATGAAAACCACACATCAGCACATGAACAATTCATCCATTAAAAAAGCAAATCGTCCAACCCCCCGCCCTTCAGAGCCTCCACGTCCCCCCCAGCCTCCGCAACCGCTTTAAAAGCCGCCTGGCTAAGTCTCCGCTTCTTATCCTGCGCCTCCAGCTCTCGCCGCGCTTTCGTCTTGGAGCTTCCACTCGGCGCCACGCCGGTCAAGATCTTCCTCTTGTCGTCCGGAGTAAAGTTGACGAATCCGAACTCTCCCGGCGATTTGAGTCCGTTTATTGATTTGGGTGATTTTAGTGCGCCTGCTGATTTGGGGGAGCGGAGATTGTGACCGGATTTGGCAGAGCGGAGAGTGATTGATGATTTGGTATTGGGGAGACGGAGCGTCCCTAGTCTCGGTCGGCGTCGTTGGGGTTTCGAGCGTGGGCCTGGATTGGGAGGGTCTTGTGCTGGGGGTGAGGGCGACGGAGTGAGTGGTGGAGAAGTTTGGGGATGGGTGAGGTTGGTAACAGCCGAGTTGCCGTTGGTGTAGGTGTTGCTCCCTCGATTGTTGGAGGCCATGTCTGGTGGTAGATACATAGGATAAGTATTTGAAGGCTCTGGATTGTGATGTAGGCCGTATAGATCATATGGTATTGCTTCTTCAGGAACATAATCAGGGAGCCCCGTGGCCTGTAGAGAGGATTGCGCAGGATAAGCTTCAGCTTTTTCGGGAAGAGTGTGAAGCCAACTTGGATGGACGTGACCTGGCGAGATTGTGACGTCGTGACGGACATAACCTAAGGGCGCCTGACCCCAGGAAGCTGGCTGTCGAGAATGCCGTATGCTGTTGTCAAAGTTTTGTGTGAAATCATCCATGCCGTTGATATAGGACCCTACCAGTGATCCCGGTTCGACTGGCATTTGGACAGGAGAGCCTGGGGTAGCAGGATTCGACGTTCGAGGACTGTGGCCCATAATTTGCGTCGGACGAAACAAATATGGAGAAGCTGCATTCTCACTGACGGTCTTCCTATGGGTAAAGGGGTTGGTGAAAGGGGCATTGAATGCTGACGGATCCATTTTCTGGGCACCATTCGTAGAAGAGGAAAGCGGCATTGCCAGTCCTGCCTCTGACGCCTTCAGACTAATCTGCTCGAACTTCTGCGTCCACTCTTGACATGAAGACATGTCATGTGAATTGCGGGACGACGGTCGGATCATATCATTTGAAAGCGTTTTCGATATTCGATGAGTTCTGCCTTTTGGCTCTGGGCCGTTCGTGCAAAACTTACCTTTCCGTCTCAACGTGGGAGCCGCTGAATGAGGAGGGGATGCTGGTATTGAGGACGCTTTGCCTTCAAGACTTAACAGTTGACTGCCAGAGATCGCCGTGCTGCTGGGTTCCTGTTGCTTGGACAATCTTCGGCTGTGCAAAGGCTGTGGGTCCTCCTCATGTACAAATGGTATGCTTGCTGGTGATATAGGTTGTGGATGTTTGATGATTGGACCTGCCCCACCCACGACATAGCTCTGGCTGGTCGTGGCGTCGTCAAAGCCAAACTCGAAGGATTCATAGCTTTGGGGGGCTTCGATGTCGTTGGTGGATTGTGACGAATCAAATGGTTCAAAGGAAATCATTGTACCTGGCTGCATTCGTCTGTGTCTGGTGAGTTGGAGAACTGTAAGCGCCGAGGAAAGCCGATTACCTGCGATTTGAATAAGTCAGTGTAATATGCGCAGCCTTGAATAGAAATTAAACATGTGAAAAGATAGCAGGGTGTTTTATGGGTCTATTGCTAAACATTCCAGGAGAATGGCTGGGGATGGATTCGACTCGCGCAGCGGTGGTTGTGATTGGACCAAACGAAACTTACTACGACCATGAACCATGTGATAGATGCAAGCGGTCACCCAATGGTGGTTGGTTGGAGGAATGAACGATTTTGGTATAGCGGCATTCCAAGGGGTTGCTCAGGAACAATGCGATCTTTGGAGAATTCTTGGCGAAGTAGTATAGTCTCCAATGTTCAACAGATAACATGGCAAAAGTAACAGCCTCGTCGCAGGTTCCCGAGGAGTTGCCGCTGAACAGCGTACCAAAGAATCGCTTGATTTGGTTTGTGAAACATCGAAAGGTATAACCTCACTCAGACGTCGAGGTTTTTGACAGCTGGCATCGAGCCTAGACCACCCCCACCCGTGCCCTTAACGCCTTGCTCTAGTCCCTTCCCATCCACCTTCACGGGCTCCTCGTGGACGCCCCCCGCGCTTCGGTCAATGACGTGCTTCCTCAACATGGCAAGGATCTCACTGTTCTGCCATCGGTGCGGTACTGGTCGGTAGGCGGGTTTGAACGTACCGACGGTCTGAGCCCATTCGCCGCTTCTTGGTGCACCATTCCTCCACTCATCTGTCTCCGACTTGTCCATGGCCTTGCCTTGAGCTACTGGGGTGGAGCTGTCAGGGTTGCCACCCTCCGCAGTCTCGCGTGATGTAGGCGTCGGCTCCTGTGTGGCCCAGTAGTATATATCCCAATCATTCTCATCGAGGAAAAGATCATATTGTTCGAGTTGCTTGGAGGTCATACGGGCGAGATTGATATCGGCAAAGGTGGAAAGGAGCAGGTCACTTTCGAGTGTTCCCCTCTTCCGACTCTGATCTAGGCATAGGGTAGGAATATCAGCTAATGAGGATCTGGGTTGGGGTAATAGCACTGTAGAGAAACGGACATAACAACCTGGCCCGCATGGTGTTGCCATCTTCCCCTGTCCGTCTAATTGGCTCCACCTTGAATTCGGCTCCCTCCATCTCTCCTACGTCGAGCTCTGCATTGGGTCCATCTTCGGGGCCACCTTTTTGCGATCCTCCGGTCATTCTCTCGGTGTTTTCGGGGACAGAGTCCTTGGGTACAAATTCCGGGTCCACAGATGTGAGCAACTCTGGAGGTGCTTTATCAGCACCGACGCTGGGCATCTCATTGGCAATGGTGGAGTTAGTATTCGTCATGTGAGGCCCGGTAGGCTTTTTTTTCTGTTCATCTCCCCATTGTGATGCATTCTCGTTCGAATGTGGTTTGGGCCAAAAGCGGGGCAGGGTGGTCGATATGGGTCTGACTGCGATCAATGAAGATCGTCCAGAGCGGATTGCGTGACGGAAGAGTGGCATAGCGTAGGAGAAGATCTAATTGTGAATATGTTTGTAGACGATTAAGATATCGCTTGAGGGAGTAGGATGGAAGGGAAGATGAACCCTATCCGCCATGGTCGAGTTCTTTACTTGCATTACTAGCGCGAGGACTCTTAAATATTACAGACCAGATCTAAGGCCCTAGATTGTACATGATGATTGGAATGCTTCAGTAGCTACATCCAGATGATGGCGCAGTACAGTATGGAGCGAACAGAAGCTTCCAATGTAGTTTGCAGGACGATAGTCGACTGAGCTAACGCACTGGTGGTGACTTTGCTGCCTCGAAGAGAGCTCCCCCACACCCCCCACCATTCTGAAGTGAATATAGTCTTCTCAAATCAGGTGCTTTGACCTGAATCAACAAAGTCAGCATCGCTCCAACATCGAGAACCATATTGGGAGCAGTATCGAGAGCGTACCTGAAATATGCCCGCAGATACACAACCTGCCATGCGCCCAACCCTACCAGCATACCCATGGTCCCAAATGCAAACCATTTGACTCGTTCATTCGTACTTTCGTTTGTATCCCTCAGCTTTTGTTCCCTTGTCCTCAGATAGTCCATCTCAACTACAATCTCAGCCACCAGCTCCTCTACTCTACGTAGTTCCGTTTCGACGGGCTTCAATTTTTCCTGGGCTTGTATGGCGGACCAGTCTCGGGCGTCGGCACCGATATCGATGTCGAGCTCGACGTGGCGGGAAGGGCTCAGGTGCGCTTCTATATGTTGTCTTCAGTATGTCTATGATGAAGAAGTGGGCAGGCAGCATTGCATACGGTTGGCAGTAAGCTGGTTCTCGAAGCAGACATCAAAGGCGGCATCGGCGTGGGAGGTAAAAGCCATTCTCGTCTCCCCAACGAGGTCTTTAGGCTTGCCATATTCATTCCCTACTGCGTCCCTGATCTGAAATTCAGGACAGCATCAGCAACCTAGTCCGAACAAGGGCGCATCCGGGAATCACTAACGTGCATGTTGACCATCTGTCCATCGCCCTTCTGCCCATCGACTATAGCTGTAACAAGGACCAAGGTATCCTTCGAAACAAAATTCCGAATGCATCTTTCATATTTCGCGTTGGAGCCGGTGTGTGCTTGCAGGTCGAATTTGAGCGCGAATGAGGCTGGGATGATGAATAAGGACAAGATGTAGCTGTACAGCAATGAGTACCGTACCATGGTGGAATTGAGCGTTCGCTATACGGAGCTATGTTGCTACTATCTTCACGATGAGAATGAATTCAGGAGAATATTTGGCAACTTTTTTTAGAGCGCTTAGATTACCGTATTTTACAGCGCTACTATCTCCATATCACTCCCGCTATTATCTTGTATTACACACACAAATTGCAAAGTCTAGACTGTAGAGTCTCTGATAGCCTCATTCAAGGTGGCAGTATGGCTCTTGATGTTCTATTAGCCAAGGAGTTCGATGCTGATCGCATTGCTGCTATTCACATGGCCGCATTTGGGCAAAACCTGCTCCTTCGCGCCCAATTCCCAACCGCTGCGGCTCGTATTGCACTCCAGGTGTGCATTGCCAGGAAGGCTCTTGACGACATTCGAGATCCCAAAACAGCCGTGTTGATTGTTCGAGACCAGGATGAGATCATCAGCTTTGCCAAGTGGAGCCTTCCGGTACACGAATCGGAAGCCTACGAGGAACCACCTTGGATTTGGCCTGAGGGGACCAATCATGCCGTTTTGGATGTGTGGACGGAACAAGTCGAAGCTGCGAGGATGAAAACTTTGGACAGTGCGCCGTGTTACCGTGAGTTGCCTTGACTTCCCTACAATAGTCCATCGTTGATGTTTCTTACAATGCACTTGTCTGGCGGTACTTGAACTCCTCCTGATGACGCATCTCTTACCTTGAAAAAGGTTGCTTACCATTGCACTAGATCTAAGCTTTATAGGCACAGATCCTCGGCATGAGCGTCGAGGTGCAGCTTCATTGCTGCTCCAGTGGGGTATCGAGCAATGCGAGCGAAACGGTATCGCTGCCTATCTGGAGAGTACTACTGACGCGGGGGCACTTTACAAAAGACACGGATTCAAGGCCGCAGAGACTCTCTCAATGATACTGGAAGGGATCGCGGGAGTCACCACCCCAGTAGTGTATGAAGAAACGTGCTTTGTCTTCTTGCCTAGCGCCACATCGAATGGGACGGAATCGTCAATACGGTCCCCAGTATGACTATAATGCTACAATGGCTAGACCGAGCTCTTGCTGGTATATTGAGGCTTCAGACATTTCTCCTTTCACCGAGTAAGTCAGCCGGTCCTGGGATGTTGGGCGATGCGCCCTTCAATCCAGAAATCAGCTTCTAGACCTTGGCTAAGGGTATTGGATTGATTGAGGTTGGACCCAGGGTTCGGAACATGGATTAACGCTTCTGGAACTAGGATAGCAGGCCTTCTGGGAAGTCGATTCCTCCTTCCTGCTTCCCTTAGTTTCCTTTATCCAAATGACCGCTGCCCAACGCTGCCTTCCCCAGCTGTTGTTTTGACCTGTCTAGGTCGTTATTGTGCCGCGCTCTTGGCGACCACACATGCCAATAGTTTTCTCGCCTGGGAGTGAAATATACAGGTGGCATTAACATTATGCTGGGCGTGTAGAACCTAGACTAAATCACGTCGGCGAGTTGTATCTTCTCAGCAGATCCTTGACCTCCCCATACCAATTGCCAGCCTCCATGGCCACGACCTCAGCAGTCTTCCCATCCACAGTCTTCATTCCGCGTACAAAGCTCGAATGGCTCAATACCACTTCCAACAAGTCCGCATCGCCCAATCTTGCTGCATGGTGGACCACCGCCCATCCATCTTGGTCAACCGTATTACCAACGTCATCCAATCCCAGAAGTACCTTCGCGCTCTCGGTACTTCTATGGCGAAGAGCCAGGAGAAGTGGACTATTGCCGTCTTGGTCTTTCGTTGTGGCCAATGCAGATTTGGAAGACAGACGTAGTAGCATGTTTAATGCGTCACTCTCATCCTGTATGCAAGCGTGATGGAATACGCTTTTCCCTGAATTGTCCACCAAGTCAAGTCTCGCTCCGTGGTCGACCAATAACTTCATGCACTCCGGATCATCCAAGAAATCAAATATTGGTGGCCTACCGTCCACGTCTTGCGCATTGATTTGGAGACCGTCTTGTTGGCAAAGCAATGCAACGATCTTCCGACTGAAATCACCTCGTGTCGATAGACCTGCACAATGTAGAGGAACTTGCTGGTCCTCTTGACGAACATTAGGATCCGCTCCTGCCTCTAGCAGAAGCTTAACGCATTCCACAGACCCACAGGCGGCCATATGCAATGGTGTTTCTGCCCAGCGGTTGGCCTGGTTGATATTGAGCTTATGTGGACTCCGTCGCCAGACTTCCAGAGCGCCGACCAACCCACTCAGAGTTCTTGACTCCACCGCGGCATGCAGAATGTTGGCGTCCAAGTTCGACAACAGGAAAGGGTCTGCGCCGTAATCTATAAGGATCTTCATCTTGTCTGTTAGACCTGCAGAACTCGCCCAATGTAAGGGCGTCCAGCAATATTTGTTATCTTTTTGATCGAGGAGGTTGTGAATGACCTTGTATTTTTTCGATTTTCCATACGCGGAAGCTCGGAAAATTTCGATAATCTGACCGAACAATGGGGATCTTTTCCGATATCTCAATTTCCACTTAGCCCAGTCCGTTCCAGCAGGAGCGTTGTTGGCATCGTCGACGAACTGTATGAGTTGTTCCAGTGTTGGACACTCTACATCCGAGGTCTCGTAAATTCCGAGTACAGCAATATGAATCGGTGTAAAGTCAAAATCATTAACATAGTCGTCTGTCTGAGAAAATGCTTCCACGATCTCTTGTTCAACGTGGGTAGCATCCGAGCCCAGCGACTTCAAGATCGCTAGATCGGCTGGCTTACGCGTCCCCACATCAGTCACTTCAGTGTCAGCACCGAGTCCCAGCAGGTACTTGACTATAGGGAGTTGTCGACTGTATGCAGCCGTATGAAGAAGGGACTGTCGCAAATGTCAGAGTCAGCCTTTGCTGTTCAGGACAACGGAAATAGGAGGGAGACATGCCCCACAAGAGGCTTGCCGAGATCTCGATACACATTCGCTTGAACAAAGAGGGAAGAAAAGGCTCGGGAGTCTACTAACCCATCCATCTGGAGCCGTATCCCACAAAGTGGCCTCGCCTGTTTCGAAACACAGCTTCAACTTTTCCAGATTCCCGTGCTTCACATAGCGCATTGCGTCACATCCTTCCATGACCGTTCGAAAGGTGCTCAATTCATATCGAACCTTAACACTTTGGGAGCACATCACGTGTGAAAGAGCTCTGCGAAAGAATGTATAACGCATCGCGACCGTTTCAGCAGTCGGTGCTCCCCTTTGACAATTAGGGTCAGAGCACCGGCGCTTGGTGGCATCAGATCTGGAAGAGCCCCTTTTCGAAACAAATGTATTTGGTGCGTGGCATTCGCAATAACAGTCATATCGGCATGCGCGTCGGATTTCTGGTGGATCCATCGGAGAACCTTCTACACTTGTTCTCTGGCCCACTTCAAGTCTGGCCATGTATCCAACAATCTGGTCCGAAGAGGACGATGGGTTTTCAAGTGATGGCCTCCGAAATGATGATGCCGAGCTCTCAACGGACGACGCGGTAGTACTGATGGAGGCTCTCCGAAGCGATGATGCCGAGCTTACGGATAACAGCACTGACCCTTCGGAACTGGGATAAGTCTGGACAGAGAGCGCATCACTGTCTGCTCCGTCTTCCTCTTCCACACTGGAGCAAACTTGGAGGAACTGCGGATGCTGGCTGCAGACTGCAAGAAATGTTTCTCTGTAAATCCGAATAAGCGGTCATGATCCAGAATTAGAAGGGAAGGGCTACTAACGCATGTGCTAATGCCAGAAAGCTTTGAAGCATCGTGTTCTGTGCTTTGAGTCGCTCTTGAAGTTTCGTCAAGCTTGACTTGTTTTGCACCCATTTCATCCGGCGCACGGCCGAAAGATCGACTTTGAAGATTTGTGCCAAGCGTCTCTGCAGATTCTGAATGGTAGCAAACCCTTCCTCGAGCGCAGCTTTTATGACTTCTGGAGCTATGTGATGTTGTGTTTGGCGGCTCCGTAATACCCGATCGAAACCCTTGAGAGCTTCTTCGAAACTAGAAACATGATTGACAATTTCAAGAAGGTCTTTGTCGCCATCTTTGAATGATTTGATCAGTGTCAGAAGCGTGTTGCATCCCTGGATGAGTTGGGACACCGACGCCAACAAGCCTATTGCAGTCACCGGGTCCATTTCTGCATTGTATTATAGCGACAACATTGCATAGCATGACCCGCTGTTATCGAAAAAAGAGCACAAAAGCGAAATGTAGGGGAAAAGCGTCAGTGTATCTCTGAGGCGGGGCTGTGAAAGAAGGGAAAGGAAATCATTAGATAGCACTCTCGAAGCGCCCAGCCTAGGATTGATCATCTCTATTAATAAAACAGGAAACACAGATGAGACGCACTACCGCAACGTCGAGCTTGCCACCTGGCGACTCGTTCGTGTCACAAGGTAGTGGTAGCTTAGGTGTGTGACCTAGTGAGGCTGTACGCTGTAGATGTTCTGCTGCAGAGCGAAGATCATGTTCCATTGGGTCTTGTTGCGTGGGGGTGAGAGCGAACCCAGTTGTGTTGATCACAGCTGACATTAGCATTGTGCTCTCGCAAAATCGCGCTGTCTCTGCCACACCCAGAGTACATTGATCTGTGATGCTGTTGCGCACGTTCGTTAATCTCTTCACTTGATCTTGGTATATCAATGTACTCCAACGGGTCCTCATGGCTATGCCGATACCATCCACACCTAAGAGTCGTCCCATCCGGGCCGCCACTTCCCCGGTGGTAGCTTCAGACTAGCATCGTAATTTTCGTTATCAAAAAGAAATGGCCGCTACTATCAGCATTCTAGAGCCCCGTTGCGTGCCCGTCCCCACCCATATGCAACCAATAACCACTATGGACCGCTTGGTCCGCATTGGCAATACGTTGGAAGGCCTTTCACCTCGTCCGCCTGGGCCCTTAAAGATGAGGGATCCCCTTTTAACCCCTCGCAATACCATCCCCCTCTACTCCATACTGCATCCCTATACCCCTATATGAATCCTTATACTAACAGAGAATCAGCGGTCATAAGAATGGGCCAGGCAGCCTTGGCACCGAAAGTTCCTACCCAGTTACTGCCTGCACAATCTCTTCAGCTTCACCTTACCCATCCTACGGCCGGAGAATGCCGCGAGTCTATTTGGAGACTTAGTTTTCGAGCTTGGGGGGATACTCTCTCCCTACCTCAGTATCTCGAGGAATCAGCTTACTTGACCTCGGTCCCCCTGGCAAAAGATGGCAGGATGACCATATGGGTCTTGGTCGACAAAGCCTCACCTCCGGATCATCGTCCCATCTTGTGCTCTTGTGAGACATTTCGGAAGCATGCGTTGATTAGTGACAAGGATGGCAATGTGATCGATTCGATTGTCCACGGCATTGCTAGCGTCTATTGTAACCCAGCTTATCGAGGTCGAGGCTATGCTTCTAGGATGATGAGAGAGTTGGCCAAAAGGCTTCCCAGCTGGCAGGCGGAGGATATGAAATGTGCTGGCAGTGTTCTTTACTCAGATATTGGGAAGACTTATTACGCAAAATTCGGATGGCACCCTTTTCCCAATAATACGCACATCGAAGTCCAACCATCTATACCCACAAGCCCGCCCAAAGCTTCGCAGCTCTTGGCTGGGGATCTTGACCAACTATGCAAACAAGACGAGGCTCTGAGCCGAGCGGCCATAGCTCACCCATCAGGCGGAAAGATACGCATGATGCTTGTGCCGGATATTGACCATATGCTATGGCACCACAAGAAAGCAGAATTCGCCGCGGACAAGCTCTTTGGGGAAAGCCCTCCAGTCAAAGGAGCGATCGCTGGGGAACCCGGAAATCGGATCTGGGTCATATGGACGCATCGATACTACGGAGATCCAGAAAAGGCCTCTTCAGGGAATACTCTCTACATCCTACGACTAGTCCTCGAGAACCAAGCTTCTGCAAATATCTTTTCGCCTGAAGGCGCCTGGATGCCATCCGACGTAGGGGGATTGCGATTGCAAGCCGACAGCCTGAGATGCATTCTGCAAGCTGCCCAAGCTGAGGCCGCGGAGTGGAAGCTGCAACGGCTGGAGCTGTGGGACCCGACGCCACTGGTTCTGGAACTACTAGAGCGTACAGGGATTTCGCACGAATTGGTCGTACGGGAGGATGCGGATATTGCTAGTCTTTGTTGGTTTGGTGAGGGGAGCGGTAAGGAAGATATGTTGGAATGGGTGGCTAATGAACGGTTCGCGTGGTGTTAAGCCCACGCTTTATATTGGTGTCGTCATGGAGAACGACCGACATGAAATTTTGGATATTCTTGAGGATAGATTACACGCGGGTTACAGTTGGGCCGTAGGGCCGTACATTTAAGATGGTGGATGGGATAAATCCCCTAAATTCCCTAAATGGCAAGCTGACAAAACTTTATCTATATAACTGGAAAATGAAACATCAATGTTCTTACGTGAACAAGTTTTGACGGCCACAAAATGCCAGCTATTCTACTCCCATAGAACAGACCCGAATATTGCAAACACACTCACAGGCTCACGCGATGTGAAGAATACCAAACAGATGGGGACATTGCAAGACGAGATTCTTTCTCAGGCTTGGTGTTTCCAACTCAAATTCCATAAAACACCAAGAAACAACGCAGCTCGCAACGATGTTGCCCCTCTCTTCACTCAAGTCGATCGATCAGATATCATTAGTCGTCCCCGTTGAATGCGATGGGCAGCATTCTCGCTGAGCTTGAGACTGCCGATTGAACATATGCTGTGAAGCAACTGCCCCTTCTCAGTCCAGAGGGAAGCAGATACTTAGTCTCAATAGGTGTAAGCAAGCCAGAAATCTATCTGCAGAGGCGAGAGAGAGGCCGTTGGTTGAACTAGGGAATTATCAGACAGGGACGGGACCCAGATGCAGTCAGATATATAAGAAGAGTATCATAGTCACGTAAAAAGGGAAGACTATGTGGTCCCATGATGTTGATTGAGTTTGCCGGCGCTTCTTCAGCCGTTTGGTACTGATATATCAAACTCAAACCTAATCTATTTTTGAGCCGTAAGTTCCATGTTTACGTCCCTCTGTCTAAGCGACGCAAGTTTCAAGTTCTGGATACAATCCGCTTCTCCCAGTCCTTTCCGTTTCGTACCTGTTTCTCACCTTAAGACTATCTTCCTTTTCAAGGAAGATGAAGGCAAAAGCCCCTCATTCCTTCTCGTCACTAGTGTTCAATTGACTGAAACAGGCGAGACGTTCATGTCTCACTGCCTGGCATTTAGCCGACGGACACGGCCCCAAACCCTACGAGGGATTATTTCTATAGAACACCAGCTCCCTCACTCTCACAGGACCAATGCTTCAATCCTCACAAGATGCCTTTGACTCAGACCCCACTGAGATGGCTCAACCTCTTTCTGCTCCCCACATTCTTTCAACTCATAATAACGCAAGACATAAACACCGCAGCCCCATCCCCGCCCTCCATGCTCGATCCAGGTGCACAACCCACGGACCTCCATCCCAATATCCTCCCACCCCTAAGCACAACAACATACAGTGGCATACCAACGCCCACAGACAATGCAAACTACGCCAATAACCCCACCACCACCACAGGCGACTCCGACAGTCAACCCAACAACGGCGTGCTGAATTACTACTTTCTCCTCCTCGCCGTTGTCATCATCCTCATAGTGGTCGCGTATTGGATCCTCACTCGGAGACGACAGAACAAAGCAGGCAGTTCAATGGGCTCGCAACGCAACACTCTGGAAATGGAGGTGCATGCTTGGACTCCGAACGGCAGAGTCTCACCCGGAAATCGAACGGGCCGGCCGTTCGGGGTGAGCAGGTGGAGACGTCACGGACGTGTGTCGAGGCCCGAGGAGGGGTTGGATGAGCGGGGAGAGGCGCCGCCACCTTATCTTGCTAAGCCGGAACCTACGCATCAGACTCTGAGCGGAGGAATTGAGCAGGACGAGGGTGCGAAGCCACCGGGGTATGAGGTGCGTGGATTGTCGGAGCAAGGTGGGACTCCGTCAGCTGCGAGGAGCGCGTCGTGACAGTCGACGGTTCTTGGTACGCTCGAAAAGCCTTTTGAGATATAAGAGGTGAACCTGCAACGAACGCGGATGAAGTTGGGAAACCATCTCATCAGACGTGAGGTGATGGTGTTCGGGTCGCGCGTTTGGGGGTCAAGGCACTACTGGGATCGGCTTGCATTAAGATGGGGCGTTTCAAGGTGGCATTGCATCGAGTTAGCAAGGGCAGTCACCAAGGTCTGAAGGGCCTGGATTCAGCAGCAGACCACATTGTATTCACATATCGGGTCCAAGGAGCTGTCCCACATATCCCGAATCACATCCAACGTACACCTCAGCATCTTCGTCCATTCAAGCACCATCCCCAGCCTCGTCCTCAAGCACACCCTCAAACCCCTCCATCCCATCCCAGTCCCAACCTCATCCGCCCCAGCAACCCCCCTAATCAAACGCCTTCCCAATCCCCTTCGCCATCCCCCCAAACCCCCCCTTGAGCTTCCCCTCCCCCACCTCCCTCGCAGCCTCATCCCCCAACCCATTCTGCACCACATTCAGCTCATCATTCGAAACAACCGGATTCTTCTTCAACTGGTCCTTCCTACACACAAAATCACGTTAGCCATATGAATAAACCCCATACCCTGCACCCCACGCCCCACAATCCAATACCAAAAATATCCCAAAAATATGAGGTGAGAGGGGAGGGAACGAGACGTACAAGAACCCCCTAGCTTTCTCCTCCCCGACATGCTCCAAAGCCTTCTTCTCGGCCGTGGCTTTGCCGCGGAAGAATTGCTCGGCGAGGTATTTTCCGATGGGGTCGCCGGCGCCGGAGAGGTAGATGCCCCCGCCTAGGGCGAGGAGGGCGGTGAGGATGATGAGGGTTAGGGTGGAGGTGTTTAGGGTGCTTGAGATGGGGGAGGCGTCGGTCGCCATCTTGTTGAAGGGGGTTGCTGGGGGGAATTGGAGGGTATGGGGTTTGATGTGATCGAGAGGGTGGGATTGGATGTATGGTAGCTCAAAGCGGGTGTGCCTGTAAAGAAGAGAATGGGCTTTCCTTTTGCGATGCAATGCAATCAGAGCTTGTCGTGTGCCTCTTAGCCAAACCGGTTTTTGACTTCCCCCATACCCGGCTTTCCCCAGCTTCGTCATAACAGGGGAAATTGATAAGGACTGTTATCTTAGCGGTGGACCCTGGCCAAGAGGCGCTAGTATTCCATGCCGAGGTCTTTGCAGGTGGGATGGGATTGTTTTGTTCTGTCCCAGCGCTGTGCTTCGACTTCATTATTTCTTACTCTAGACCATCGTACATCAGTGGATCAATCCCCCTTCATTCCCTCCGCGCCTGTCTTCATCGTCTCCTCTTCCTTCATTGCCTTGGAATTATTCACCTCTCCCGCACACACACCGCTCTTTCTTCAAACCGTCAGAATGCCCCAAGATGCAGACTCCACAGTCTACACCACGAGCCCCTACTTCCGAACCTCCCTCCCCACCCCCGGGGTAATCCACGTCGAAATAAACCGCCCGGACAAACTCAATGCCTTCATCGAGGAGTAAGAAACCCTCCCCGGGCGAATCCAAACACGCCCAATTAATCCCCCCTACTCTCCAGAATGTGGCAAGCACTCCCCCTCCTCTTCCACACCATCACCACCACCCCCCAAATCCGCGCCGTGATCCTCTCCGGCGCCGGCCCCCGCGCCTTCAGCACAGGCCTAGACATTCACGCCGCCTCCGCCAACTCCATTCTCTCCCCCCTCCCCCCCCCCCCCCCCCCCCCCCCCCCCACACCCCCCCCCCCCCCCCCCCCCCCCCCCCCCCCCCCCCCCCCGCCCCACCCCACACAAAAAACCACCACCC
>JAABUQ010001433.1_pt1 | contig 51227 bp, 52 predicted proteins | sample 5560001 | NCBI WGS metagenome assembly JAABUQ01 (sample SAMN10711888, study PRJNA513371) | rock metagenome | isolation source: Antarctica rocks | place: Antarctica: Victoria Land, Finger Mt nord | collected 2015-12-18
CTAATAGCACAAAGAAGAACGCGCGAGCGGGTGTAGATATCGAGAACAATGTCAACACCGTTCGAAAGCCCGACCGGGCTGCTGTTACTTTAGTCGTGGGGGGTTCCGAAGGGGGAATGCTGCCTTGCTCTGCGATTACCCCCTCAGCGTCGCGCTTCTCTTACTATGACTGCAACTCGTGCTTCCCCCCCTCCAAGAGACACGGTCGATGGGGTTGGGGTTGGGGGAAAAGGCGGGGAAGGGGGATATCTCGCAGTTGTTGTGGGTTGCTTAGTATGTAAACTCGCGCGAACGCATACTTGCCCATGAGGTCTCATTCCCAAGCTGCAACAAGAACCAAGAACGCAGTACACGAGCAGTCACGGGTCTTCTTGTGGAATAAATGACGGATGCTGTAATTATAACTATGGAGAACCGACCTCCCGTACTTGAGTATGGGAGGGGGGCTTACCGCTATCCTGAATACGCTACCTATATACCTGTAAATAAGACCGAGTCTCCGATCCAAAGGCCCGATCCAAAGACCCTGGTGCACACCTACCTTATTCAGTAGGATACCCGAAACGCCAATCACTGGTAAGCAGCAATATCCAAGTGACACTGCTGGTCCATGGTACAGAATATAACATGTCCCCCCCCCTTTCCCACAATTTCCCCTCCCTCCAGTCCCATCCCACCCTCACCCCCCCACCTCAAAGCACCCCCTCAATTCCCCCACCCCTTTCCCAACCCGAAACGCCACCTCAGGCACCCCCATCACAAACCCCCTCCATCCTTTCTCCCCCGTGCCCCCTCCCATCACGCCCTCCCCCTCCCTCCCCTTCTCCTCCAACCTCTCCACAGCGGTCGCGATATCGTTGGCTACGGTGTGCGCGCGGGTGTTGGGCGCGAGGCGCGGGGCCGCGTGGTGGAGGAGGGCGGTTGCGGCCGTGGTGATGGTGGAGATTTGGTCGAGGATTTGAGGGGGCGGGGAGGAGGTGCGGATGGCGGTTATGAGGGTTTGGATTTGGGTGTTTAGGGGGGGGTGGTGGGTTTCGAGGTAGGACTGGGAAGGAGGGGGTTAGGTTGGTTTGGTTTGGAGGGGGGGGGAGCATGGTGGGTTTTGAAAGGGGGGGGGATGGGGGGACTTACTTTTAGTTCTTGTGTTTGTTTTTGGTTCGTTGGGGTGCGGTAGACGGCTTGGCTGAGTTGGGGGCCGTGGGATAGGCCGTTTTGGGTGCCGTTGGGCATTGAGTTTGATGGTTTGCTGTGGTGGTTGAGGGCTTGGGCGCGCTGGGCTTCCTGCGGGGACGACCGGGCGCTGTAGATGGAGTCGTCGTCCACGCTGAAGCGGTTGTAGGGGTCCTCTGGCGAGGCTCGGGTTGCGAGGTCGTCGTCGAGCTCGTTCGTAGGGGTTGGGCGCATTTTGACGATTCGGATGAGCTCGACAAGCGAGACTGCGAGGTGCGAGGCTGCTGCGTCGAGGAGGGAGATGGGTAATAGGCCATGGGAGGAGGCAAAGTTTTTGGCTGCTGTTATTAGATTGGTGGCGGTTGCGGAGACTTTAGTTTTGACCTTATGGATTTGTTGCGCGCTTTCGTTGTGATCGGTTGAAGTGTCGCCTACGTCCATGCTGATTTGGCGGACCGCAATCACGACCGATTTGACGTGGGGGAGAACGGCTTGAGGCTCGGGGCCTCTTGCACTTTGGAGTAGCTCGTCGATGGCAATTTGAAAGCGTGTGACATGTACATCTTTGATCAAGCCTTCTTGTCCCATGAAGCCTGCCGTCCTGGCCATGCCGCCTCCGTCCGGCTGCTGTATAGATCCAACAAGTGAATTACGCAGTGTCCGGGTTTGCGTTTTTGCGCGTGCGTACCGACTCTTCCAATCCCGCAGCTCATTTTCCAATTTGTGCACTTGCTGAACCAGCCGTTCCTCGTGCTCAAGACTCTGGCCAGTACGTTCTGAGAGCACCTTCATCTGATCGAGGAAACCACTCGCTTCTTGCCTGACTTCGCTTGTGACCTGCTCCTGGCGTCGAAGCTCAATTTGCAGGTCCTGGTGAGATTGATCCAGGCTTTCATAGCGACTCTTCCACTCATTGCCGCCCTTCGCTCGTCCCGCCATGGATTCCATCTGAGAGCGGAGCTCGCGCTCGCCAGAGGCATGTTCATTTTGAACTTTGTCGAGCTCTGACTGTAGATTGTCATTGAGATTGCGAGCGTTCCTCAGCTTAGCTTCCAAATCAGCCTGGAGGCCTGTCAATCTTTCTCGTTCGACCTTGTTATCCTGTCAAAGCTGTCAGTGCCAATGTTCACACAAAAGTTGATACAGGCAACGCATACTGTTTGTCGCTGGTTAATCCTATCCAGCTCCGAGTCCTTATCGTGAACTTGGTCTTCCAGATCTTTGACCCTGGCCAGCAAGTCGGCAACTTGCGTCTCATACTCTGCAATTACTTTCCTGTCTTTTTCCGACCCTGCGCCGCTCCGAGACGTGTATGAAGTATTCCGCCGGCTTCCATAGACATCGCTGATGTTATCATCATCATCGTCCTCCACCATGATGCTCTTGTTCGGTATGAGTGTATTGCTTTGAAAGGCCTTCGCGGTAGGCCTTCCATAGGGGTCTTCTTGTCCTCCGAGCCCATTCACTCCTCCCATTACTTGACCCGAAAGAGATTGGTTCCTAGGCCCGTACCCAGGTCCGCCATGCCCGCCAGGTCTTCCTCCTCCTCTAGAGTCTGGTCGCATACCGTTGGGTGTTCCCACTCGGCTAGGTGGCCCGTACCCTACGATACTGGAAGCTGGACTCCCAGTCCGAGGGATGTCTCCGGCGGCAAACATTGGGAATCTCCGTTCAAGCTCGTAGAACACATCTGTTGCCAGATCTTTAAATCTCGGGGGAGGTAAAGTAGCCAGCTTCTCGCGGGCTTGATTGCGCTTGGGGTGGAAGTTGTCCTTAGGGAGTAAATAAGGGGGTACCTGCCCGGGTCCGTTTGTCTGCTGCCCTGCGGCACTCTGCCGCCGCAGTAACTCGTCGTATACATCCGTACTTAGTTCTTGGAATTGGACAGGCGATAGTCGCAGCAACTTATCCCGCGCCCGGTTCGGTTTGGGGTTGCCCTTTTCATCTCGTAGCGATTGTCCCAGATATCTCCTTAATATCACATAATGCTGCGACAACCTCTCCTCCATTTGCATAGTCTTCCTCCTCTGATGATCAGATGTGGAGAGCGAGGCGCCATAGCTGGAGCGAGCTATTGAATTTGGGGGAGAGGGATCACCGGGTCGGCGATTCATGCCGTTGGACATCCGCGGCTGGGTTCCATTGGATGAGCCAGATATGGGAGGAGTTATAAGATCACCCCGCTGGCTTGGGAAACCAGAAGAGTAGGGAGCTTGTTGATTAGGGGGTTGATGGTAATGGGAGTAGCCAGACCACTCGCTGCCACTCGGTGAGATTGGAGGCGGGCCGGGTCGGCCATTCATAGTAAGGGTATTTGCTGTGAGAGGTATGTCGCGCAGAGAACCTATATAGGACTTCTCATGGGTCGTAGATGGTCTCGAATAGATGGGTGAGACCGGTGAATCGTCGAGGTCAATCAAGCGTTCCGCTTCGATGCGGAAACAAAGGAAAACGTGGGAAATATATGGCAATTACGCGCTGGCGCCTCTTGGCCGCAAGGACTTCAGCCAGGTCTGTTTGAGCATCAAGCAAAGCTGCCGGGGAACTTCCAAAGACGATTCCAGGATCGTCGTTGCTATCGTTGTGCGTGCTTTGATTTTACTGAATTTGTTCCCAGCACTCCTTTTGCAGTCGCGCGACCTATCTACGAGTATAGCCACTTTGAAGTTCGCCCAATCACAGTCCAGCGTACCTTTGGATAAGGGTTTAGAGATCTCAACAGCCTATAAAGAAGTGATCGCTCGGATGAACCAAACCCTCCCACAACCCATTGTCGAAAAGCTATGGTTCAGGTTGACCTTGTGCCTCGTAGGGAAGAAAGTGAAGCTCTGTTCGCAGTGAGCACTGGGACGCGGCGCTTTTTGTTTCACTGTCCTCCATTGCAGGCTATCTATTCGTGGGGCCAAACCAATGGGTCCGACTATTTTGATCGGGATGAGATGTCCTATATCTTGACAACGGGTGGGCAAGGAGGAAAGAATTCTGCATCGGAATGCAAGAAGCAATGTCCGGTGACGATCATTCAATTGGATGTGATGTAAAACGCCTCGATGCAAATACAATGACTAATAGCCCTGCGCTCCATTCACCATGCTGCAAGATTCCTCATTAGACAATATATACACAAGAACACGATCCTGACTCTCCGATTCTTCGGCTCCTCGCCACAGACTGCCTTGACCAAAAAGAGGGTGAAATGGCCGGGTATCTTGAGAAGCAAATGTCGTTCTCCACTGTCGGTACAACGAGAACATAAAACAGTAGAGCAGTGCCAGAAAGGCACCCAACCGTTGTCACCGGCTTGCCTTCTCACTATCCGAGTCTGTGCTTTCTTCCCTCTCCTCCTCTTCTTCTGTGCCTTTCAGCGCTTCGAGGCCGCGCTTAGTCGAATGCACTCCAACTGCCGGGCTTCTTGTTGTTGGTGTGCTTGTCTGGCTCCCGTAGTGCACCACCTGAGGTGGTTTATGCCCAGCTTGGGGGCCGAGAAGATGATGTGGAATCGGGTCGAGGTCTTTGCTGCTCGTAGAGAAGCTACTGACGACGGGTGGTCGCTTTTCAAGACTGATGTTGCTACCATTGCTGTTCTGTGCTGAATGCATGTGTAGAGGATCGGCTTGGGTAGGGGCGACAGCTGACTCCTCCTGCACTGTCACAGGTGACTCCGAGTCGCCCTCTTCCATTGGTTGCTCTCCACTCAGTGAACTCCATCCACCCTCGATGTCGCGTAGTAGTCGCACATACTCTTCAGGGACCAGACCCGCATCACCTGTCTTGGGATCTTCAGCTACAAGCCATCCTTGACCGTGTCTATAAGACACCCATATAACTTGACCTTCCGTCAAAGGCAGCTCGTTTTCGTTTTCGCGAGCAAAGTCGAACAATGCCACCGCTTTCCCATGCATTTCTTCGTCAGGGGATGCGATGGTGAATTGGTAATCCTTGGAGTACCGAGAATCCGACGCTTGTTCTGGAACACCGAGGCTTTCTGATTCGGACTCATCTGCACCGCGCGATCGATTTGGTTGTCTTGCTGCGAAACGGGGATCTGCATAGGTGTTTGGCGGTAGCAGAGGTTGTCGAGCTTGATCTGGCGGATAGGTAACAAGCTCACCCCCCGGACCATTCGTGCTTTCGTCTTCCTCTCTAATATAGTAGGTTTCCGTGACATCATTATTGATGCCCGCAAAGTAGCTCCTTTGACCGAGGCTAGCCGGTATTACATCGTCATCTTCAGCGCCCTCAAAGCCTTCTCCTGGGCTACGGCCTCTTCCTCTGCCACCTCTTGGATTGATGTCTGGAAATGCTGATCTGTTCTTCCTGTGTCTCGAGCTTTTGACCACTGGACTGTGCAGATCTTCATCTTCACTATAAGGGGGACCGTCTCCATAGGCCATTTGCGGAAGCTGCTGGTTTGAAAAGAAACCATCTCCCCCCCACGGCCCAGCAGACCACTGTGAATTCGAACCTTCCCATGTTCCATTTGGTGGATCCGATAATCTTCTTTGTCTTTCACTCATAGGAGTCGAGTTCCCCGAAGGCCCCTCCGATGTTTCAGGAGGAGGTCCATAATGCCAGGGATGGGCGATTGGATACGCAAAATCGCGAACGAGTGCGTACGGAAGACTCGAGTGGAAGGCAGGAAAGGCGTAAGAAGCCGGTCTCGACCGGTTGTCGGAAAATTTGGAATTTGTGGAATAGGATGACATTCGATTCTTTGCGTAGGAAGGCGGCCGTTGGAAGGGCGATCGTTTGGTAGGGTGATTTGTAACAAGTGGTGATAACAACGGTAAATTTGAATTAGACGGTGGTGACTGAGACTGATGCGGCGACGGTGATGGTGAGGGGGAAGGCGATATTACGGCTGCCATTATGATGGAGAATATATCGAACGTCGTTCACGCAGGGGCCAGCGGGCAGTAGAGCCTCGATATTTCTGCCAAGTGTTACACTCGCCTCATCCGATAGCTCCGTTAATGGTGTATTTGTATTGAGGCTAGGCTCAGAGCCGTGCGGGTGGCCTCCGACACACAGTATACCCAGCTCTTTAGTGCCCCCGATGGGCCCAAACGCTCTTGATTGGAAGCAAGAGAAGGGTCAACCTCCAAAGCGGTGGGTAGAAGACACAGACCGGCTGCGATGGTGCCAACACCACTGATCAAGCACCAGAAAGTTTCGGGCGGCAACAGGGAGGCTGAAGAATAGGTCAGATCCCAGCGGAGTGGTTGTTGGTCGATCCCTCGAATTCGGGTGTGGGCGCTTCTGGAGTCTGTGGACTATGCGGCGTAGAGCGCAACTGGCCAATTGTTTCAATATTTTGACGCAATGTCTGACAATCAATGTCGATACTCTCGAGACTTGACAGACGGTGGCGATGATGGTAAAGGCTCCGAGAGATGAGAAATGGTGATACCGAGATGCTGCAGGCGTTGGGTGTTATGCTTGGAAAGACAAGGCGAATTCCGATTGGCAACCCATGTATTTATAGCAACATTGCTTGCATGCTTTCTCGTGGACAGCAAATATGCGTATGTGTCTCAATGCGGTGCTGGGAGGATTTGGCAGAGAACTTTGACAAGAAGCTCTTTCAAGCCTGTAGTAGACAACGACAAATCAACAATCTCCTTGTCATCCCATCCAAGACATGTCCAAAAATCACCCCATACACACTACTTTACCTCGTTAGGTACCTTATCCTGTCCTCATCGCTTGTGGGGGGAGAGAGATCTGCATGAAAAGCAGTAGTCGTTTCAGATCTCGCTTAGCGTTGGAACTAATAATATCGGTCTTGGCAGCCCAAAGTCATCCAGAAGCCTTGAGGTTAAGGTAAGATAATCAAATTGCATCACGTCTGCATGGATTTCCAAATGTACTGATGTTTATGAATTTGTCACAAGCTCTTCTTTCCGAGCCATGAGGAAGAAATAGCTGCACTCGGCCTGCTGTGTATGTGTCAATAAGGCTAAGCTCCGGCCAGAGTAAGTTGCCTTCCACGTCAACATATGCTGTCCAACATGATGAGTTTAATATTGGAGCTGTCCTATCCTATTGGAGATGCCGACATTTTTTAATTGATACGCAATCACTTCTGAGTCCTTACCATTCCTGCAACACCTGATTCCTCTCTTCGTCGAATGTAGGCTAATGAAATCTACCTCCCAAGATCGAGAGGTCTGGACTTTCCAGTCCCCAATCACCAACACGCACTCCTCTGAAGGGACCCATCCTTCCTTCAGCCTCCTAATCATCCACAATGGCGGCAGATCCAAGACTTCGCTTAGATCCCCGGCGAACAGCTACGCCTCCCCAACCCCCTCCACCACCTCCTCCAGCGATGCTAGAGCAACAAGCAAATGCAGCCAATGCTCGGGCTGTCAATGGCGACTGCGCTGTATTGCCACGGAAGGATGAGGGCGGTTACAAATTGAAATTCTGTACAGTGTGTGCGAGCAACCAGAACAGGTATGCCTCTCCGCGCAGCTCAAGCCCTGCCAGTTTCCTACTTTGATGCGAAGATTGCCCTCTAATCCAATACTGAGGCACTGAAAACCCAAACCCAGATCAATGGAAGGCCACCTTCGCCTCTCCGCCGCCTCCTATCCCGTCCTCTCCTTCGGCACCGGCTCCCTTGTCCGCCTCCCTGGCCCCTCCATAACCCAACCAAATGTCTATCCTTTCAACCAAACCTCCTACGAAACGATGTACCGCGAGCTGTCAGAAAAAGACCCCCGACTCTACCGCGCCAACGGGCTCTTGACCATGCTCGAGCGAAACCTCAGCTTGAAATGGGGGCCTGAACGCTGGCAAGATTGGCCGGTGGGGAAACCCCGGCTGGAGCATAAGTCTGATAAAGGTGCGACGGGAAGTGAGGGTGGTGTTGTAGATGTCGTCATCACGTGTGAGGAGCGGTGTTGGGATGCTGTCGTTGACAACCTGATTGAGAGGGGCAGTCCGTTGAATCGGCCCGTGCATGTCATAAATGTGGATATCAAGGATAATCATGAGGAAGCGCTTGTAGGGGGAAAGGGAATGTTGGATTTGGCGGATTCGCTAAACGCGGTTGCGAGGGAGGAGAGAGTGGCTGAGGGCGAGAGGGGCGGGTTTGACGAGAGGGTGCCTGAGGTGCTGGCCGCGTGGCAGGAAAGATGGCCACAGCTGCCGGCGCTGTGGACGTTGTGCTGGTTCTGATTTTGAGCGTGGATTTCGGGAAAGGATTCATGAAAGCTGCTACTGATCGCTTCCGTATAGTGGAGTTGATTTGGCATGTCTTGAAAGAGTAATGCAACGCTATGATGGCAGACTATACCGACTCATGAAGCTGCCTGCAACATTTTGGTCCGAGGTTGACATCCTCTCTCACCTATCTCTCCTGTCTCATTATGTCTCATTGTGCCATCAGCCTAAGTCTCATCATGCAACTGTCATCTTCTGCAACGCAATAGGTACTGCGGGCTCTTACTGTCCTCCACCGTTAGGCGCAGTACAGCGTTCATCAGAATGGTGATGCCCATGTCTGCCTCTTGAAATGATGCCCCCAGGGCTGAAATAGAAGGCTCTGGGATTGACGAACGCTACTTCGATGTTAGACTCGTGTATAAACGTATGGCGTACCTTGAGCGTACTCGGCTGGCGGAGCATGTGCACTGTGCCTGCGCCAGGGACATACAGTTGCGTAAGTTGCATATCGGTGATACTTGCCTCCTAGAATTAGAAGTTGTATATCGATGAATGACTGAGAAGGGGACCAATCCCTCACAATTAAGGAGGGTTAGGTCGAAGTGAGGCCAGTAGGCACTAGTTCGAGAGAAACTCTTCCCTCACTGTCTATAATCTGCTCCTCTCCCGTGAAAATATTTGGTCATCGTTTGCTGTCCGTTCATAATACATTCGCATCATCCTTGAGGCGACCAATATTAGTGGATTGGTTGACCCGAGCATCTCCGCTCTTTGGTTCGCGTCGACTAGCTTATCTTTTGCTGGCCGGGTATGAGAGAATGCTGGGGATAGACAGATAAAGATCCTACCCCAGCATTTCATGGAAGGTACCGATTTCTTGGACTCCTTGTCACCTGAGAGCAAATATCAATTCGCTTTCTATGATAACCCCGGCTTACTCTTCAAGCTGATATGATAAGCTTTTCTAGCGCCTGGGAGAAGCCGAAAGCAGGGTCCAGCTCCACGCGCTTGCTTGCGGAGTGAGAGTGAGCTCTTTCACTTCTTTGCGACTTTTCTTCCGAGGGTTCCAAGATCTTTGCACCCCCAAAACAGGGCGGCCTTGAGCTCCTCTGCATGTGAGCCTCGAATCCTTCTGTAGATGCTCTACAGTGCACAATTGAGTGCAAAGGGTCCTATTTGCATCAATCGCCAAGATGATGTCCCACCTTTCTTCGCGTGCTGGGGAGCTTAAGTCCCAAGGCGCTGTCGACGCAGCACAAGATCCGAACAGCAAAGTCACTGCTGAAGATGCCGAGCAATCAATCACCAACGAATCGAAGAAGGCGGGCGTTGCGGCTTTCCAATTCGACCCAGATGCCACTCCGGAAGAAAAAGCTGCTCAGGCTCGGTCGGTAAGTGGGCTCTGGTCTCTACTTCAATAACACTCCTTGCTGACTCGGGAATATCATAGCACGTACCTGAAGGCTTTCATCGTGACAAGAAGCCTAAGGCCGTGGGTATAGTTACGGATATAGTACGTCCACCTCTAATGATAGACTTCCTACTGCGCTAATCCACAAAATCTAGGATGATGGTACTCCAGATCAATATGATCTTCCTCCACCAAGCAAAATTGGAGCCGTCCCTCTCTCTCCTTCCCTGGATGGCCAATCGAAAATAGCCAACGGTCACGCAACCCACGATGACAATGCTCGATATGCAAAGACAGGCTGGGCACCGAGATTCGGAAATGGAAGCATTACCACAGAGGAGGCTGGGGAAAGTCTTCTGGACCACCAGACCTTTCTGGAGGGCAAAATAGATGACGTGTTTTTTGGCGGTAGGTCATGCATAGAAACGAGTGGTAAATTACCTGCTAATCATGTTGAAAGACTGGTACCATAATACAGCTGTGATCATCTTTGCCTGTATAAGCTCTTGGGTCGTCGCTGTGCTTGGAGGTAGCTTTGGCTGGGTTATATTGGTCATGGCCAGCTGCGGCACTTACTACCGAACGTCTATGCGCCGAGTACGGCGCAACTACCGTGACGACGTGAATCGGGAGATGGCCAAATCCAAACTGGAGACTGATACCGAGAGCCTTGAATGGATCAACAGCTTCCTGGTCAAATTTTGGCCAATATACGCCCCTGTACTCTGTGACACCATCATCAACTCTGTGGACCAAGTTCTGAGCACTTCGACCCCAGCTTTCCTTGATAGCATGCGAATGAAGACCTTTACTCTAGGGTCCAAACCTCCACGTATGGATCATGTCAAAACTTACCCGAAAGCCGAAGATGATACGGTGTTGATGGACTGGAAGTTCAGCTTCACGCCGAATGATACCATGGATCTCACTGCACGACAGTTGAAGAACAAGATAAATCCCAAAGTTGTTCTCGAGATCCGGCTTGGAAAGGGCGTCATTAGCCATGGAATGGATATCATCGTGGAGGACTTCGCGTTTTCTGGCTTGATGAGAGTCAAAGTAAAGCTTCAGATACCGTTTCCACATGTTGAAAAGGTAGAGATCTGCTTCCTGGAGCGGCCAACAATCGACTATGTATGCAAACCATTGGGAGGGGACACACTAGGATTTGACATCAACTTCATTCCTGGACTGGAAGGCTTCATTACCGAGCAGATTCACGGCAACTTGCAACCCATCATGTACGAGCCGAACGTGTTTCCCATCGAAATCGCCAAGATGCTTGCAGGCAATGCAGTCGACCAGGCCATTGGTGTCCTTGCTGTTACACTGCATGGCGCACAGGGTCTGAAGAATCCGGATAAACTTGCTGGTACTCCTGATCCATACGCTGTGGTTTCACTCAACAACCGTGATGCCCTTGGAAAATCAAAGACAGTCAAAGAAAATGCGAACCCACGCTGGAACGACACTATATATGTCATTATCACATCACTCGCAGAGTCTTTGACCTTGCAGGTGTATGATTGGAATGAGTATCGCAAGGACCGGGAGCTTGGCACTGCGGCATTCCCACTCGAGCAACTACAAGAGATCACTGAACATGAAAATCTGCAGCTTGAGCTCACGGCGAATGGCAAAGCGCGGGGCATCGTTCAGGCTGATGTCAGGTTCTTCCCGGTGCTGGAAGGAAGGAAGCTCGAAGATGGTTCCATGGAGCCTGCACCTGAATCGAATACAGGGATTGCTAGATTTACTGTTGAACAAGCCAAAGATTTGGACGGCACCAAGAGCTTGATTGGCCAGCTGAATCCATATGCAGCCATGATTCTCAATGGAAAAGAAATCCATCATACACACAAGCTCAAGAGGACAAACAATCCTATATGGGACAATGGATCGAAAGAGTTCCTCGTCACGGATCGCAAAGCTGCTAGGCTTGGCTTGGTCCTCAAAGATGACCGCGACCTAGGACAGGATCCAGTGCTTGGCACCTACCAGATCAAGATAGATGACATGCTACAATTGATGGAGAAGGGGCAAGAGTGGTACAATTTGGCAGGCGCAAAGACAGGTCGTGCAAAGATGATGCTGCAGTGGAAACCCGTCGCTCTCAAGGGTGCCATTGGTGGCTCTGGTGGCTATATAACACCTGTTGGTGTGATGCGCTTCCACTTTCAAAACGCCCGAGAGCTCCGAAATCTCGAAACGATGGGGAAGTCTGATCCCTACGTCCGGGTATTGCTGTCTGGAATCGAGAAAGGCAAAACCGTGACATTTCAAAACAATCTCAATCCCGATTGGGATGAAATAATCTATGTGCCCGTCCATACGCCACGCGAGAAGCTTGTTCTCGAGGTCATGGATGCTGAAACTGTGGGCAAAGATCGCTCCCTCGGCTCCACTGAGGTTGCTGCAGCCGACTATGTCCACGATTCTGAAAATGGCGGCTTCGAGGTACATGATCAAAAGCGACAGCAGGCGCAACCTCTGAAGATGCATGGCAGAGGTTCTCCGAAAGGAACGCTCAATTTTACCGTTGCTTTCTACCCCACATTGAACATCGTTGATCCTGAAGAGGAGGAAGCAGAAAAGGAAGCCCAAAAAGAGACTGAAGCCAAGGCGTCTACCGATGGTATACGCCCAAGTATGGACATGAGACCAGCGAGTGTGAACGGTGCCACTTCAGCCGTGACCAATGGCAAGGATAGAGAGGCTGGGAAGATAGATACCAACCTTGCGAAACAACTTTCAAAGAACGAAAAGGAGCAGGAAGAGACGCAAGACGGACCAAAGATAGCACCCAAGCTACGATTAAGCCCCTCGGAGCTCGTCAAACATGGTAAGCAATTCCCGAGAGAGCCTAGCGGCACAGAGCTGGCTAATGTCTCCTGCTGTAGAGTCTGGTCTACTCATATTTAAGCTGATTGAAGGCACTCTGGCCCATTCTGACGTTCGTGTCGAGGTCGTCATGGACGACATGGTCTTTCCCTCATATATTTCGTCCAAGGCTAGGTCTAGGAGTACGCAATTCGGCGAAAGTGAGTATAGACGGCCACACCCACCTAGTACATACTGAACGTTGCGTGTAGCTGGTGACGCCTTCGTTCGAGAGCTGGACATGTCGCGGATTACACTGAGACTCAGAGCGAAAGAAGACAAAAAAGGAGACAACGACGTTGATACAACGATTGCAAAATTACAGGGGAGTACCCTAGACGTTCTCCAGAAATGTTTGGTAAATTCGCATTCCGATACAAACCGCTTGAACTCAGCTGATTGATTTCTTCCTGCCCTAGTACAAACCGACCGAGCTAGTACTGAAAGGATCAGACGGCACCGTCAGTAAGATCACGGTCAGCCTGAAGTACATACCAGTCAAGATGGTCCTTGATCCATCCGAGAGTATTAACAACATGGGCACACTACGTGTGGATGTCCTTGATGGCGCAGATTTACCGGCTGCCGATCGCAATGGGTTTAGTGATCCATATTGCAAATTCAATCTCAATGGCAAAGAGATTTATAAAACCAAAGTCCAGAAGAAGACGCTCCATCCAGCATGGAATGAATTCTTCGAATGCCCCGTCAAGTCGCGGACTGCGGCCCACTTCAGCGTCGATGTCATGGACTGGGATTTTGCTGACAAAGCCGACTTTCTAGGGGCAGCGGTCATTAATCTTGAGCTTCTCGAGCCCTTCAAGCCCAAAGAAGTTACACTCGCATTGGATGGCAAATCTGGAGCTGTTCGCCTGAAGATGCTTTTCAAGCCAGACTATGTCACTCGATCACGTCAAGGCTCATCTACATTCTCTGGAACTTTTGCGACACCAGGCAAGGTTGTAGGGGCGCCCATCAAGGGTGTCACCATGGTCGGTGGAGGCGTCGCCAAAGGGGCTTCATTCCTGCGGCATGGCTTCAAGTCCAAGAAAGATAGCCAGGATATACCGAGTAGTGACTTTGTCGATCCTCCCAGAGAAGAGCACCTTACAAATGGCGATACCGCAATGGACGCTCCACAGCGAGCAACGCCAATACTCGATAGCAGCCCGTCGACACCTATTACGCCACCTCACAAGAGAGCTTTAAGCTTCGGCGGTGCCTCTGTTGTCAGCCGTGCCGATGGGACACCTGCCAAGGCAGAGGCAGGTACCGCTCAATTCTTGATTCAGTCGGCCACAGGCTATCCGCCTTCGTCCAAGATCCAAGTCCACATCAAGCAGGTAGCCGGCAAAGGCACCAAGGAAATCCACAAAACGAAAGCCGTCAAATCCTCGGATGGACAGGTCGCATTTGCTTCTGAGATGTTCAAAACCAATTGCGCGCCCGACACGCAGTTCCAAATCCAAGTCAAGGATGACAAACTCCTCGGAGGTCACGACTTGGGTGAGGCCATGTTCTTCATCAATGACTCAGCGATTGGCCAGGATCAGACTGTCAAAGTTGGCGATGGAACTGTCGTCCTCAGTACTACTTTCGTACCCACGGAAGCAGGCTTGACGGACAGTCCAAGGAGCCGGAGGAGTTTCTTGAGCAAGCGGGATAGAAATGTGAGCGGGCAGTCGACGCAGGGTTGAAAAGAAACGCATCGGAGAAAGTTGAGAGGAGGACCCATTTGTTCCTCAGGCGATCATTTTGTACATTTTGTACATGGACTCAAGGCGCTGATACCACTCTGTTTCGTTATGCATGCTTTAGGGGGCTCAACCTGTGATTCGCATTAATATTTCGACATCGAATGCTCCGTTGTAGAGAAGCTTTCGTGATACTTTCAATCAAATGCACAAATCAGACAACTAAATTGCGATCCATGCATCTCGGCAGCCATTTATAGACTCATACGGCTACTTATCTATCTAGAAAGATCAAATACGAGGTCCCCTGAAAGATTCCGATCCGAATAAAGACGGAGAAGCTGCACGTTTCCCATGGGCCCATCAAAACGGGACAGCTAATCCCGAAAGGGCTCTAGTGGCTCTAGTGGCTCAGCGGAAAGGGACGTTTCGAGCTTTTTTGGGCGGAGGTGAGAGATTGAGGCCCCACTTGCATTTTGTGTAACTTGCCCGTTTGAGCTTCGATTCAAGAGCTCCTGCTTTCTTTCTTCCTTCATAATCGGCCGCTTCTGCTTCTCTCGACATCTAGCTAAAAGCATCAGCTTGTCAATTAGCCTTATACAGAGTTTCTACACAAGATTCATTGTAAGTCAGCCTCTTCTATTTGGACCCTGTCCTGTGGCCACTGCCCTAGAGGTCACACAGGATTGTTTACGTCTTGTACAACTCCCTCCACTGGGAAAACACTTAGCCCGTAGAGGAAATTGTTAGAGCTTCCATCCATCACGCAATTGCCCCTACCTTGACAATACTCCGCTTGTCCATTGCACGCAAATCTCAGTCAAAGCAGAGGCTGATCTTTTGAGCTACAGTGACATAGCCCCTCCAATCCCTCCATACCACATTCGAACAACATGGCAGCAAAGAGTGCCTTGCCAGCCCACCTCAAATCCTCGGCCATGGGCAACGGCGCCGCGGGGGAGGCAAACAATGCGGGATTCAGGAAACAGCATCATGGGAAGTCACAGTCACATGTGGTGAGTGGGTCGTTCACTTCGTCTCTCGCATGTGCCTCTACTCTTTCAATGTGTTGTACACAAAGGGTGGGATTGCTCCGGGGCACTGTCCTGGGAAGCAGTCTTGATACCATCACCCAGGAAACATTTCAGTGAAGATGTTTGTCATAACCAAGGCAGGGGCCACACTGCTCCGCGAAGAGGATTTCCCGAATCGCCTTGAATCCTTGCAACATTTCTATTCATCTGCTTTCGCTTCGAGTCCTTTTACAACTTCGTCCCGCAATTACCAAACTTTTAGTGCTGGTTCTAGAAATCACTGCACACCTGTCGAAAGACCTGACCAATCCCCCCCTTTTGAGGACCTGCTTCTCTCCATACATATCCTGATCACCCTCGATTTGATCCCTTCATTGCCCCAGGATATATCAATAAGACACTTCCAACAAAGCCTGCAATAGGAATGTCCCTACAACTTGCTTCAAGCACAGCGCTGACTCATCCACCCACCCACACACAGGCGTTCGAAAACACAGCTACCAATGTCGCTGCAGCCCAAATGCGCGGCGCTCTTAACGCACTGGTCGATACCTGCAAGGATGAAGTTGAGAAGGAGCGCTTCGAAACAGAAATGGACAACTTCTTTGATCTCTTCCGACGTTACCTCAATGACAAAGCCAAAGGAAATGTACTGGCATGGGACAAAATCAATCCACCCCAACCACAACAGGTTGTTGATTACAACTCGTTAGCAAACTCGGAATCAGTCGAGTTCCTCAATAAGCTCGCAGTCGTCAAGCTCAACGGTGGTCTTGGCACTTCGATGGGTTGCGTTGGTCCCAAATCTGTCATTGAAGTCCGTGATGGCATGTCGTTCCTCGACCTGTCAGTCCGCCAGATCGAATATCTCAACCGCACTTACAACGTTAACGTTCCTTTCGTTCTCATGAATTCCTTCAACACGGATGAAGATACCCAAAACATCATCAAGAAGTACGAGGGCCACAGTATCGATATCATGACCTTCAACCAATCGCGCTACCCCCGCATCCTTAGAGATTCACTTCTTCCTGCGCCCAAGAGTGCCGACTCGCAGCTCTCGGACTGGTACCCACCAGGACATGGCGATGTGTTCGAGTCGCTCTACAATTCTGGCATTCTCGACAAATTGATCGAGCGCGGAGTCGAGATTGTCTTTCTCTCCAACGCCGACAATCTCGGTGCAGTAGTAGATCTCCGCATCCTGCAGCATATGGTCCAGACTGATGCCGAATACATCATGGAGCTGACCGACAAGACGAAAGCTGACGTCAAGGGTGGTACGATCATCAATTACGATAACTCAGTGCGCCTCCTCGAGATCGCTCAAGTGCCCAAAGAGCATACCAACGAGTTCAAATCGATCAAGAAGTTCAAATACTTCAACACCAACAACATCTGGCTCAACCTCAAAGCCATCAAGCGCGTAGTTGAGAACAACGAGCTCGAAATGGAGATCATTCCCAATAACAAATCTATCCCTGCAGACAAGAAGGGTGAATCCGATGTCAACATCGTCCAGCTCGAAACCGCTGTGGGTGCCGCTATTCGACATTTCAAAAACGCTCATGGTGTCAACGTGCCCCGCCGCCGCTTTTTGCCCGTCAAAACCTGCTCTGATCTGATGCTCGTCAAGTCGGATCTCTATAGCTTGAAGCACGGCCAACTGGTCATTGACCCTGATCGCTTCGGCGGTGCGCCACTGATCAAGCTTGGGAATGATTTCAAGAAGGTCAGCGATTTCCAGAAACGCATTGGCAGTATCCCGAAGATCCTCGAGCTGGATCACCTTACCATTACTGGGGCTGTCAATTTGGGCAGGGGGGTTGTGTTGAAGGGGACTGTCATCATCGTGGCTACGGAGGGTAGTACCATTGACATACCTCCTGGATCAATTCTGGAGAATGTGGTTGTGCAGGGGAGTTTGAGGTTGTTGGAGCATTGAGTCGACTACATTCTTCACAGGAGTGCTTGTTATCGGATTAGAGAGGGGATGTTTAAGGCAAAAGTCTTCGTCCCGTCTCCTCCCTGCGCTGCCCATTGCGCAGGTCCCACTTCGCTTGCCGGCAAGTAGGATGTCTTGCTTGTTCATAGGGTCAAAGGTTGATAGAGTTACTGCGGTGCGAACAAGATCCTCTCATTGTGTACCACTTGATCGTTCCCTAGTGGAGCTTGAACGTGGTCGAGTCGCAGTATATCCTTTTGGTGAAATCCCACTTCCATGATATGGGCCTTATTTCAAAGAAAATTACCTCGGGTAAACACTACTTGTCTGGAGGGAAAAAAGACTACCAGAAAGTTCCCGAATACCAAGCTTTCCGACCGGCGGCGGCTCGCCACGCGGTATCCACTTGTCCGTACAGTACCTACTGTTCTGCCATAATTCACTGTCACCCACCGTTTTCCCGTCGAGTGCAATTTCCAGAAATTCTAAAAATTACTATTTTATTGTTTTATTATTTTTATTTTTATAATCTGGTTAATTTTTATATATTACATAATAATTCAAAAAGTTTAAAAATATGAATTTTTATAAAATTATAAAATTTATAATTATTTAATAAAAAAAAAGTTATTTTCAAATTATATACTTTTCGCCATTTTTTTGAATTTAAAATTTAAAGTTTAAAGATTAAAATTTTAACATTACCAAAGTATTTTGATTAAATTTATTCAAAAACGTAAAATAAAATTTAACAAAAAAATTGATTAAATAGAAAAGATTTTTGAATTTTTATCAAAATTATTTTCTTAAATTATTTAAATTATTATTATATATAAAAGGAGTAAATATTAATAACGATAAAAATAATTAAATAATAAAATTGTTGGAAAGAAATCAGAACAAGAACAATTGACTGGATTTATAATAGTAATAATTGAATTAATAATAGATATAGGATCCGTTAAAATCCTAAATCTATACAATATTAATATTAAGTTAACTGAATTAGGATTAGGATTTTATTTACCTTAAATCCCCTTAACAGTCTTTCCGCCGAGAAAGGTCTATACGTCCTCGAGGATCCTTATAACGTAATATTATTAGGGTAAAGGGTAGATTTATTTATTAGAATATTATAGATATCAGAAGTATTATTAATATAGATTCTGGACCTATAAAGAAAAAAAAAGGAGATATTTATTATAATAAATTATAATATATAATTAGGATTATATTATTAATATAAATATTAAATCTAAATTAAAAAGAAAACGAAAATATATTAAAATAATAATTAATTATAATAAAAGGAACTATAACTAGGATTATATTATTAATATAAATATTAGATCCAGGTTGAAAAGAAAATAAAGATATATTATAATAATATTAAATAAATATTAAATCTTTGCCTAATAAAGTTGATTATAAATTAGTCTTTAGTATATTATAATTAAAGAGAATTTTGACTAAATTTAGAAAATATAAATTCGGAAGATATAATTTAATAAGTTTAATTAAATTTAAGTTCTTTATTATTATTATAAATTTTAATACCCTTATAAATAAGCGGAACTAGTTAATAAAAGACTTCTTAAATTTAATAATATTTATTAAGCGAAGCTTGTTAAGAATTATATAAAGATATTTATTAAAATATTTAAAATCGAATATTTTATAATATAATTTATAACCCTAGATTATATCTAAATATAAGATAATATTTATTATAATTAATATATAAAATTAATCGAGATTTATAAAGTCCTTCCAAATTCTGCTAAACTTTTAATATATATAAGATAAGCTAAAATATAAAAATAAGTTGAAACCCTTATTAAATAGCCCCCTTATATATAATATATTAAGATCTATATAGATCTTGAAAATAACTATTTTAAAAGTTAAATTATAAATCTTAATAATAAAGACTTAAGAAACTTCGTAAGTCTATATATATATCTTAATAAGGAATTTAGGGAAGTTAAGATCTATAGTCCTAATAATATAAATAGGCTTTCTATTAAAGATCTATATATTTTTTTAGCGACTTATTCTATTATCTTAATTCGAAAAGGGATATAAGTTTTCGTTTATCCGATTTTTATAATTAAGAGATATTAAGTACAAAATACCCTAAATCTTGAAAGAGTCTTGTATTTTAGGATTTAAATAAAAATAAAAATTTAAATCTGAATAAGAATCGGGGAATCTATTTAATATAATCTTAAATTATTATTATAAATTGGAAAGAGAAAAAATAGACTTTATAAGATTTTGAAATCCGGTAAATAGTTATTTATACTTTTTCTTCAATATATTATATAGGAAAACTAAATTAATATTATTTTTTAAGTTAATTATTATAGAACCTCTCTTTTTAAGATTTTAATTAAGCTAGGTTAATAGAGTACTTTGCTTCTTTTTAAAGGTAATATCTGCTAACCTAAATACCTCCTAAATCTTTTTTTTATTTTCGAGCTTATTATTTAAGCCTTTTATCTCCTTAGAGGTTCCTTCTAAAGTTATAATTAATATATTTATTAAAGTTTTTATTTAAATATAAATCTTAAATATTTTGGAATTTAAATAGAAAAGAAATTGAATAACTTATTTATATTTTTATAAATATAATATAAAATCTTTTTTCGAAATTAATATAATAATATCAAATTATAAAGATTTAGATTCTTAAGGCTTATTAATCTTCTTAATAATAAGCGTAATTTAGAAAGTAAACCCTTTTATAATTATAAATCTTATAAGTTTAGAAATATTAAAAGTTTTTAATTTAGTATTATATATATAATCTTATAAGGATTATATAGGAACTTTTATAATCGGAATATTAATCTCTTCTTAAGCCTAAATAATAAAATATACTAAGCCTTATTTTTATAATATCTCTATTAATATTATAATATCTTATTTTAACGGTTCCTAAACTTATATTTATTATATATTATATTATATTAAATTTTAAATTTTCTACTTTAAATTATAAAATTATATTTATTAAATTTTCCTTTTAAGATCTTTAAGATCTTGATTTATAATTAAATCTTCTTTTAATTTTAAATTATTATTATTTATAATAATTTAATCTTTAAAAGCTTCTAAATATTCTTAAATATTTACCCGTAGCTCTTTATAGCCCTTCTTATAACGAAGATAAGGTTTATAATATACGAATTTGACTGCTTTATTATATATTTATTAAAAATAAATTAAAGCAAAGGATTTAAAAATTATTAGGCCTAAAATATTTATAATATTTAGAGAATCCTTAAAAGTAATATTAAAGATATAATTATTATTATTTACTTAAACAAAGTTTCTAACTATAATATAATAATTGATATTCTTTATTCCTTTAATTATTATTCGAATATTGCCTAGCAATCTTTCTATTCCTATTATTTAACTAGTTCTAAATATTATTTTATAATATTATTTCGGATTATTATTATTCTCCGTATTCCTTTTATTACTTATTTATAATACTTAAAGTCCTTTTTAAGACCCCTTTTACTAAAAACAAATAGAAATATATTCTATTGATTAAAGCCTAAAATCTTATTATTTTTCGTAATATATACGGTTTAAGTATTATTCAAAAAATAACTTATAAAGAGAATTTATTAAATAATTTATTTTAAATCCGTAGATAAATAAAATAATATTATTAGAATATTTATAAACTTAGAGAATTTGTTTTCTCTTAAATAATTATTATTTTTAGTTTAAATCTTTATAAATATTCCGGGCTTTATTGCCTTCGATATAGCGTTAATTTAAATTTAAATTAAGTATATTAAATAAGGTAAGGTTTAAATAAATAGAGTATATAAGAATAATCTTAGAGTAAATAATATATATAAAAAATATAAATAATAAATTATAGAAAGTTAATAAAATAAAGTTTAAAAAATATTATTATTAATAAATATAATTTAATATTTATTAACTTCAGAAATTTAATAAACAGGCCTTTAAAATTTGAAAGCTATATTTTATTTTATATTCAGCTTAACGTTATTATCTTAATTATCGATAGACTTTATTATTAGAGATTTATTTACTTTTTTATAAGAATTTATACTCTTATTAGCTTCTTATTTTATACTTTTTAAAATAATTTTAGATTAACTCTTTTATATTATATAAATTTCCTTCTTTATATTACGAATTATATATAAGACCCTAACCTTTCTATTTTATTAAATATTAGAGTTAGGAAATTCGGCCTTATTATTCTTTTTTAATATATCGATTAAATAAGGCTTTAATTTTATAGCTATTTTATTATTAATATTATTTTTCTAATTCCAATATTAATCCCTCTTTAGTTAATTAAGGTCTTATATAAGGATCCGGCTCCTCTAATATTAATTTTAATATAAAAATAAATATTGTTAAATAAATATTCTACTTATTAAGTAATTTTAATTAATAAGTATAATTTCTGATTTTCTTTAAGATCCGGAAAGGGCTTACTCTTTAATTTAAAAACTTAAAGCTTTCAAAACCTAGGAAATAATACCTTAAATAAAGTTTAATAAAAACGAAACCCCCTTTTTTCAATTATATAAGTTAATATTTTATATTATAAATAAATTTTATATTTATATTTATAAAAATAAGGATATTAATTGCTTTTTGCTTATATTATATTTTCTAAGCTATTAAATTTATATTAACTTATATACCGCCTATAATTATAAAAAAGCCGTCGTTTAACTTAATTCCGTAGATAATCTTGTTCGGAGATTTATTAATAAAGAAATTAATTAAATTATTTAAGGTAAATTTTAATATATTCAGGAATTTATTCTAAGGCTTTTTAAGGTAACTTATAAAATAAAAATATAAAATAATTTCGATTATCTGATTCGTTTTCTTTAACTGCCTATTAGTTTAAGGGTAGTAAGCTATTATTATTAAATAGCTAGTTTTTAATTCTTTGAAGATAGCTTTTTAAAATTAAGATATAAATTTTAAATCTTTATTCGAAATAATTATTTAAAAAGTTCCCTAATTTGTTATAATATTTAAAAGGGTTTTTATTTAATCCTTTATAATCTAAGTATCCCTTCTAGGAGCAATAATAACTTTCTTCGAGAATTTATCTATAATTATAAAAATATAATTAAAACTATTTAAATTTAGTAAAGCTAAAACAAAGTCAATTATAATTATATAAAATATATAAGGTAGGGTTATAATTAGTTTTAGCTCCTTATATAAATAATATTATTTAATTTGGTTAAGCTAGTAATCCGGGTAATATTAAATATAATATTTAAAATACCTCGAAAGATTATATATATAATAATTAAATATTATCTTTTTATATACCTTATAAAAGCTTATATAACTATATTTATTATATATTAAACGGAAAATATTTTATATTTAGGATTCGGGGATATAAAGTCTTTCTTATTAATTTGCTATATTTACGAAATAAATTAAATCTTTTTTTATAATAAATCTCCCTATTTCTTTAATTCTAACGGAATTCTTTATTAAATTATTTAAATCTTTATAAGGATTATAAATCTGAAGTTCTGAATCTAAAATATTAAGATTTTAATTCTTTAAAATATTTATATTTTAATTTAATAAGGCTAGGATCTTTACCTACTTCTTATTATATTTATAACCTTTTTTAAGAAGGTATTTGAATTTAAGGCTAATCTTGATTAAAAATAAATAATAAATTAATATATTATTAAGAATTTTTTCTATCTCTTTATTTCGGGGCGGTTTATATTTTTATATAAACCTTAATAAAATATTTAATATTATATTTTTCTTCCCTTTTTTTTAACGGATTTTTAAATTAAATTGCAAAATATATTAAAAAGCTTAAATTAATTTTAAATTTAATTTATTAATAAAAGTTAAAGATAATATTATTTAATTAATTATATCGATTATAAATAAATAATCTATATAAATAATAGTTTTAAATACTTAGAATAATATATAATAAATCTTTTTTAAAATCTAAATTAGTTTTGCTATTTCTAATTCTATTAGTTAATATTTTATTTTAATTATATTAAAGAGTTTAGAAAGAAATATAATTAATTTAATATTAATATAGGAATATTAATAATCTTTAGGATCTTCTTTAACGTAATAGATTATTACGCTTATTCCTTATTACTTAGATAAATCTAGATCGATATATAATTACTAATCCGGGTTATAATATACAAAATAGGTTTCTAAAGTTAATATATTTTAAAGTAAATTAAATAATTTTAACTCTACCTTTATTGAATTGTAAATAGCCCTTTTTGCAAAAATTTTTTATATATATTTATCTTTAATTAGGAACTTCCTTACAAGTTCTATTTTCCTCTTTTAAAATAATTCTATAATTTATATAAATTATTTAATATTATTTCTTAATTAGTTTGCTTTCTTTATATATAATTCCAAAAACTTTATAAAATTAGGGAATTTGAGTTATTTAATAGCTTCTACTCTTTCTTCTATAATAACGAAATTAAATATGTTTACTTTCTAATTTAAGAGAATTATAAATAAGTATTTTAAATAAGATTTCTTAGGTTCTAGAGTAATTTTAAGGTTAAAGAAAAGATTAAAGATAATCTTAAAATATTTAAAATAATCCTTAAATAATTTAAAGAAAATTATAATATTATTAATATAGCAACAAACAAATTGATAATACACCCTAAGGAATTTATCTATTTTCCTCTATATATAAGGGACTAATTTTTTATATCTTATTAAAATTATATTATAATTCTTTGCCTTTCGATATAAAATTATAATAAATTTATAATAATCTTCCTTTCTAATAAGAAAAAGGTAAAACTGGCTACTATAATCTATTATTATAAAATAGGAATATTTTTAAAGAGCTAAAATAATATCTCCTTAAAAAAGTAATAAATAATTATTTATAATTATTATCTTATTAAGGCTACGGATATTAATAATAACTCTGCCCTTTCTCTAAGGAATCTTTTCTAGCCCGATATAGATTATTTTCTATATAATAAATATTAAGAAAGCGAATAGGGTTACTTTCCTAAACTAAGATATTTTTCTTTAATTATATATTTTATTAAACTTCTTATTTATTAAAGCTCTTATATTTACTTTTAAAAGATAGATTTTGTTCCTTAATTTAGCTTCCGAGGATTACTAATCCGTAATAAATAGAATTATTAACTATTTAAGTTTTAATAAATCAATTATATCCCCTATATCTTCCTAGATCCTTAGAAATTTATCGATAACTGCTTTTATCAAAGTTATTTACTCTTAATTACTATAAATTGCTATCTTATTCTTATACTTTGTTTCGAGAGCAAGATTAATAGTTAATTTAATAAAAAGGGATTTATTCTTTCGAAAACAAGAATAGATATTAAGAGAATATTAAATAAATTAGGATTTTATTATAAATAAATAATTTTTAATATTAATAAAATAGCTTTTTTTAATATTATATTCGAATATAATTCCAATTCGTTAGTTTTTTCCGATAATTATAATATTGTTTTTCTCGTTCTATATTATAATAAAGCTAATTTTTATATTTATAAAATATATATAAGCTCTATTAATTTGCGATTTAAATATAAAATTTTATTCTAATAATCCTTTCTTACCCTTTAAAGCGATATTAATTTATATAATAATAAATAGGGGTATTATTTACTTCCTATTTGCCCGAACTGCTCGCTATATTCTAATATTATCTTTAATTATTATTTAAATAGAAATCTTGATATTCTTATAAAAATCAAAAATAATCTTAATATTAGAAATATTAATTATATATTACTTAAATCTTAAAATATTTATATTAATAAGAATATTAACCTTTAAATTATTAATAATATAAAAAGTTTTTATAAATTTGATAATTATATCTCTCTTTTATAAAGTCTTTCTTTTAACGAAGAATAATATTAGAACAAAATCTAAAATAATATATTAATTGCTATTTATATTTCTAAACGTAATTTAATTCTTGTAAGTCTAAATTTCGAGATTTAAATAATATTATTTTAGGAAAGATTAATCTTTAAAGCTTATATTATAATTTATATTTATATAAATAAGTTCTTTTAATCCTTTAAGACTAAAAGCGTATTATATAATTAAATAATATTATATATAAAAAGATATTCTATTCTATAATATAAATAAAATTATAAAGATAATTAAATAAGGCAAATCCTATTCGAGTTTACTTCCTAGTTCCTTTAGTAATTCTGAAATTATTAAATCTAATTTTAAATCCGGATCTTAAATCTTCTTATTTTATATTTACCTTTTATAATATATTTTCAGATAAATATATAAATAATTATTAAATATAAAATTCTTATTATATTTTCGATATATAACCTCTTTATTCAGGATCTTATTAAATAAAATATAATAAGATATAGTAAAAAAATTAATATTAATCTTTTTTCCCTTTATAATTTAATCCTTATTCTCTAGGATATCTTAGAAATTCTTATTATTTTCTCTATAGGAATTATTAGATTCCTAAGGAGTATTTCTAAATAAGTAATTTTAAATATCGAAATATATTATTTTATTATAATAAGCTTTTTATAAATAATCGTTAAATTGTATTTTATTATAATAGGCTTATTAAGGTATCTAATTCCTTAAGTAAAAATTCCTATTTAACTTAGATCTTTAATATTTATTATATCTTCGAAACCTATTATTGCCCTAATTATATTTAATATTCGATTAATATTTATTATTATTCGGATATCTCCTATTAATAAATTTCTAATTATTATATATTTAATTCTTATAACGGTTATATAAATACTGGTTTGGTTACGCGTTTATAGCGGTAATTAATAAAGGCTATTTTAAAGCTTCTATCTCTTTTCTTTACCTTTATAGGGTATTATTTAATTCAGGTAATCTAGATAAAACCAGATTTATAAGAAGAAGGTTTAAATAAGGTTAAATCTAGAACTATTAATCCGGATTTATATAAGTATTTAAACCTAATAACAGGAAGTAAAAAGGATAAGGAGCTATTATATAATTTAAATTAATAAGTCTAAACTTATAGAAATAAGTTTTAAAGGCTCGAGGTCTTATAAATAAGAATCGTTTAAAAGGCTTTTATTATTAACGAAATTAATATTTATTTTATTTTAAAGAAGAATCCTTATTTTATTCCTTTTAATAATCCTAATTTTATTATTGTTTATAATCCCGATCTCGATTATAACCTTTTCGAACTTCCTTTATATTATTTTTTTAATTTAATATTATTTAATTCTATATTTTTTTATATATATTTAATTCTTTAATAAAGCTTTTTAATATAATTTGAATTATAGATAAAACTACCGTTTTTTATAATTCTATATTTAAATAATTCTAAGTATATATATATTAAATATATTCGTTGTTTATACTTATTTGGTTTATATACTTTGTAATACTTTAAATATAGGAAATTAAATTCCGTCGAATATTTATATTTATTATTATAAAAACCTCGTTATTTAGCTTAATTAATATTAAAAATATTAAGATTTTGAAATATTCTTATAATTATATTAAAATATAATTTAATTTATTTTCTAATTATATTAAAGTATTCTTCTTATTTTAAAATAAGATATTTAATTATTATATTAATATAGATCCTCTAAAATATATTAAGAGGTTATTTTTTATTAAGGTTTTTTCTTTTATTTATCCGAAGTCTTATATCCTTTAATAAAAAATATAAATCTTATAATAGATAATCTCCTTATTTTTAAATATAATATTTTTTATTTTATAAGAATCTTCAAGATCCGGATAAAAAAAACTTAATTTAGAGGTATTAAACTTTTTAAATCCTCCTCCTATTAAGGTTCCGTTTTTTTTAATAAGGCTTATAAGACTTAATAATCTAGTAGATTCTAAAGGCCCTTAAGGAAGGTGTTGCAAAAGTTAACTTATAATATAATTAAAAGCTTCTTCTATAATTTTTATAATCTAATTTGAAATATTAAATTATAAACTTAATTTAGAAAATCCTAATTCTTATTACTGAATTTAATTATTATCTATTTTCTAAGGTTTGTTTCTTAGAGTTTGTTATATTTATAACAATTCTATTTAGCTAAATAACTTTAATCCTAATTATTTCGCTATATAAATTTATATTGGATTTAAATCCTAAGAGAATAATAATAAAAATAGAGATATTATTAATAATACTTTGGATTTCCCTTTCGGAGAAGGAAAATATATAAATTCTAAACCCAGGATTCTCCTTAGTAGGGTTATTAAATTAATAAGATTAAGTTATAAAGTTATTACTTCGAATCTTGCTTCTTTTTCTTCTAATCTTATATTAACTAATTTTAATATCGAGATTACTAATAAACTTTTTTGTATTTCTATTTAATTAACGTATTAATTTAAAAGTAAAAAGTCTAGGATCCCTTTCCTGAATTCAATTATTGCTATTCTAATCAGACTTAAAATTATTTCTTTATTATTTTATAATAAAAAATATATTATTAATACTTTAAATATTAGTTTAGGATCTGATATATCGGCTATTATCAAAAGGCTTTAGGAACGGCTTCTTTAAATATATAATTTAACCCCTTTAAAGACTTCCTTCGGAGGTTTATAATTTTTAATAATAAAGTTAATTATAAGCTTGAAATAAGTTATAAAATAAGTATAATAAATCTCTGGTTTCTTATCCCTAAAAGCCCGAAATTCGAAAGTAAATATTAACGTAAGTAATTTAAGTAATAGCTTTTCGAGCTTAAGAGTCAGTTGCTAAATTGTTATAAAGATTTTATATACTTAATAAAGAAAAAGGATCCCGGATCCTAAATAACTTCTTAATAAGTTAATTATATTAGAAATATTAATATTATATAGGCTAAAAATTTACTTAAATATTAATATAGACTAATATCTGCTTAGGGCTAGACTAATTTAATAGTCGTTAGACCTCCTATTGTTATTATTTGTTAGAAAGAAATCAGAACAAGAACAATTGACTGAATTTATAATAATAATAATTAAATTGATAATAAATATAGGATCCGTTAAAATCCTAAATCTATACAATGCTAATATTAGGCTAACTGGATTGGGATTAGGATCCCATCTACCCCAAATCCCCCCAACAAAAATAATAATATTTAGAATTTTTGAAATTCCATTCCGAGCACTCGACGGGAAAACGGTGGGTGACAGTGAATTATGGCGTAACAGTAATCATATCAGATCCACGAAAGGGTTTGCATCTGGACTCTGTCAACCACAAACATACTCTAGAGGATTCGGAATAAAGGCTACTGCAAACAAAGGATAGAATGATATAATGATAGATCAATCACAATCCCTTATATTGGATGAGATGTTCGAAATACTTACCTTACCTTAGGCTCATCGAGGCTAGTCTTAGCACTTTCAATAGTCCCCCATCCCACTATTCGCATGATCTCTCCCCATTTTCTATTGTCCTCACCACATCCGCAAACTTGCAAATCTAAGTGAAATACTGCTTGAAACATCCTCGTTTCCCTCCGTCCGAGCCCCCTCAATATCTTGTAACCGTCACATCGCGCTTCGCCTCCGTGTGCGATCCATTCTCTCAGTAGCACTGAAGCACGCGACTACCGCCCCCCCACTCTACTTCCTCCTCCCTGCGTATCTTCTTGGGCCCTTTTACCCGTACTTCTACGCTGTTTCGATGACAGAGCAGCCTACAATGAGGCAGTTACGCTTATAGCTCCGGCCTCATGATCTTATGGCCTCCGTGCTGGCTCTCCCTTGCCATCGCCCTCCTCGCCCTTATACTCCTAGCCGCCCCAGCGAACGGCGATGCCGACTTTGAGAGCGTGCGAATCAAATACGACTACCCGGACATGAGTGGTCGGTACGGCGATCCGAATGGCAAATACTGGCACGAGTCGGTCTTCCATCCACACTACGACGGCCGCTTCACGGACCACGCCCTGGCGGAGGAAGAGCAGCGCTCGAACCTCACCCTGCTCATGCAATCCTACCTCTTCTCCATGGCCGATCTCGGGGCGGAAACATGGATCATACACGGCACGCTGCTGGGGTGGTTCTGGAACCGCAAGATCATGCCCTGGGACACGGATATCGATGTGCAGATGACGATCAATACGATCCACTTCTTGGCGAACTACTATAATATGACGATACATACGTACAGGAAGAGGCAGTACATGTTGGAGATCAACCCGGGGTACATGGATGGGAGCTATGATGATAGACTTAATGTGATTGATGGGCGGTGGATCGATACGCATACGGGGCTGTTCATTGATATCACCGCTGTAAGATTGAAGCCGGGGAAGATGGATGTGGTGGCGAGCAAGGATAAGCACGAGGAGATGGTTTGCTTCATCGATTGTGGGTGAACGGAGTTGGAGTTGCTGATTTGGGGTGTCAATGCAGGCTCGTGATTTGTTCCCACTACGCGATAGTCTGTTTGAAGGAGTGCCAGTGAAGACCCCGTACAACTACGCGAGCCTACTAAGAGCAGAGTATGGGAGGACAGCTCTGACCAGTTTGGAGTGGAATGGGTGAGTTTCAATACCGACGGTGCTTGCTTTATCCTGATCGATGTGCAGTCACAGGTTCAATACCGCAACTATGGAGTGGGAGAAGGTCGAGTACGTATCACAATCTCACGAACATGTGCAGTGCGATCTTGGGTTGGATTGACTAATGTTCCATAGTGCGTGGAAGAAAATTACTGGACAATATCGAGGAGGGAGAGAACGTCAACGAGGGACTTGACCTCGAAGGGTGTCGGATCCGCGAGACTTTCGGGTCATTGTTCCGATCAGCATTCCCACATGGGCATTTAATATCGTCCACCATTGCATTTTAAGCGCAGGTATTGGGGATAAACAGAAAGGAGACAGATAGCAGATACTGAGGCGCTCCCCGCGACTGTCGATATCTCTACATAGTGTATATTGCCAATGCATCGAAGGCATATGAGAGCATCTTCACGAACTACCAGATTTAAGGTATAGCGGCTGAACATTTGTACGGAGGACGACACCAAAAGTCTTGATTTCCGCTAGTAAGATTCAGGGCTAGGGTTTGATAGGCTTCCTGGACTGTGGCCCAGAGCATTGTACCGAATTATTTGCTGAGTTAATCTTGTAGGGCCTGTTCCAGGGCGCTCTCCTTAAAAAAAAGCACCTAGAAAGTGTCCTCAGCCCATAATCTTTAGGCTTTCCGGGGCGCTCGTCCAGGGAACCGCTCTGGGGACCAGGATAAACCTAAGGTAGAGTAAATTAGTACTAGCGCAAATCAAGACTTGTGATGTCGTCCTCACTTGTGTCTGTTCGCTTCGTCTTCTTTCTCACTGGCTGCTTCTTGTTTGCCGAAGAGGGGGGTCGAGCATGCAACTCATCATCATCGGGCATTGACGAAATTCCCGCGCCAACGTACTTGACACTGAGAAACTTTTGCTATCCTCAATTTCTTCACACCAATATGTTTTGCTTCAAGGGGCTTCCGAGCAGACATCTTGCCATAGCCTGCTGCAATTGAGCGGAGAGTGAGAGGCGTTTCCCCGCACTGATTCGCGGAAGCGGCGCTATTGGTGGCGCTAGTAAACAGGCTGCTTCCTTCAATTACCTTCAATTACCAAGCAATCAGCCTCCCTTCAATCCTTCACGTCTGCATTCAAGACGATAGACACAAAAGGCAACCAGTGGACATTTCCATATGGCTTCTATTGAAAGGGAAAGCTCGCTCTCGCCAGCAGTTACCGCGACTTCCCCGTCAAGCGCCCTGCAGCGCAATGGATCTTTTCCAACAAACAGCTCCTCACCCATCGATCAGACCACAAACACTACTTTCCAGAAACGAGCCACGCCGCCGGGCGCAAGTGGGCTGAATCCCAGGTCATGCGTCACATGCAGAAAGCGCAAGGTCAAATGCGACAAAAGACATCCGTGTTCCAACTGCAATAAGCAAGCGATTGAATGCATATTCCCTGGCCCAGGTCGAGCTCCAAGGAGAAGCAGGAAACCGCCTGATACAGAGCTTCTGGCGCGACTGAGGAGACTCGAAGGGGTGGTGCAGAGCCTGGGAAAAGGGGGTGATGAGGAACTTGGGACTGCCCTTAGTAGTGGTGCTGGACCGGAATTGGAAAAAGCAAAATCGCCTGAGAGTGTAGAGAAGCCGTGTGAGTGGTCGAGGGATGAGTGTCCTAAAAAGACAGTCGGCAGGACTATTGGCATGATAGGAGCATTCGATCCGAACAAGAGAAGTGATGGCGATGACAACAAAACCGACGGCATGATCAAAGAGTTTGGTAGATTGGTTGTGGACGAAGGGAGGAGTCGATATGTTAGCAACAAGTTCTGGACGAGCTTAAGTGAAGAGGTGGCTGAAATGCAGGATATACTGGACGATCCTACAGATGATGAGGAGGACTATCCTTCCCCGGGTTCGGCGTCCTCGGCATCTGCGAATCATCAGGGCTTCATCTTCAGCTTCAGCTCTACCATTCTATCACTGCGCAAATTCCATCCACCCGTCAACCAAATCCCTGTTTATTGGACTCTGTTCAAGTCCAACATCGATCCCGTCATGAAGCTTCTACATATCCCTACCATGGAAGTCAGAATATCGCGGGTCTGCCAGGACCTTGATAGTATCAGCAAGCCGATGGACGCTCTTCTTTTCACCGTCTATTTCGCCGCAGTGACTTCGCTATCACCAGAAGATTGTATTGTTAAAGTCGGACTTGAAAAGCAGGCCGCTCTTCGAAAATACCGTTTTGCGGCCGAACAAGCATTCGCTCGCGCCGGCTTCCTCAGTACCCAAGAGCTACTTGTGCTACAAGCCCTCCTTCTCTTCCTGACCTGCGTTCGTCGCCAAGATGACACTCGCTATGTCTGGACCCTTACTGGCCTTCTCATCCGACTGGCAAACGCCCTAGGCGTACACCGCGATGGTGAACAGTTCAATCTCTCCCCATTTGAGACCGAGCTCCGTCGGCGGCTGTGGTGGCAGATATGCACCCTCGATGTGCGCGCCTCAGAGGATCACGGTTGTGATCCATCAATTATCGAGCAATCCTTCGACACGAAATTCCCCCTCAACATCAATGACGCCGATATACACCCCAATATGACATCCCCTCCCCAAGAACACGAAGGCGCCACAGAGATGACCTTCGATCTGATCCGCTACTCCGTCAGCACGACCGTCCGGCGCCTCAGTTACGCCCCCGCCGGCCCCAGCATCTGCCGCACCAAAGCCGCAGGCCTCAGTCTCGAAGACAAAGAACGCAACATCGAGGAATTAAACCAACATATCGAAAAGAAATACCTGCGCCACTGCGACACCCAGAACGTCCCTCTCCACTGGGTCGCCGCCACCGTTGCGCGCCTCATAATGGCAAAAATGTGGCTCGTCGTCCATCACCCCCTGCAACACATCGACGCCGGCAACAACCTTCCCAAGGAAACCAAAGACCGCCTCTTCTCTACCTCGGTCGAAGTAATTGAATTCTCCCGCCTCCTCGAAACCGAAGAGACAACCCTGAAATGGGGCTGGCTCTTCCGCACCTACGTCCAATGGCACGCCCTCGCCTTCGTCCTCTCACAACTCTGCGTCCGCACCACCGGCCCCGACGTCGACCGCGCTTGGATCGCAATCGAAGCCTGCTTTGACGACTGGGGTGGTGCCGTATCAGGGAACCAGCGGGGAATGCTGTGGAAACCTTTACGCAAGTTGATGACCAAAGCGAGGACGGAGCGCGCCAAAGCGTTGCAGACACAGGCCAGGTTTCCACTCGACGGCAGTATCGGACCCGTATCAGGGCTGAACACGCAGCCAGGGCCCGATATGAACGGCTCAGCGCAGGTTGGCACGTTCGGGAACCCGGCCGTGGGCGTGAGCAGTAACATGTTCATGGCAGGGATCCAGGACGCCGCCAGCAACCCCACCAACACCATAAGCAGCAATGTTGACGGCGGCAGCGCGCCATTGACTAGCATGCAAACCCAACCTGCGTTTCCGACCACTACTTCGGGCCCAGCGAACGGAATCACGGGGTTCGAACCCCAGCAGCAGTTCGTACCGAAGCGAGAATCGGATCTCATGAACGAAATCGACAGCTGGAACCCGGACCCGGCGCTTTTTTCTAGTCAGGAGAACCCCCCGATGATGCTTGAGGATAATATGAATTGGGCCGGGTGGGAGTAGGTCTTCTTTCCTTACTTGCTTCTTCCTCTTTTTGCTTCCTCTTTCTTGTTCCAAGCCATGCGCCCCAAGACGCGTTGCGGGATTTCGCTCGTGATACATCCCGACTTACTCCCCGCCTGTACCTTGAAGAACCAATGCTAATTTAGCAATCCACCACAGTGAAATGGTCAAGGAGTTCCAGATGGGCGATCTGGGGTATGTGTAGCTTTCTCGCAGGGAGCTGAAAATCAATCGATCAAACTTTAGCGCCTAAGACCCAAGAGGGGGACAAAGGAATGATAGAGTAGGGAAGACCCTCGTGGGAATACAGTGATTTAGTTCTTGTATACCTTACCACTGGTGAGAGGCATTTGGATGCGTTGAAGACGGCGCGACACAGATTTAGGAGCCGGGGGGGTGGGGGGGTGGGTCAACGAGCTAAGGATTGACGATCGATGTACTTACGTAGGTACCATATGTATGCGAGCTTATGTTGGGATGAAGATGCATGGACGGAACTCCTTACCATACAATATTTCTCCGCTGGTATGCCTTGCCTACTTCACCGCCCTCATTTCAAACTACCACTCCACCTCTTTCGCGCGCTAACGCTGCTTTTACGCCCGCGGCATTCTTTAAGCCGCGATGGGAGAAGCGGATCTGGATGTCAATTATAATCATGGCGAGATTGCTCCAAGCCTAGACAATATCAGCGGAAAGCCGTTCCCCCTCATCATAGCAATGAATTTAGAAGCAGGAGATCCAAACCCCCACCTCTTCCCCTCTTCACCGTGCTAAACGCATCCATCCGAACTCAGCGAGCGCATGTCCAATACCCAACCCCCTGCTTCCCCAGGGTAATCCCCGTTTGCCGAATCAACAAGAGGAGACGACGCTGCCCTCGTGCACAATATACCCGCACGGAGGATGATGGCGGTTGGGATGAGGGCTGGTTGAGACGAGTGTCTCGGGTGGAACATCTATTCCTGCGTTCTAGAAGAGAGGGAGTTGGGGCGAGGGGTGCGTACCTACCGCCCTGGCAGTCTGCGCGGAGATGGAGCGGGCCTTGTGGCTTGAAGAGATCGTTGGAGTGGGGAAACCCCTTTCTGTAATATTCGGATATTCCAAAAAAGAAAGATAGAGGAAGGTCTTTGGAAGAGTGCACTGCGGACGAGGGAAGGGGTAGAGTCGCGCGCTGTTTAAGATATTGTTTCCTTTTTCGCAGATACATGGACACTTCGATATTCATAGTTAGTCACCGTCCTCACAGTCAGTACCTTATCTTCCATCACCTCTCACATCCTCGCGTCGAACGACTCAGACTGTTTTTCCACCCTTTTCAATCTCGACCAGTCAGCCCAGCCCTCATCAGCAGCGGCCACCATAAACCCTTTCAGTTCAATTCCCCCATTCTCAAACACCATGAAACCTCCTCCAAATCAGCCCAGCAAATCATCCAACGCCCCCCCCTGCCCACCGCTCTTCGCCCCATTACTCTGCCCCACCCCCATCCCCATCCCCATCCCCTGCCCCGAACCCCCCGGTACCCCTTGCGCCGCGCCTGCGGCCCCATGTCCCCAAATCCCCGCTTTCGCCTTCTCTCTTTGCATCTCCGCCAAGTTCGGCCCGCCACCGGCAGTCGTACTCTTTTTGATACCCGCTCCCGCGGAGGCCGTGGACCAGAGGCTCCCGAACGCGTCCCCGCTGGATGGTTTAGCGGTCGAGGTAGAGGGGGCGGAGGAAAAGCTGGGGTTTGCTGAGATGGTGGGGCGGGGGGTGGTGGCTGGTGAGGGGGTGGGTGTGGGTGCGGGGACGGAGGTGTAGTAATTTGGTTGGGCGGGTTGGTATGGTGTTGAGTTTTGCGGGGTGGGTTGAGTGGACGTTGGAATGGGGGAGGGGAGGGGTTTGGTGGGGGGAGGGGAGGAGAGGTTGATGTTGTAGTTTGGTTGGGGAGGGCTAGTCTGGAGTGGGGGAGAGGTGATGGGTGTGAGATTGGCGAGGTTGGGAGTTGTCGTGGGAGCGGCGAGAGGAGTGTTTGTTGTCATTGGGGCTGGGAGATTCGGGAAGGAGGGTTTGGAGGCTGTTGTGGCTGAGGTTGCGGATTGGAAGTCGTCGAAGTCGTCGTCGACTGCGGTGGTGGATTGGAGGGAGCTGACGCCGTTGTCTAGGGCTGTTTTTTTACTGTTTGACAAGAACTCTTTTGGGGGCGTCTCAGGGGGAACATCGTCCTCGAAGCCGAGAATGTCGATTTCTGGTTCTTTCGGTTTGGGTGGCTCGGCTTTTTTGGCTTCTCGTCGAGCAGAGTTTGTCGAAAATGTTTCCGATTTTCGGCGCGCTGGCGTTGATGCGGCTCCGTCGTCGGCTTCGTCGTATTCTTCGAAGCGATCTCGCCTGCTGCTCGAGTCTTGGAAGCCGGATTGGGCGCCTCCAAATCCACCTCCATCCCCGTAGACACCGCCGCTGTAGCCGCCATATCCGCCAGATTCTTCGTTGCCGAAACCTCCGTACCGACTACCGCTAGAAAGGCCACTGCCCATTGGGCCTCCTTCAACGCCTCCGAATTTGTTTCGATTTGCTCTGGCCTTTTTCCGTTCGCCTCGAATGCGATCAACATCTCCCAAGAGTTCTGCCAGCTCTTTCGACCGGTTCCGGACATTGATACCTTGATCTTTGCCGTTTTGATCAATGTAGTGGAATTGCCGAAGCATCTTTAGAAGGGAGAGATGAGATCGAGCGTCGTCGATGACTCGCTCGGAGCCATTCTTGATTAGGAACTCGAGAAGTTGAAGAGCCTTCCAGAGGTAAGTATTGTGACAAAAAGCGTAAAGCAGGACTTGGGAGGATACCTTATATATCTGCCGCCATTCTTCGGCAGCTTTTTCGGTGAATCGCTTGTAGATCATAGGCATGATCTCGTTGAGTAGATGGCTGATGCTTTGTGAGCCCAATGTCCAGAACAGCATTGAAGCTTACTCACTAGCTATGTGTAGCATTTGCAATTTCCTGCTGCATGGTCGATGACGCTCCCCATGGTTCATTGTTTGTAGCTTCTCGGACCTGCAGGCATCTCTTAACCATATATAGATCCTGGCAATGGATGACTGCGTACCTTCGCCTCCATCTCCGTGTAATTCATAACAGCTAGATTGCAATTGTTAGCTTGCACTTTTATCATAGCCATACAAGACAGGGGGGTTACCATTTTGGACCTTCCGTACGCCTGCTTTCAGGTCGTACAGGGTCAAATTGCTGACCTGATCTTTGAGACTGTTGAGATCCATTGTGTGGTTTTATTTAAGAAATAATTGGAGGAGGCGATGGCATAGCGAAGTTCAGAAGACGGTGGCTTGGGGTCGAATTGGTCAATCGACAGCTACGCGCTAGTACCTTTTGGGTAATATAGGGCTTGGTTTTTACCCGTTTCATCCTCACTCCTGAGCTTCTTGAACTTTGAATGGCATTGGCTCTGATATGCTACAAGATATCCTCATGCGAAGTTCGCTAAGGGCGCTTGACAATTATCCACAAGGATTCTGCTGAGTCTCTTCCCCCATTCCCGTAATCGCACCTTACTCCGTCCTGTGCGCTCTCAACGTGTTTTGATCACCCCTAGATCATATCATGTCAGTATCCTACTCTGCGCTCATCTCTTGATCATGCATGACTAACCTGCCATAATCAACTTCTGTACCTTCGTCCTGATGTCGGGGTTCTTCATGTGATCCTGCAATGCGGCCGGGTCGCCTTTGGCTTGCTGCAGAATGCTCTGCATGACGGGATCCTGCAATATGCCCATGATCTGACCCAATTATTAGCAATCCAAATCAAAAATCTCGCCCGGCACAGTGGAACGGCTCACATCTGGATCCTTTTGAATTCTCTCCATGGTCTGCTCCTCAGTCTCTCCTACGCGGCCTGAATATTGAGCATTCAATGCTTTTTGCTGCTGGGCCTCGATCTCTCTACGATTTGCGCCGCCCTCATCGTGCTCCATAGCCGCTGTGCAGACGTCAATACATTTGCTGTACTCCTTCATAGCGAAGAATGCTTGAGCTTTGCGGAGATACGCTCTGATGAATTTGGGATCCTTCTGGATGGCGATATCACAGTCGGAGACGGCTCCAGGGAAGGTCATCAGCTTAATCAAAGCTGCAGCGCGGTTTGAGTATCCTCGAGGGTCGTCTGGTGCTCGTTTAGTCATCTCAGTGTAGGCCTCTACAGCACCGGGCCAATCGGCTTCTTTGAACTTCTGTCCTCCTAGTTCTCGAGCTTTCTCGGCTTCCTCCGGATTGATATAGCTCTCTTTCTCGGCTATGATCTGAGATTTCTCTGCGGCGCGGAGCTTGTTGAGAATTTCTGGTGTACGATGCTCAGTCAATGACTTTTGGTAGTTGGTGATGGCGAGGGGAAGATCGTTGAGCTTTTCGTAGCAAGTGCCTATGCGGCCAAAGGCTCTGACGAATTTGGTCAGTATTTTTCTAGTCCAACTAGACAATAGCTTGATAAGGACTTACTTTGCTATTACCTTAAAGTCTGCCAAGACCTCGCGCCCTTCTTCAATGGCCTTCTTGCAAGTCTCAATGGCTGCCTCGTAGTCGCCTTTCTCAAATTGCGCAGCGCTCTTATTGGTGAGATAGGTGATGTCCTTGTGCAGATCCCAGGCTTTGTCATAATGACCAATTGCGTCATCAAATTGACGCTTTTTGTAGTTCTCTGTGCCCAATTTCTTCTCATTGTTGGCTTCTTCATTGGCTTTCTTCGCGGCGATAGCCTCCTCATCTTCTGGTTCAGGTTCAGGCTCTGGTGCAGAGGCTTTCGCAGATTCAGCCGGCTTTGTTGATGATGGACGAGCATCCGGCATGGGGACGTCCTCTTCCGCCTCCTTTGATCCTTTCAAATCTGATGCCTCCCCTGCTTCACCTGGTGCTGCGAAGGACATATCAACGCCCATTAACACGCCCATGGCTGTCATCATGCGCTGATCTTGTAATATGGCCCCTATATCGTTTGGGTTTTGCCGAATCTTCTGAAGCTGTTGCATGAATGAAGGATCGGCCATGAATTTGCTTGTTTTGGGGTTGGCCGCCAATTTCTGGAGCATTTGGGGATCATTGAACATCTTCCCGAACCCTCCATCGAATCCTCCCATGCCGTCCTCCTTTGCTTCTGCCTCGATAGCCCGTTTAACTGCCGCGAGACCAGATTTGGCTTGTGAGTTATTGGGATCCAGCTTTAAAGCTTCATCGAAAGCATCGCTTGCACCAACTTGAATGGTCCAGTCAGCGTGGTACATTGTGTATCGATCTGCTGGGATAGATTACCTAGATCACCTGTACCGTGAAGGGCAGAACCTTTTCGTCCCCAGCCTTTGGCCCAGTCGGGCTTGATCTCGACCGTCTTGTTTGCATCCTCCAACGCCTGCTCGAATTCCTTCTTTGAGGCATAAGCTCCGGAGCGGTTGGAGTAGAGGACATGATTCTGGGGTTCCAGTTTGATGGCTTGGGAAAATTTCTCACTGTTGTCGTTAGAGGAGAAAGAACTCCAGTCGTAGAACAGCAGGGTTGTACAAACATAGCTTCGTCGAACTTTTTCTCAGCAAATGCCTTATTACCCTCAGCTTTGAGTGCATCGGCCATATTGAGGGCTTGTATATCCTTTAATTTTACTGACCAACGCTATCTTTTACAGAAGAGCTGTGAAACGAAAAAGGTGGTGAGAATGGGGTGAAAAGTGATGGATGTCAAGCAAATTTCTAGAATTTGATCGAAACGGACATAAAGACACGGCCGGAATTTGCATATGCTAAATTGCCCCGCACACTTTTATTTATTAGACTCGCTAGAGTTATTCTCAGCCTCACCACTCACCTCTACCTTAATGAGTTCACTACATGCAACATCTTTCCGAGAGTCGCGATGGAAGCCACTACCAAGGAGGAGTTGCCTCGAGACGATGATGTTATTATGACCGAGCCAAGTGGTTTGTCGGCCGACGCAAGTGGGGTTTCGAGTCCGAAGGAGCTCAAGAACGCATTGTATGCTCGATGTGCGAGTTTGGAAGAGGGAAGGGTTTTTGACCAAAATGAGCTTCTGTCATTCAAGATCATACCTAACGACGATGTGGAAAAGCTGGCAGCTTATACCAAACAGCTTGCCAGAGATGGACTCTTCAAGGTGATGCTGAAGGACACTCAAGTGTGCTGGAGAGTGGTCAAGAAGGATGATGCCGCCAAGTAAGAATTTGAGGGCCTTCTAGCTCAGGTGTTTTTCTAAGCTTTTTGCCAGGTATCGAACCCTCTCTGCCGACGAAGCCCTGGTCTACTCTTACATTGAGTCATCAGCCCGCGAAGGTATATGGAGCAAACTTCTTCGTAATCGTACCAATCTACACATGACCACTATGAACCGAGCCATCAAAGGTCTAGAAGGTAAGAACTATATCAAGTCGATCAAGACTGTCAAATTTCCCACCAGGAAAACATACATACTCGCGAAACTCCAGCCGTCAGAAGACGTGACAGGAGGTCCTTTTTACACGGACGGGGTCCTTGACGAGGAGTTCATACGTCAGATGTCTTTCTGGACTGAGCGGTATGTCATAGGACGAAGTTGGTGGCATCCACCTCAGTCCGAATCCCATCGGAAGAAGAGCCATTCCAAGATGACACAAGAGCAAGCCGAAGAACTACGGGCGGACGAGATGAGAAGGGGCCCTGGCAAGGAGAGAAGCAAAAGCATGCTGCCAATGCCGCCGGGATACAGAGGCTTTCCCACAATATCCGAGATCACTAAAGCCATCAACGCGTCTGAAATTTCAGGGGTTGTCATGAAAAGTTCGGAAATGCAGCAGCTGGTCGACATTCTATGCTGGGATGGGCGCTTAGAAAAAGTACGGAGCGGGAGAGCGTACAGAGCGGTACGACAAGTCTCTGGAGAACAAAGAGAAAGCTTCGAGAATGGTCTTACGGAGGCGCCTTGTGGGAAGTGTCCAGTTTTTGATATTTGTGAAGAGGATGGTCCAGTGAATGCAAGGACCTGCGAGTACTTCCAAGACTGGTTGATGTGGTAGTTCGTGAAAAGAGAGATCCTCGGCACCAAATACTGATTGCATAGCGACGGCGCGGCATCCTTGTCTTCAAAGATACCCAAAGGCATTGGCGTTGGTGGAATAACAGTCAGAGCTTTAGCTTGCGCGGTTCAGAAGAATTCCTGGTACATTCAACGTCTCAGGCGAATTAATGCATTACACCCTCACAGCACGTTTCATGCCGTCAGCCGCTCACGCCATCTTCGGGTTCGTTGTTTGAGGATTCTCTTCTGTAATTCCCCTCGTCCCACTTGTCTCCACGACTTCACCCTCTTTTCTCTCTTCGTCCTCATTGTGCCCTACCGCGCGCACTCAATTAACACCACATTCAGTATAACCAAGACGCAAAGAAATACAAATAACAGGAGTTACAATCACCGAGTCAGTGTTGGGCGAGAAGATTATCGCACGGGGATTCTGATCGTGCTCGAAATGAAGTCCAAGCTCTAGGTCTCACTCTGACATCCAGGAGCTCACACTCCACCATCAAAGAGCTTGCCATCGTTTCAAAATCTCCGGGATCTGGCAAAGCATGTGGCTGATAATAATAGATTTTCATAGGTGCGGGAGAGATAAACAATCTCCCTAGACGTTTCAAAATCTATCCAAGCGCCAGATTGGCTGTATCTTCCCGGAAATTTTCAATGCCCCTACAATATCAAAGATCTAGGCATGATCCCAAGGTGGGTACGGGATCAGTGAAGGCGCCTGTAATGGCCGCAAGATGGTCCCCTGACATGCCGCCTCTTAATCCTCACTGACTCCAAGACATGCTTGTCAACAACTTCCTGAAACAAAGCTCCCTTCTGATCTCCCGTGGCCTTGTTGTACCCGCAGCAGTATTCCGATATGATTTCTTTAGAAGTTATATATATGGGCGTCTATCTTTCCAGCATCTTGTCTGTAAGCAAGCAAAATTCTCTTCTCATACGATATACTTTGAGTTATTAGAAATGAAGTTGTCACTGTCACTTGCCTCTACCATCTTGCTTGCTGCTGGCAGCAATGCATCCCCTGCTCTTTACTTAAGGCCACGTCAAGCGAACTCTACAGGGGGAGGATCCTGTGGAGCGGGATACAAAAACGTGGTATTCAACACAGGCGCCCCGAAGAATCCTGGCTGGGCATCAGGAGCGACGTGGGCAAGCCTCACTGCGGCTGGAGTCTCTGGGTGGAGTATGCATTCCGCTACACCATTCTCTCTATTAAGTATCTAGATAATGCTGACTAACGATGTTTTGTAAAGTCGGCTTCTCTATGAAGACTGTCGATCAGATGCCAGACTACGGCTCGCCACCCCTCCCTGGGCCTTTCAACGCTGCTCAAATACCTATCCTCATGGATGGCACTGGGAGCAAGATACAAGATGCGCTGACCATGCTCCAAAACTCACCGCCAAAATACCTCGAGCTCTACAACGAGCCCGATTTCTCGGTCTGGAATACACCCATGACAGACCCGACCACCGCGGCGAACCAACTCGTTCCAGTCATCAAAGCTGCTCCTCCTTCAACAACGCTCATTGCTCCGGCTCTGGCCTTTCCTAATCCCGGGCCCGGCGCCCCTTACGGCGACTTTTACGGCATTTTCAGTGACATACTCAACAACGGCCAATGCCCCGGCTGTTGGGATAAGATCGGTATCTTGTCCATGCATATCTATACCGAACATGCCCAGGAAGTGATGGATCGGGTCACAACCCTGCGCAGTAGATTCCCCAACAAGCAGATCTGGATCACCGAGCTTTCGCCCGCCACCGGAACTTGCACAATGGATACGCCAGGCGTGATCCAGTGGATGGACGCAGTGTTTGCGGGACTCGCAAATCTTCCGATGGTTACAAAAGTCTTCTGGAATTGCGGGGAGGCTGGCGGGTCGGGTAATGGTATGGCGTCTGGCAGCTGTAATCCTAGTCTGACGAACCCTGATGGGTCCACGACGCCGCTTCTGAAGGAGTATGCTAAGATGTGCTGATTGACGGTGATTTGATTTGCTTGAGAGTTCATTTGAGCCTGTGTATGGGAGGAAAGTCGTGGTGTTACCTTGAGTCCGTATATTAATAATGTGATCGGAGCACTAAATCCTCCTGGTTAGACACTGTCAAACACTCCATCCCGAATATACTATTCATTCACTTTGTTCCAATCGAGCCCTTCGATCCGTACCCAGTTTGCAAAACCAAAACATGCTTGGCACAGTCGTACACTGTAAGCCTCGGCTCGAACAAAAGCGGGTACTCTTTATTGCTCTTTGCAACTATCGCGCATCAGCAGTATGTAGACCCAACATCGGCTTGACACCAGTATCTAGCTGCCGTTGCCTCCGTGGAAACTCATCAATGCCTCGAGGCTTCTCTCTCAAATTACCTGAGGATAGCCCACAGTGAAACCCTCCTTCTCCAAAAGAGAACAGAGGTACCTTGATTGCTTCTTTGAATGGCACAGACGACGTTTACTCCACTTGAAGCACGGCGCATACTAGCAGGCTTCTCGGGCCAGAGGCGAGCTTGAGATGACCACTGAAGCATAGCGTTCTCTGGACGCTGTGAGCATGCAAAGGACGTTATCGCCGGCGTAGCCACAAGGGACGGAAAATTCGACAGAGTTTCTTTTCTTTGTTTGGAAAAACGAACGCATGTGTGACAAAGAAATAATCTGGTCATGGCCGACAAGACAATGTCACAACAAACACCAACTTCTCCAGCGGCCTGACGTGTCTCCCCCAAGTCCTTTTCGTGGATGCTTCTCGCGTACATGAGCCGTCCTCAAACAATGTTCTCAAATGTCTTTGACGGGACACCCTGCAGACCAAAGTTCCATACTTCGGCCAACCATAACACAAACTTCTGATGGAAATGTCAACGTGCAATACTGGAAGGCACCTTGCCTCAGGAAGGACCATCATGCAGTCAGTGAGAGCAGCATTCTCGCCGCGCTTCCAATATCAAAATAGTCTTTCTTCAGCTAGCCTTACCAATTCTGGTCACTTTATCTCAAGCCTGGGCACCATTGGTATTTGCTCGTGGTAACATATCTCAGAAGCAGAGCCGGGCCTCAGATGGGACCAAGGAAGAGAGGGAGTGGCAAATGGCAACAGTAGTCTGGCCGATTGCTGCGCTGTGCAACAGACCTCCAGGCCCCATCTGGTTATCTAGGGAAGAGAATGTTTGGAACATTTAGACGAGACCCATTCTGCGAGCGTCAATATCAAGTCAAGGGGCACGAATAATAATCAAAACTTTCCACGGACCCTTTCAGCGTGACTCTGGTGTCCTTGAACAAACGTTCAGTCGTTGGAAGTGCTCATTACAAACTTGGTCAGCCGTCCTAACCTTGAGGCCGGTAAAACAGTCGATGATAGGCTGACGAGGCAGTAATGGAAGGTGGTTCTAGGCCCTCTGGAAGTCTCCCAGTAACAGTGCAATTTAGGCCTTTTCCAACAGGCGATACCATTCTATGCATGATACCAGATCCGGGCGATTTTAGGGATTGAAAACCTGGTTACCAGAAGGAAGTGGCCCGTACCGAGACAAGTGATGCATGCCATCCGGATCCCCATATTGATAATGATTACCTGAAGGCCAGATTTGACCAGCATGGGGATCGTATCCGCACGGCTGGGTGCCATATGGTGGCGTCAAATCTGAAAGTACCCAAATGCCAATAACGGCCGGCAAACAAATTCGGATGATTCTCGAAAAGACTCGACAATGGTTTGCCGGCACTCGTGTGGCGTGGTCTCTATGGGGCCGTAGCCCGTTTTGTAAAGAGATAATGTGGAGATGCTCGGTTTGCACACGGCATGCTGCAGCCTGCACAATACAGCGAGCACCTCGCAGATCTTCGATGGTCCCACCACCGTTATCCACCCCACTCACTTTGTCGAGCGTCATGCCACCGGATCATCTAACGGCTTCTCCGCTTTTTTGATAAAATGTTGTTGTCGTGCGTCCACGTCACACCCTTGATGTCTCATATCGACGAGGAGATATTTGGAATGTGTATTCATCTCCGCAATGCATCTACAAGATTGAAGGTAGTACCTATTGGACGGCCAGTCGCCCTTCGATCTACGATACGGGAACATACATGAACGAATCTGATGCAAGTGGTAACGGGTCGAAGCATGGAACGGTACGAGTAGCAAGCGCTTACCCCCTGCACCTTGGTCATCGGTCATGCAATGGCGTGAGAGCCTGATCGAGATAGGGATAACAATGCCTGTTGGAAATTCAGGAAGCTTTCGGACCTGTGTGGGGTTGACGTTACGTATTGCGGTCTTAGAGAGACGGTCCGAAGATAGATCCTCAAGAGCCCGTCCGGCTATGTGGTAGATTCACCAGGTAGACGGTGCCCGCCTGCTGTCTGCGGCAGGATCTAGCGGCAGCCAAGGAAGCTCCGATGTTTAGCTGTAACTCTGAATTGCTTCGCTTTGAGATCCAGAGAGTTTCCTTCACTGACCCGAACATGATGACCTAGAGATCTTATGATTGCCTCAAGGTTGTTAAGGATCGCTGATACCGAATCATAGGCGCGCAAGATCTTGGACCGGGATGCTGTAGCAAACGCGATCTCGACGAGCAGCTTAACTCGATGCAGTGCCATCTTGGCAGAAGGGTTTGAGATTGACTTCCCCACACAAGAGATCTCCTCGCAGATACACCAACGCTAGCACAAGACCGCATCATACGCAGAGCGGTTTCTGTTTGCGCCTTAGACTGCTCATAATTTCTCCACTATCATCGCATGTGGCCGACGAAGTCCAGCTCAGGACAACTTTTCCCCTACGAAGAAGATTCGGCAGAGATAGGTAGACAGGTGAGTAATTTCTGTTTCATTGGATCCTGGCCCCGAACAGTGAACACTAATCATTTAAATTAGTACGGCCGCATTGCGGCGACTCTCAAGCCCTGTCCCAATGTCTTCCAAATTAGCTCGTCGGCTCTCACCGTTGCCGGCAGAATCTTAATGCTGCTACTGCTACTGCTAACTTCTAAAATTGGTTTTGGACCAGGGTACGACGTCAGCGGTGCAAAAAGACCACGGTCCAGACCCTTGACGCCGGCGATGGCTTGCACGCCACGGCGTATGTCACTAACAGCTTTTGAGTGCCCAAACTGCCTATTCGAGCCATGATTGAAGCGTAATTGGCCATTATTGACACAATCCGGCCAAGGCGCACGGATTGAGACTCGTCTGAGATGGGTGAGGTCGATTATGATGGTCCAGAAGGGTATAGCGCGGCGCTGCAAGGTCGTGACAAATAACGGGGACTGGGAGACCATCTGGTCGGGGTCCATGCATGTTCGCTTAAGTATGCGAGACCATTGAATTTGCCAAGCCGGCTGACTGCGCGGGCGGGGCTCAAGGAAGCGATGAGAGGAAGTCTGCACCCTACAGTGCTCTCCGTGTCGAGTCGCTTTGCATGTTCAAGCACAGATCGACACTGCAAGGCATCTATCCACCTGTATGATCACGACTCGAGCTGCCCTGTTCGAATCAATCAGCGGGGAGAGGGCTAACCAATTAATTATTGATTTTGCCTTTGAAAGTCGCGGGATCTGCGCAGGGCCGTCCCTCGCTAGGCTCGCTACCGACTTTGAAGGCAGTCTTCAGCTGAAATAAGGTCTAAGGTACCTCCGTACCTGCTAGGTGAGGTACCTACCTAGGTAGGGTTGGCTAAATTGATTAAGGATTGACGAGGATTTCATGAGATTTTTTCATTGGCGCCAATCGTTTGGCTGCATGCAATCATGCCAAAAAAGCATAATAAGATAAAAAAGGTCTCGCATTCAAAATACTGCTTAGCGCCGATTTCCGCAAAGTCTGGAGACTCGATCCAATGCATTCCATCCCTCGAGTCCTCAAACTAGATTAACAATCACGCATGATTGGAGTATTACTCTGATTGGCAGCTTCATCTCCGGCCCCTTGATTTGGCACCTCCCCCGTGTCTTTCTCTAGTCCTTGCTTTCTGCTCTCTTTCGGCTGCTATTGCTCCACACCTGTCCAACTGAATGGCCGACATCGAAGATGCTATTGGCCCGGAATCGTCGTAGCTCCACATAGGGCTGTGCAATCATCGCCAGGCGTGGTGTCTTTTGCCAGCGAAGTCGCCTTCTTAGCTTGTACCTCCGTACCACTTCTCCTTTGTTCTTGAAGCTCGTTGATAAGTTTTGGCGCGTGAACGGCACGACTCCGAGCCTCTGGTTGTGGATGAGACTGCAAGGATCTGACCACCCCACGGTCGGCCAATGCAAGCCACCACCTAACCCACCAAGCATTCTTCTCGTGTCCGGTGTCCCCGGACCATGGTTGAAAATTCATGCTGCTGCACTGTCTAAGCACTGCCGGCCTATCATAGGCTGCCCTTGCGTCCAATTTGGTAAGGCAGATCTGAGGATGGGGACTCCTCGGCAATCTTCCCACCTAGCACGTACCAGCCAGTCCTTTTCTCCTCGCGCAAGACGTCGACGTGCATATTCCATTCTGGGTACTGTAACATGCCATGCCCTTGTACTCTATTCAGTGGCTTTGGCTTCGGCCTCCGGTCTAGATCTACCACCCACTTGCGTGTCGCATATTCCAACGCATTAACTGCATTTGCGTCTGGCGTCTACACTACTGAATATCTTCTATTTGACTCTCAACCACTTTCAACCATGCCTGATCACCGGCAAGGGTTGATTAACCGTTATACTACCCTATTCGCCGACATCATCACAATCGCAGCCCATGGAGCCTCTTAGCAACGACTTGTCTGTGCATGATTTTGCAAGTCATCAGCCATTACTCGCACAGCAAGCTCCTCATCGTGAAAAGACTAAACGACCTCAACTGTCTTGCAATCCGTGCAGAGCTCGTAAAGTGAAGGTAAGGTTTTTACCACGAGTTCGTGGGAATAAATTGTTGAAACCACGTAGTGCGATCGAATCCAACCATGCACAGCCTGTTCGTTGCACCAAATAGCTGAGATATGCCGTTATGATCTGTCCGAAAGTGAGAGACAACCCATCCTTCAGGCCGAAGCACTGAAGGAAAAGGACAAGGCCATTGCTCAACTTCGCAATGAATTGTCGTTGCTGCGTGGAGAGGAGATCAAGGCAGAGGCTTTTGAAGATTCATACCACGGGACATCGCACGAGAAGGTCAATCTACCGCCACGATCACCCAAGAAATCCTCCAATCATGGCCAAAAGCAATTTCCCCATGTGGATGTGGATAACATGGTCTTCTTCCAGCACCCACAAGAGACAACTGTTGCGGACGAGGTAAATTAAGAGCCAGGCCCACCAATTTCCGTGTTGACCAATTGCAGTTTGCAAATCTCTCCGTTGACCGGAGACCAATGAACATCGCTCATGCTGTACATCGAGGATCCGAGAGCTCTGCCCTCCACATTATAACGTCACACCCGTTTCCCACTCTCTGGTCGGCGCAGGACGACACTTCGACGATCATCAGACTACTTCCACCAGAGCAGGACCTGTACTACTACATTGAGGCATTTTCAGCTCGGGCTCAGGCATGTTCTTTCCCTTATGTCCCCGAGGAGTGCACGACCGTCGAAGTGAAGCGATTCATAGACTGTCTCGAGCACAATGCGGCTTGCTATCCTGATATGCTTGCCCTCCTCTTTGCGACTCTGGCGCAGGGTGTCCAAAATGGTATCTATGATAAAGATGGCGAGAAGTGGGTCGCTGGTAGTGTTGAGGCAGAGTCAAAGAAGGGTGATGTATACAGTAAGTCGCCGCTCAGATATGGGCGGCATTCGGCTGATGTGCCTCAGTTGCGGCCTCTATGCAGTGTCTCAGGCTGGCATCCTTCTTGAACCGCCCTACACTGCTTGCCATTGAAGCATTGTTGATGATTGGTCCATATCTAACCAACAGCGGCAAGTTCCTGGATGCTTCAGCGCTGTTTGGGATCACCGTCCGGCTAGCGCAGAGCATAGGCTGTAAGAATACAATGCTAGCTGAGAAACGTCCGACTACTGACTGTCATGTCAGTGCACCGTCATCCAAACCAGCTCAGTCCACCAGTGACTCCCCGGGAGGCCGAAGTCCGAAAGACCATCTGGTGGTGGATGCTTCACATCGATCAGCAATATTCCATGGCTCTTGGGAGACCACTAGCGATATCAAGCATAGGAGACTGCCCGTTACCTGAGCCGGTTGTACCAGATCCTGTTGCGCAGAGTATCTTCAATTTCATCTCTCAATACACGCTGCTGAGCCGACAGATACTCTCTGCCGGACAATTGAGCAACGATAAGATCGACAAGTATACCGACGACTTACTCATGTTACAGCGGACTTTGCCCCCAGGATTGCAACTCGACATCACCTGGCTCAACAAGAACAAACCTCTCGCAGGCTGGCCGTTGGATGTTCAAGCTGGCATGCTTCATGCAAAGACTCACAATCTACTGATCCTTCTCAACCGCGGGCGCACCGAAAGAATTCGCCGCAATTCGGAAGGGACCCAGATCAGCCTCGGGGTAATCTCCCCTGCCACTGACATTAACGGTATACAGCGTGGTCGCAAACGAGTACTTGAATCCTGCCGAGCGCTCCTCTGTGCCTTTGAGTTCCTTCACACTCGACTCCGTGCGGCAATGATCCACTGGGCCATTGGTCAAATGGCATTCAACGCATCTATGGTCTTGACTCTTGCAATGCTTGAAACCGGAGAAACTCAGGACCTCCTCAATGTCCAGCATGCCTACAGCACTTTCCTTGAAATGAACAAACTCGGCATCCACAAGCTCGCCGGCGTAGCGGTAGAGCGTCTGGGCACCCTGATGAAAGAATTCCGCTCCGAAGACTCCGCCAACGAAACCGTCATGGGACAGCAAGGCATGATGCTCCTCGAGCTCCCCGAGTTCAAAGGCACCCTCCCCTCTTCCTTCGCGCCGCTTGGCTTCCACCTCCCCGGCGCCTCTTCCGGAACCCCAACAGGTCACCGCAGCGAAATCTCCCACATCCAACGCAAACGCATGCGTCGCGGCCCGGTCAAAGCCCCTAAGAAAGCCTCAAAACCCGCACGCCAGCTACCCGACCGCCGATTCTCCGACAATGTCACCCCCCGCCCCTCCCAACACCACCGTGGCATCAAGAGTACACCCAACCTCTCTCTCCAGACATCGTTGCCAGGGCAATCGATCTTCACTGCCACCTCCACCCCCGCCGTCAAGAGCGAAACCCTCTTCACACCCACCCTCTCGTTCTTCGACACGCGCTCCCCCTTCCAGCCCGATCTCCACCTCAACCTGGACAACATCGTTCGCCCGCAATCGCACAACATTCCCAACCAAGAGCACCAGCTGCAGCTGCAGCACCCCGTCCCAGAGTCCAGCGATCACGCCTTCGGCTTCAGCACACAAAGCACACCATATTCGACCGAATTCTTCGATAATAGTCTCCCGGGGAGCAGTCATGGCTTCGAACACCGTGATCCCCTCTCCTTTGACCATCAGCCGTACTCGGCGCCACCGTTCAGTCTCGCGCCAGACGGAACCGGTTTTACGGCGCCGCATTTCTAACTTGAGCATGAGGAGGATGGAGATGGCGGCCAGGGGGTATCATGGTGGAGGAGGTGAAACAAAAATTGACCTGATGACACGACATCAGTGCGTAGCCGGAACACAGCACGGCGTAGGCGTGGGTGGAGAGGATCGATATGTAAATCAGACAAAACGATCGCGTCGCCGGATCACAGCACGGCGACAGCGCTATACGGTAAGTTGACCTGATGACATGACACTTGCGAAAACGGAAAACGGCTTGCAAGCCGGGGACACAGCACGGCTATGCCCCCTTGCCCCCCCTCCTCTGACCCTTTACGTATGCATAGCATAGCGTGTTGATCATCTGCACCGGCGTTGGAGGCTAGCGTTTACTTTTTCTTTCTACTGCGACAGATTGACCTTTTATGCTTCACACATGATTGATTGATTCTTCTACCCTTCTTTCCAAGCACGTTCGAATTTGCGGGGTGGTCGATTGTACGTTTATGGGATGGAGGAAGGCGGGCGTGTTCTTGAAGGGCGGCAGGTGGCATTTTCGGAGCAAGGGCGGGGAAAAGGGGGGGAGGTTTGCTCAGGATTGTCCACTTCGTCGTGCCGGATGGGAGGTGCTTTTCGATAGCCGATAGCTGAGTAGCAGAGCTGTGGGTAGGTTTAATCGACATTATTTAGAATATGCTGTTTTTTTCCTAGAAAGTGGAAGTCTGTGGGTGAGAGGGGCCTTGATGGAAGGGCCTTCACGACCGCCGCAGCTGTGAAAATATCTGTCACCGCTATCGTGCTTATAATCGATGCTAAGGGAGAAGAGATGCTGTCGATTTCCCCACCACCTCACGCAATGCCACCTTCCCCAGCACCACCCTAACCCCAAGCAAAACCCCAGCCATAACAAAGCAGCCCCATCTTCTCCCCCCTCCCCCCTCCCACCCACCTCAAACCTCCTATAAACCTCACTTTCCCACCTTCGCTCCCACCCCTCCCCCTCGAAATCCACACCCCACCCCCCCCCTCCCCTCGCAGCCGTCACACATCACACCCAACCCAACCCATCAAAAGATCAATCA
>JAABUQ010001435.1_pt1 | contig 51192 bp, 15 predicted proteins | sample 5560001 | NCBI WGS metagenome assembly JAABUQ01 (sample SAMN10711888, study PRJNA513371) | rock metagenome | isolation source: Antarctica rocks | place: Antarctica: Victoria Land, Finger Mt nord | collected 2015-12-18
ATGCCAAGACTCGAGTCAAAAAAAATTCGAAGAATCGAATCGCTCAAAGTAGTTTAGTCGATTACTATAAGTAGTTTAGCGCGAAGCGCGCTAAACTACTTTGAGCGATTCGATTTCAAAAAATCGTCACGACTCGATCTTGGCGTCGAGTTGGGCTAGAGGGGTGATATCATAACTTGGCTCGACGATCAGTCTAGCAAGACGATAACAATTAATTGCTCGACGCAAATAAGTCGCATGCAAAACACTCTTATAATAATAAAAAAGAGAGTAATTTAACAATTGATTAAAAAAGACGCTTTAATAAATTGTTAAATAGTCAATTTATTCTAATAGAACAAGATAACGACGAAATAACAATAATATTGTTATAGAATATATCTTTTACGCAAGAGATGCAAAACTTGATAAATATCGATATTAAGAATTACACAAAGCAACTTTAATAAAGACACAAAACGAGTTTAGAATATTACAATATAACATTTACAAATTAAGAAATAAAATAATAATCGCATTGCTTTAAGAGAATAAAATACAAAATTATAACATATTAATAATATAAAAGTCGTAACAATATTACGTTAAGACGAAAATATACAACTTAAGACGCGCAAACTTTACATTCGTAAATAATAACAAAAGAATATGTTTCTATATTAACAAACGTATTAATAGCAATAACTAACATAGCATATAATATTTCAAAAATATAAGAACAATAACACTATAATTATGTTTTAATAATAACAATATAGAATCTAATTTTGTTAACGTTTATAACGTTTACAACTTGTTTTCAAATAATTATAACAAAATAATTGACAAAAACAATCATTTAATAATAAAGCTAACTTTGCGCATACAAGACGAAAATGTTATTGTAAAAATTTTTAATTTGCATTATTTCTTTTGAGCAAGTTCTTTCTATTTTAGACAACATTCGCTTTCGAAGAATTTGTTAAATATAATGCGCGCAATTAACGCAATGCTAGTTCTCTCTTAAGAAATTATAACAAAAGATTATTAAAGTGCTCAAATTACGATCAACTTATTGTTTGTTACAAAGAGAATAGCAAATCGATTAATATATTGCAATATAAACGAAAAGATAAAAAACTTATTTAATTATTTTTTGATAAAAACAATATTAAATCTTCGAACGCAAAAGAAGTTTCGACGTTGTCTTAAACGAAATTGAAAAGTTATAAACTTAGAAAAGTTTAACGACATATTAAGAGATTTATTACTTGAATTAATATTGAACAATCTAATAAAAAAAGACGACATTAATAAATACACAACAAAGTTACTTAATACTTTGAAAAAAATTATTAAAGATTTTATTTCGTAAGCAAAATTATATAAAAGAGCTAAATTTAAATAAATAACAAAGTGTACAAAGATAATTAAAGAAATCAAAAGATTATATTGATAACATTGCATTTCTAGCAAGTAAACGACGTACATTTAAATATGCAACAAGAAAAACAAGATTTTAAAGAGATACAAACGAGACAAATTTCGTAAACAAATAAAAGTTTCGAAAAACATTATTAAGAATCTCTTTAAGATAATAAAATAAATTAGAAATATAACGACAAAAACGTTAATCGAGTTTACTATATTATTACTACGAATTAACACGAATATTGCGACGATAACAAAGAACAAAATCGAAACAATATTTTAATTTTATTTTTCTTCTTTATCTACGATTTCAATAAACAACTTGAACAAATTCTTTTATTTAATTTCTATAAAAAATAACAAAGTAATGTCGAAACGCAAAGTAATAAAAGCAATGCACAAGATAACTCTTAACAAAATTTCAAAAATTAACAATATAATTAATTGTACGTTGCAACAATTAATTCGCATTATTTTATTTTAAGTGAAATTTCTATTTAATAGATATATTAAGAAAGAGATGCAATTGTTTTATTTTAAAAAGACGATTACTAAAATATTGCGCAAATTAAGAAAAAAGAATTACACTAAATTGTTATTCTTTAAATCTATTGCGTTATTAAATATATTAAATAAAATATTAAAGTCGATAATATTGAAGCATCTTCGTTACATTATAAAGACGCATAATACTCTATTAAGTATACAAATAAAAGCTAGAAGACAATATTTGATCAACACGACATTACAATTAATTACGAAAAAGATTTGTATAATATGAAGCGATTAAAAGAAGAGAGTAACATTTTTACTTAATTTTGATATATTAAATGCATTTGACAATATGTTGCATATTCGATTGCTTTACAATATAAAGAAGAAACAAGTTTCTATTTGTTTACTTAAATAAATAAAGAATTTTCTAAAAAAACGTTGTATTATCTTAATTATAAACGATTATACAATAAAGAAGCGCAATACAAACGTAAATATATCGTAAAATTCTTTTTTCTTTTTCTTTTTCTTTTTAGTTTTATATTTGTTTTACAATGCGAATTTGCTAAAGATATGCAATAATATTAAATTGCGAGTTAGTGTTACGAATTTTGTAAACAACATTAACATATTAACGTATAAGAAATCGATCAAACGTAATTGTAGAATGCTAAGTTAGATATATAACAAATGCGAGCAATAAATATAAAGTTACAAGTTCAAGTTCGCGAAAAAAAAACATAAATTAATTTATTTTTCGCAAACTTCAAAGAGATTTGATATAAATATTAATATAAAGTTCGCAAAATACGAAATAATTGTTAAATCAAATATTAAAATATTAAGAATTTAACTAAATTTAAAGTTAAGATAAAGGATTTATCTACGTTAAATAAAGATTAAGCTAGTAATTAAACACAAGAACGCGTTAATAATAAAAAGTCCAATATTTAATACTTTGTTAAAGACAAATAAACGCAAGTATATTGTTATTAAGAAGTCGATAATAATTTACGATATCGTCGCATAACATACGTCTAAAAATATTAAAAATTTAAGAAAAAAAATTATTTCGAAATTGCAATCGATACAAAATTGCGCGTTTCGACGTATTACAAGTGTTTATAAAACAACGTTTACAAAATTTTTCTAAATCAAAATTAACGTATTTTTTATTAATGTATATTTCGAAAAGCTAATATAAAGATTAATAGCTATTATAAATGTACAAGAGTTAAGCGAAACAATAAACGCAATAATGCTACGCATACGTAACAATTTAATGTTAAAAAAAGAACAAAAAATAAAACTTAAAATAACATTTTTGCAATTTAAAAGAAGATAAATGCGAACAAAACTCGAATTAATAACAATATCGCGACAACAACTTTACATAACTATTTTATAAATAAAATTCTTTAAGATAATTATTGCGTATAACAAAAAAATAATTAGGAAAAAATACGACGCAAACAAGTTCAATTAATATTGAAAAACGTACTTCGACAAAAACAATCGCGATAAAGATGTTATTATAGTCTTAATAAAAGTAAATTAAAGAATTAAGAAGTAATTAAAGAACGTCGAAATAACGCTTATGCATTACGACTAGACTAATTGTTGAATCGAGAATCGATATTAACTTTTTGACTCGACCCAAATACTTGATATTAACATCGTAACTTGACTCAAATACTTGATATCAACATCGTAATTCGATTCGATATCAACTCGATTTCTAACTCGATTCAAGTTATTAACTCGAATCGCCAAACAATCGAAAATGTCGTCATAATGTCAAGAATTTCTATTTTTGAATTTATTACATCACGACTTTCGAAAGATCTATGCGTCAAGAACGAAACAATTTTTTTCTTTATTATTTTCTCGTTATTTGCATTATCTTATTGCATTATTTTATTGCATTATTTTATTACATTACTAGTGTTCATCTTTAAATAATTTATTGTTGTCATCAAAATTGCTATTCTTTGCAAAATATATTGCAAAATGCCTAATTTTGACGATGTATACGATTTATTAGTATTTTCGATTAAGAAAGAGTTTAGTTTTTCGATGTTACACAACTTAATCTTAAATAGTCTTCATTTTAATCAATTCGCAAGTCAAAGCTCATAAAATATTAATTAATTCTTTTTTAAAAAAAAAGAGCTCTTCAAGAAGCGATCGATAGAATTTGTCAAAATAGTTCTCTTTTAAAATTAAGAGAGAACAACGAATACGTTAAGTGAAGTCTTGATACTAATGTTTAATTTTAACAATGATAATTACAAACATTTATTGACGAAAGTGTTACAAACAAAATTCAAAAAAGAATATTAAATTCACTTTAAATTAAGAAGATTAAAGCAAGTAAACAATTTAATGTTTGAAACATATTTGTTCAAATGATCTCAACATTAAAAGAATATTCTAAGATAGCATGCAAGAATTGCCTCAAAATTCTAAAACATTCTACAACTATAAGTGACTCTAGTACGACTAATATGTTTAAACATCGCAAGATAGTTGCTTGCAAGAAACGAAAACGACCTAATTCTCTTTCACAACTCGAGTTAGCTTTTAATCGTATAAATTTAATTTAATAATGCAAATAAATAATGCAAAGTTGACAAATTAATACAAAAAAAATTATATTGACTTAGCGTCTTAGTTTAATTGATAAAATTGAAAACAAATATCGTGCAAAATCTTTGTTGTCTTGAATCTATCTTTTCGAATTATCAAAAATAAGCATTTTCGATAACTATTACAAATGCTTCGCTTAAATTTTACTCTCGTGCATTATACTAAATTGTTATTTATAATTTTCTTAGAATACGATAACATTCGTATTAAGATAAAGCAAGATCTAAAAGAGTTACGACTTATATTTATTGCGTTAGATGCATAATCTAGTTCTTAAAAAATCGTTTATCTAAGAATATTAATATATTAAATAAATATTGCATTCTAATATCGTGAACATCTTATTAAATTTACGTCTTTTTAAGTTGAACATATTGATCGTCATTTAATGCAAGAGCTTCTTAAAATCTTGAACACATATAATATTAAAAACAAGCTTTTTAAGATTGTTACGAACAATGCAAGCAACAATGACACTCTAAAAGAGAAGCTTAAAAAGGCGCTTAATTGACGCGACGCTTCATAAGATAAAGCACAAAATTCGATTTCTTGTATAATTTATATTATTAATCTTGTAATTTAGAAGTTTATCAAAGTTATTAAATCAAAGATTTTAAATAACAACATTATATTGTTATTAGAAAACAATTAAGTTAAGAATGTAATTACAAGCAATAATCTATGCATTATTATTAAAAAGATATTTTTTAAGTAAGTAATGCAAAAAGGTAATGCACTTGTTAATAAATAAATTAAATTTGGGCTCTTATGGTTGCTATTAATAGTTTTTTCTAGCGAAAACTTCGCTTTCAAAAGTTTTAAATTGAAGCTAAAATAAAGTCTTGAACATTATTACAAAACATTCGCATTTGTTAAAACTCTATTTACTTAATGCTTCGACGTACATATTAATTGCGCAACATAATTAATATATAAGTTGACAAAATCTTGAAAGACTTAAAGATTCAAGCTATTTAATTAGAAAATAACGAATAATTACTAGTATTGCTTGTTAATAATATGCTATGTTCTTTTTATAAGCTAATCTTAATTGTGTCTAAAACAACTAATGTTAACATGCATTTAAAATTTCGATTGTTTAATACTCTTTTCAATTATTTTAATGTTGTTAAAAGAATTATACGCGACAATGCGTGTTCTTCAAAAACACTTGTTATTAAAGCTTGCGAGTTAATTTTTACAAAACTTGCGAAATACTATTTTAAGATTAAGAACAAAGACGAACTAATATATAATCTCGCTATAATTTTAGATTTTATTTAAAAGTTAAAATTGTATCGAAATTAAAATACAAAGAATGTTAAAAAGCAAAACTTTAATAAAATTGATTATTTTTATCACGACAAATATAAGAAAGAGTTTAAGAATTATTTTAATTGTTATTATAAAAAGAAAATTACAATTTTAAAAGTCGAAACGCAATGAGCTAACAAGATTAACAAAATAATGCAAATTAACAATGTAATTGTTTATTTGTTAATAATTATATAGTTTGTTGCGATAATTATACAAACTCTTCTTTAACGAAGTCAACGTCGATCTTTATTTTTAAGCGAGAACAATCAATATCTTCGCATTAACGTTATTGTCGAAAAAACTTCAACATAAGAATTTTGAAAAAATAACGTCTCGAATTTCTTAAAATTAACTTAAATAATTAAAGACGTTCTTTCGTGTTCAATCTTCTTTGTGAGCATCGAAAAAACATTTAGTTTTATTAGAAGAATTTGTTAATAAAATCGATTACAAATGACTTTAGAATCGATCGAACAAATAATGTTTTTTAAGTATTATAATCGTATTATAAATTTGAATTCTAAAGAGACTATTATCGAAGCATAAAACATTTATCAAAAGGAGAAAAACGATAATTTAAAGATTAAAGAATTTAATATTCTTTTCAAAGTAAATTTGTAAAATGTTTTGCGTTTAATTAGTATTTAGAAATTCAATGTTATTATTGTTAAAGATTTTGCATTGTTAATATATGTTTCGAGACAATATAATTAAAAGATAATACAATCTAGTAATGCAATTTAGTAATGCATTTAAATTATTTATATCGCATTAAATTAATGTATTTAACTTTTTAAGAATTATGCTAAATATTTAGAAATATTAGATTTTTATATATTTTTAAACATAATATTTTTAAATATTAAAGTTTTGATAACTTAGTAATAGCGCGTTTAATTTGCAATAATAACAATACATTATTTACGATATAATTTACGAAAGCATTATTGTGCTATTTAAAATTATATTGTAGATTGTGTGTTATTGTTATCGCGAGTTAAAAGATCGAAAATTTAAATTCTTTTTAAGATACAATAATTTTTTTCTTTTTGCAATCTTTAATGAGATTATATAGAACAAGATTGTCGAACTCTTTAATTAAAAAAGTTAAGTTAATAATTTGATTTTAACTTTCTAGATGATTTGAATGCATTATTATAATGCATTTTTTAATTAATATATTTGATAGAAAAGTGCATAATGTGATTGATATATTTGTTAGAAAAAGTGTATAAATAATGCATCTTTTGATTAATATATTTAATAAAAAAAGTGCATAATGTAATTAATATATTTGTTAAAAAAAGTATATAAATAGTGCACTTTTTATTAAATATATTTGATAAAAAAAGTGCACAAACAATGCATGTAATAAGACAATGCGTTTGATAAATAATGCAACAAGATAATGCAATTGATAAATTGCATAACTAAATAATTTAAATTCTTGCTAACTATTCTTAATCTTGATTATCTTAATTGACTAATCTAAGATCGTTATAATTTTATATTTAACTCAATTCTTATTGTTATTATCTTCGTCTTTATACTTCGACAACTTATATTTGTTCTCTATTATTTTTGCATTATTTTCGACCTTTTCGTACTTAATTTTAATTTTATTATTATTTATTTTAATCAAATTCTTCAATTCGTTATTAATTGAATTAAGAGAATTAAGTATTTCACGATTTGTGATATTTTTGTCGTTAAAAAATGTGCTCACAAACTTGTTAAATTTATTGACTACGTTTAGATCTTAAGTTGCTTTTAGCTTATCTAGTTCTTTATAATGCAAAATACGTTGCTAAATGATTTAAATAATTGATATTATATATTTCGATATATTGATATTAAATTCGTCGTAATTCGTAATAGTTTAACTCATATATTAATTTTATTTTTTACATTAAACACAATACATACTTGATTAATAGAAGTAAGCTTTATTACGTTTAAATGTTGATTTTCAAATGCTATCTTTATAGTTATCGCATTAATAATTGCTTGCTTCGTAATATTCTTTTTTTTAATCTTTTTTATTAATTTTGTTTCGAAACATTTAGTTATTATATAATTAGCTTTTTGAACACATATGCATTACTTAAATGCATTATTATGAAAATTCTTCTTAACTCGTTTATTAGTAATCAAGTTTCGAACATTGTTCTTTATATTTATTTGCTTGTCTTTAAACGCTTCTTAATAAACATTTGTAACTCTAAATTTTATTAATTGTTTATAAAGAATTACTCGATTTGCGTTTTATTTAATGTATAATAATTTTTAATTTACGTTTTATATTATAATACAATATCGACTAGCAATTGATTAAGAAAGAGTGAGAAAAATTAACATTTTGCGCTTTCGATTAATCTTTATAATAATGCATATAGATAATGCAAATTAACATTCTTACTTAATTACGTAAATTTATGCAATAAGTGATTAGAAATTATGTTAATTAATGTATAATTTGTGAAAAAGAAAAATGTCGCGATTATAAAGTAAATTTTCGTGCTTAAAATCAAGATTAGAATTAAGAATCTTATCTTTATTTAATATTATTACAATTGAAAATTATCACAATTATCACATTATTGCTTCTAATTAAGTTATTTTTTTCATCTTATATTGCGACATAACTAAGCATTTATTTCAATTATTTGATTATATTATCGTTTGTCAACTTAATTATCTTTAAGTCGATACTAGACTAGTCGCGCTAACCTGGAAATGTCACGTGCAAATGCCAAGACTTGGGTCAAAAAAAATTGAAGAATCGACTCGCTCAAAGTAGTTTAGTCGATTACTATAAGTAGTTTAGCGCGCTACGCTCTAAACTACTTTGAGCGATTCGATTCCAAAAAATCGTCACGACTCGATCTTGGCGTCGGGTTGAGCTAGAGGGATGATATCATAACTTGGCCCGACGATCAATCTAGTCGATACAATTCTTTTAAATAATTAACGTGAACAACTTCTTATTTACGATCTTATAATAACGCGTATTAAACAAACAAGTAATGCATTCGAATAATGCATTCTTTGTTGCAAATTACTAATATGCTTAATTCAAAACATAAAAAAATCGAAGAATTAATTCGTAATAATATAATATTACGAGATTGCGACAATAAAGAAGTTGACAAAAACAAGAGCAAGACTCTATTTAAAAGTACGACGTCTAAAGTTTAGAAAATAATGCAAATAAGTAATGCAAAAAGCTATTATTAGCTAAGTTTTTGCAATAGAAGAAGCGTAAATTTAAGTCTAAGACTATAATCTTAAAAGAAATTTATCAATATTAAAAGTTTGCGAATTTGTTAATTTTTAAGAGATATTTCAAAAAACTAGTGCGAGAAATTCTTTAAAATAAAGCTTTTAACAATAGATTTAAGAACGAATTAAGTAATAAAAATTACAAAATTTAGATTTCGACATTGAAAACATTTTAAAAACTATTAAAACGTTTTTAACTAAATTTTTTTTTAGTAAATGCATTATTTATTTGCATTATCGTTAATTTTTTATAATATCTACTAATGTTTTGCTTTATGTATATAAATAGCAATTTGCTTGTTATTTACGCAAAGCGTAAAATTATTTAGCAAAAAAATATGCGATTGATAACGCAATTAATAATTAATCTAAAAATTTACTATAATAATAATAAAAAGTAAATATTTGTTGTAATATTCGAAATTTTGAAATCAAGATGTCTTCGTCATATTTAGATGATCGAAATTAAGAATAAATAGCAAGAATACAAGTTATTCAATTATATAGTTTATCAATTGCATTATCTTGTTGCATTATCTACTAAACGTATTGTCTTATTATATATATTAATTATACACTTTTTTTAACAAATGTGTCAACTAAATTGTTGTTTAAATATGCACTTTTTTTGATAACAATGAAGCTAATCAAGAGATTATAATAATCTTAAACTAGTTATTACACAAACATTAAAGAAATCAAATGCATTATTTAATTGCATTACTATGCAACATTTTAAGAAAAAAACTATAAAATTTAACACACAATTTATCTTTACAAATTCTACTACTAAATCGCTTTATGTCTTGACGAGTCAAATCAAAAATTTGAATCGATATTCGATATTAACATCGTGACTTGACTCGAATACTTAATATTAACATCGTGACTTGAATTGACTTTTCAATATTAAAATTCTAATTCGATTCAAGTCTTGACGAACTAGAATTTGACTCGAACTCGATAACTTAACTCGACGCGATCAATCTAACAATTAATCAAAAAAAAAACGCTTTAATAAATCGTTAAGTAATTAGTTTATTTTAATAAGATAAAATAACAACAAAACAATAATAACATTGTTATAAAATATATCTTTTACGCAAAAGATGTAAAATTTAATAAATATCGATATTAAGAATTATACGAAGCAATTTTAATAAAGATACAAAACGAGTTCAAAATATTATAATATAACGTTTACAAATCGAGAAATAAAACAACAATTACATTACTTTAAGAGAATAAGATACAAAATTACGATATATTAATAATACAAGAGTCGTAACAATATTACATTAAGACAAAGATATATATTTTGAAACGCGCAAATTTTACGCTTGTAAATAACGACAAAAAATATGCTTTTACGTTAATAAACGCATTAATAACAATAATTAATATAGCATATAACATTTCGAAAATATAGAAACAATAACGTTATAACTATATTTTAACGATAATAATACAAAGTACAACTTTGTTAACGTTTATAACGTTTATAACTCGCTCTTAAATAACTATAATAAAATAATTAACAAAAGTAGTTTTTTAGCGATAAAGCTAACTTTGCGCATGCAAGACAAAAGTGTTATTGTAAAGTTTTTCAATTTACATTATTTCTTTTAGGCGAGTTCTTTTTATTTTAAATAACATTTGTTTTCGAAGAATTTGTTAAATATAATGCGCGCAATCGACGCAATATTAACTTTTTCTCAAGAAATTATAATAAAAAATTATTAAGACGCTCAAATTACGATCGACTTATTATTCGTTATAAAGAGAGTAGCAAATCGATTAATGTATTGCGATATAAACAAGAAAATAAAAAACTTATTTAATTATTTTTCGATAAAAACAATATTAAATCTTTGAACACAAAAGAAGTCTCGATGTTATCTTAGACAAAACTAAAAAGTTATAAACTTAAAAAAGTTCAATAACATATTAAGAAATTTATTACTCAAATTAATATTGAACAATTTAACAAGAAGAGACGACATTAATAAGTATACGACAAAGTTGCTTAATATTTTAAAAAAAACTATTAAAAACTTTATTTTGTAAACAAGATTATACGAAAGAGTTAAATTTGAATAAATAACAAAGTGCACGAAGATAATCAAAGAAATTAAAAAATTACGTTAACAATGTTGTATTTCTAGCGAATAAGCGACGTACATTTAAATATACGACAAGAATAACAAGATTTTAAAGAAACACAAACGAGACGAGTTTCGCAAACAAATAAAAATTTCGAAAAATATTACTAAGAGTCTTTTCGAAATAACAAAGTAAGCTAAAAATATAATAACATAAATGTTAATTAAGTTTACTATATTATTATTACGAATTAATACAAGTATCGCGACAATAACAAAGAACAAGATTAAAACAATATTTCGATCTTATTTTTCTTCTTTGTTTACAATTCTAGTAAACGACTTAAACAAATTCTTTTACTTAATTTTTATAAAATACGACAAAATAATGTTAAAGCGCAAAGTAATAAGAGCAATGCATAAGACAACTTTTAACAACATATTAAAAATTAACAATGTAATTAATTATGCGTTGCGACGATTAATTTGCATTGTTTTATCTTAAATAAGATTTCTATTCGATAAATGTATTAAGAAAGAAATGCAATTGTCTTATTTTAAAAAGACAATTACAATAATGTTGCGCAAATAAAAAAAAAAGAATTACTCTAAATTGTTATTCTTTAAATCTATTGCGTTATTAAATATATTAAATAAGATATTAAAGTTAATAATATCGAAGCGTCTTTATTACGTCGTAAAGACGCACAATACTTTATCGAACATACAAATAAAAGTTAGAAAATAATATTTAATTGACACAACATTACAATTAATTACAAAAAAGATTTATACAATATAAAGCGATCAAAAAAAGAAAGTAATATTTCTACTTAATTTCGACGTATTAAACGCATTCGATAATGTGTTGCATATTCAATTGTTTTACAATATAAAGAAAAGACAAGTTTCTACTTGTTTGCTCAATTGAATACAATTTTTTTTAGAGAGACGTCGTATTATCTTAATTATAAACAATTACACAATAAAGAAGCGCAATGCAAACGTAAATATATTGCAAAGTTTTTCTCTTTTTTTAATCTTATATTTGTTTTATAATGCGAATCTATTAAAGATGTGCAATAACATTAAATTGCGAGTTAGCGTTACGAGTTTCGTAAACAACCTTAACATATTAACGTATAAAAATTAATTAAATGTAATTATAAAATGCTAAGTTAAGTATATAATAAATGCGAACGATAAACACAAAGTTACAAGTTCAAGTTCGCCAAAAAAAACATAAATTAATTTATTTTTCGCAAACTCAAAAAAATGTCATATAAGCGTCAATATAATGTTCGCAAAATATAAAATAATTGTTAAATTAAAAATTTAACTAAACTTAAAGTTAAGATAAAAAACTTATTTGCGTTAAATAGAAATCAAGCTAATAATTAAACATAAAAGCGCGTTAATAATAGAAAGTTTAATATTTAACACTTTGTTAAAAACAAATAAGCGCAAATATATTATTATTAAGAAGTTATTAATAACTTACAATATTGTCGCATAATATACGTCTAAAAATATCAAAAATTAAAAAAAAAATTATTTCAAAATTGCAATCGATATAGAATTGCGCATTTCGACGCATTACAAATGTTTACAAGATAACGATTACGAAAATTTTACAAATTAAGATTAACGTATCTTTTATTAATGTGCATCTCGAAAAGCTAGTATAAAGATTAATAGCTATTATGAATGTATAAAAGTTGAACAAAACAATAAACGCAATAATGCTACGCATACGTAACAATTTAATGTTAAAAAAAGAACGAAAATTAAGACTTAAAATAATATTTTTGCAATTTAAGAGAAAATAAATGCGAACAAAACTCGAATTAATAACAATATTATAACAACAACTTTACACAACTACTTTATAAATAAAACTCTCTAAAATAATTATTGTATATAATAAGAAAATAATTAAGAAAAAATACAACGCAAACAAGTTTAACTAATATTAAAAAGCGTACTTTGACAAAAGCAATTACAATAAAGATATTATTGTTGTTTTAATAAAAGCAAACTAAAGAATTGAAAAGCAATTAAAGAGCGTCGAAATAACGTTTACGCATTACGACAAACTCAAGAAACTTACAAGAGCAATTAAAAAATTGATAAAGCATTGCGAGACGTTTACTAACTCGCAAGAACAAATTTACAAAATATATTTTAACAACTAAACTTTATTAAAGATTATAAAAGAGATAAGATTGACGTCGAACTAAATATATTTTAAAAGAATATAAGATATATGTAATGCAATACAACGTCGCGACGTTATATTAAAAATTTTATTAAATTTTAGAGCATAAAGATATAAAAAGCAACAAGATTGCAAACGAAGTCGCTAACAAGACGCACAAGTAACGTTTATCTCTCGCGAATCAAATGTGAAACAAACTTGTCGTTAAAAAGACGCTTGTTTAGAACAAGACTCGAAAAAAGTAACAATTAAGATAATTAAAAGACAAGAACGACGCAAAGTATTGCAAGCTTGTACTCAAAATTACGCATAAATACATGCAATTACATATTAATTATTTCAAATTATATAATGCACTTTTAGTATAATTAAGAATAAACAAAATCGACTTTAATTAATTTTTGTGCAAATAACAAATACTTAAAATTACGACGAGAACTTGCGAATGCAATTAAAGACGTATAGTAATTGAGTATGTTTTGTTAATTTGTCTTAAACAACGACAAGAAAGAATACAAATATAATAAGAAATTAATATCACGAATTTATAACGATTGTTAGATAAGATCAAATTTGTCGTTGCAACAATCCGCATAATTTTGACTATTAAATTGTTGTGTCAATTTTAGACAATAACACTATTAGCGATACTTAAGTTTCTCTTAGATTTATAAAGTTTTTGTTTAAAGAATTTTCTTGTATTACGAATATTACAATATAGAAGACAAAGACGCAACGTTGTTATAATAACTCGTTACAAACAAAATAATAATCGCGAATTCTAATCAATTATAATTAGACAAGTAGACGCTAGTATTGCTTGTCTATTCGTAATTGATTAGATTCAAAAATCGTGAAATATATAACTCTCGCATAGACTCTTAGGAATGTTGAATCAAATATAAAAAAAAAAAACTATTTATCTTATTAGTACTATTATAATCTACGCATTGTTATTCTTATTAGAGAAATAGAAGTCTACAATCTATTATATATCTAACAAAGGAAAGATATTTTTTGTTGTTTTAATTTTATATTTTCTATATAGATATTTAAGATAAAAGTTCGATTAAAACTCTAATATTGAAATATTTTTTACAACAATTTTTAACAATATATTTGCGAAAATATTAATCTCTCGAAATATATAAACAAAATATTGTTAATTAATTATTGCAGAAATATAATTGTAAATATCGATTTGCTAACAATTCTTTCGAAAAATTAATTGTAGCTTTTAAATATATTTTAGATTTATAAAATTGTTTGCAAAACATAGTTATTTAATAGCAATACAAATTGTTTTTGAGAACTTTATTTTCTTTTTTGCTTTTAATTTGAGTTTTCTACTTAAAGAGAATATATTTTACAAAAAGCGTATAAATCTATCTCGAGATCTTTTATTAATTAAAAAATATCTATTTGTAATAATTAAAAACTTTGCGATACTATATATGCGAATACTAGCAGATAAACTTTTTAATATATATAAAAATAATTGTAATAAAACTTAATACTTTTGATCTAGTCTTAGATACTAGAGAAATTCTATTATAGATTTTTTTAAACGCAATTAAGATTAACAACTTTAATATTGTTAGATTTTCGACGCAATATACTTAACTAAATAAGTCTATATAAATGTTAAATTAATTTTATTAAATAAAAATATTCTTCTTATCGATATTTTTAAGACTAGATATTTTGATAAATTGTATTATATAATTTATATACAATTCGAAAATATTTCTTCTTGTACAATGTTTCTTAAACTATATATCGATATATTTTAATTTTATTTTCTCGAACAATATAATTATATATTGAAATACGTTGTTTAAAAATTGTTTTTAACTATATTGTTAAGTTTACAAAATTATTTTAGAGCAAAATTTAATTAATTCTAGTAGCAAATCAGTAGTGCAAAGAGATTTAACTTATTACTGCGCAAATTAATACTTAATTTCGCTTAATAAACAAAGTTGTAATTTTAATTCTATTAATAGATTCTTTAATAAATATAAATATATAACTTTTTATAATTAAATTCTATATTAACTTTTATCTAAGTAATTTCTATTGTTTTTGTAACTATTATTTATAAATATAAAGAAAAGTTAGAGATTAACATTGTTAATATTGCAACAAATTGTACTATTTATTTGAAACAAATTTTATTTTTATTTTTTTTAAATCAAATAGATTACGTTTCTTATATTACAATATTATTAAAAATTGTGTACAACAAGAATATCTCTATTTGTTAGCAATATTATTCGAAGATTATATTTCTAAATATAAAAGAGATAACATATTTCAAAAACGTCTTTCGAATAGCATCTCAAACTATATATAAAGTAAATTTTCTCTAAACAATCTTCGATTTACAAAATTTAATGTTTTAAATATTTCGATTATTTAAGTCTACTATAATTAATAGTTTCGATCTTAATTTCGAAATAAAAGTTAATAATATACTATTGTTTGCAACTTGCTTGCAAGTCTTGATAAATATTAATAGAGCAAGAACTAAAAAATAGTAATTGTTAATTATAATATTTTAGTGCTCTTATTTTGATTAAACAAATAGTATTATATTTAATAACAAGATATACTTCGATATTGTTTAAGTACAATACTACAACAATATATATAAATTGCAATTTTTTAATTCGAACTTCTTAACTTAAGATTTTTTTAATTTCGATATTTAAAACACTTGAATACAATATATATCTCGAAATCTATTAGTAAAGATTTTTCTAGATATATTTAGAACTTCGAAGCATACTAGTATTAAATATCAATTTATATATAAATTTTGCTCTATTTTTAAATATTGCAAGCAATTGTTAAACTTTAATAATATTATAATATAAAACGCAAGTTAAGTCTATATAAATGTTAACTTTTTATTTAATATTAAATTAGATTTGTTAAATATTAATATTATTACAATTAATAGTTGTTAATCTCGCTTAATAGAGATTTTATCTTGTATATTTAATAAATGTTGCACTTTTTTTTTTATATTCGATTTAATACTTCTAAGAATTTATGCGAGTTCTATATATTTTTGTGCAACTAGATTTTCAAATTCAAATTGCGATGCTTCAATATTAAAAATTATCTATTATGATATTCTTGTACAAGAAAATTCTTTATAAGAATTGTATAAACAATATTGATTTATAATTTACAAAAGAAAATCTCGTATATTGTTCGACAATTTCAAATTCTTAAATTCGTAAATATCAAGAACGAGAATTTCAAGAACTTACATATAAGTTCTTTTTGTAAATTGCAATTATATAAAGATTGTTTCTTAATGCGTAATACTTGTATTTGTATTTATATAATCTTAATACTTAAAATTAATATTAACTCTTTTTTGTACATTTATATACGTAGCGCTTTTAATTTAAGACGTAACAAAGATGTTATTTTCGACAAAATTAAATGTTTTTGCTATTATGTATTGAAATAAACGAAATCTCTTATTGTTTAGCTTCGAATGCGCAATTGAACATATATATAGTTAAAATAGAAGACGACTACAATTAATTAAAACACGTAATCTTAACGCAATTAATTTATATACAATAGAAACTTTCGATCTTTTGTCTATATAATGTACGCGTATATAACTTTTTTCTAATTTTTTTAAACTTATATACACAACGTTTCGAAAGTTTTTTGCGATATTTTAAAACACGTTTTTCGTAATCGTGATGTAACGATTATTGTAACAACAATCAACGCGTACAAGAAATAAATAATAGTAATTATAAATAATTTTGCGTGCTTTCGATTATACGTATCTTATTATACGTAAGAGATTCGAAATAATAGTGATAGTAATAATTGATGTTGTTGTTGTTTTCGCAATTTGATCGATCGATTTGTTGTAACAATTGTATCGAACGTTTGCAAACGCCTTGCTTGTCGATGCTAAAAATATTTGACTCTATCGAATATCGTAGTATTAACAAGTTCGTAGCTAGCATTACGTACAGATAATTCTCTCGCTAATCAATATATATCTTTAATATATTATTTTTCGAAATAAATAAATATTTGTATCTTGTGTTTAAACTTTTTAATATAATAACAAATTATAATTCTTATTATTTTAATTACTCTTAAAATTATAAGATTAAATGTTTATTTAATCAAAAAATTAATTTTAAAATTTCTCTAATTATTGTTAAAAAACAAAGATATAAAAGTCTTAATTATTATTAAATTCGCAAACAATTTAAATTGTTTCTTCTAATTGTAATTTAACAAGAAATTAATAAAAATAAACAAACCTATATCTTAAATATTCTCGCTTAAAAAAGTCGATTTTAATAATAAGATCTAAACGTAATTACGCAACTTTTTATTGTTAATAAAGTTGTAATAATTTTTTATTATATCGCGAACTTGCTTTATTATATAAGATTGACAATTCTTTATCGCGTTGTAAAGTTACAATTAAATAAGCTTTTATTTACAATAAAAAAGATAAAAGCAATATCTTTCTTGTCTTCTTTAACACAAGAACATTTTATATATTGTTATTATATTAATTCTTGACATTCTTTATACAATTAATTATTCTTTTTTATACACGTTTTATTAGTATTGATAGTTTGAATTTTTGTCGAACATTAGTTTAAGATTTACAACTTTCGACGTTGTATTTAATAACAAATATAATCTACAAAAAGATATATGTCTTGCGCATAACAATCTTATATTTCAACGTAAAAATATATTTTGAGCGTTGTTTTATCTTGCTTTATAGGACAAGAATATTAATACAATATCGAATCTTATATAATAATATTGCATTTTTTTTGTCTATTTATAAATTCGAAGATTTGTAATATAAACTTTGTACAATTGATCTTTGAAAACGTAATATTAAACTTAATGTTAAAAAATTAAAACATATATAAGAAATGCGGTTTTTGACTTCGAGACTTGTTCTCGACGAACGCAAGATTAATAATAAATTGCATTTAATTAATAAATATTTCTATAATTAGAAATAAACTTATATTGTATTGTATTTGTAACAATAATATTTTTATTATATTGTTCTCTTAATTGTTAAATAATAATATTTTTCTTCTATATTTAAGAGAATTGCGCGATGTTTTAAAAATCTCGAATTTTATCTTATTAATCAAATTGTTATTATTTTTTTATAAGAAAATTAATATATATTTTTGAGAGTTTAATAAGCAATAATTGCGCTTATCGCTTATATATGCGAAGTTCGCTTAAGAGTTATATGTAACACAAAATTAGATATTTGAATAAGTTAATAAAATATTGTATCTAGAATAGCGTAAGCTTGTTAAAGATTAAAAAGTTAGTAGAAAGCGCGAAAATAAAATTGTATTAAGAAAGAAAGAAAAAGAAGTTATTGTAATGCGTCAAGATATATTAGTTCTAAATCTAAACTATATTTAATCAAAATTTAATTAAAATTTGATTAAAATTTAATCTAGATTTTGACAATTTTTATTCGAGCAAAAACAATAACACTTATTATTATTCGAAAATGCTTTGTTTTTGCTCATTTGTCGAAGTTTTCTTTATACTTTTTATAATCTTATTTGATATTATTAACTTAAATAATTATATATAATTTAATAATTTTAAGTTTAATTGTATACAACTTAATAATAGCAATAGTGCGAATAGTTTTTATAGCAACGTCAAGAGTAGCAATTTAAGTACAATTATTACAAATATGAAGTTAAACAATAACAATAACAATAATAGCGAGAAAGATAATAATAGCTAGAAGAAAACTAGCATAGAAATCAAACTATACAATAACAATAATAGCGACAACAAAGAAAGTAAAGATGGAGAGAATAAGAACAAACAAGAAAATATTGAAGAAAAAAACTATATAATTACAAACAATAGATTTTACTCCTTTAATATCAATTTACTTGTAATAAACTATAGTAAAACATTTCTTATTGTCTTTAGTAATATTAATACATTTATTAAGAATAATTTAAGTTTTGTTAATTTAATCAAATTTATTTTGTTGCTTCAATTATTATAAAGATATATTTTGCGTTAATAAAAACTAATTTTCGAATATCAAATTATCGAAAAATCGATTTTGTATCTTTTTTATAATTATTGCTCTTTATTTCGAATTGTTGTTTTCTTATAAGATTAGCTAAGTCGCATTGCTAAAGTAAGAATAAGATTATAAATAGTAAGCATAAGTTCGACAAACTTAACACTTATAAATTACGCTTAATTATTAAATTTATAAAAATTAAGAATGTTCTCACATATTATATATTTAATTGATATTAAAAGACGTCGCTAGATATATCTTTATATTTAAAAATATAAAAAAGATGTTAAACTTAATACTCCTAATCTCTTAATACAATTAATAAATTAAATAATATTTTTATTATTTATATAAAATTGTCGCTCTTATTATCTACAATACTAGACAATCAAATCGAGATATTGTTCGCACAATTAACAAATAATAATATAGAATTGTTATTCTTGTTACTCAAATTAGTTGTCGCTCTTTTGTGCTTTAAAGATTTCGTATTATATATTGTTAACAACAATTTATTTGTTAAATAACAATTTCGATTGTCGACTTATTTGTTGTTCTTTTCTTTGTCTATAGCAATAATAAAAAAAGCACAAACAAAGTTGTTATTATCTCTTTTTTGTATATAAAGTAAAGCCATATTTTGTAATTCGATCTTATTATTTTTGTCGAATTTATTCTCTTTGTCTTTGTCTTTTGTACACAAAGACTCTATTTCGAATAAATATTATATAAGAAAATAAAATAAAAAAAGACAAATATCAAGTTGATTATTGCTATATAGTTTAATAAATAAGACTTTAATTAAGTTATTTTTTAAAAATTCGATAGCAACGACGCAATATTAGATAAAGTCAAATTGTAAAATTACATTACTATTGACAATAATATACTTAGATTGTTATATCTTGTAAGAGAAACTTAATTGTATATTAAAACAAGCAATAATATCAATTTTGACAATAATAAAGTTAATAATTTGGCGATTTTTGTATTCAAACATTCGCACTATATTATAATTAGTTCTTCTTTTTAATTTTGTCAAAATATATATATCTTAATTTCTTTATTAATCTTTTTTTAATTTGAGATTGTTATTTTTTGAATCTTGCAATATTTGAACAAATTGTTATTGTTACAAATTGCGTAAATAATTAAAATGCGAAACTACAAAAATCTCTAAAAAGAAATGTAGATTTTAAAAATTATATATTAAGTATTATTCAATAATCATTTAGTTTTGTTTAATGTTTTTTCGATTAATTATCTTATAACTGTCTTGTTTAAATCTTAATTAAATTTTAAGCTTTCAAAAATTATAAAGTTTTGAAATTGAGAAATCGATTAGTTTTAAAACTTTGTTGCTTCGTAAAACTTTTTTTGTTAACATAAATAAAACTCGCGTTTTCGCTTTTGTTTTTAATACTTATACTAAGAGTTCTATTATTCGCGTAATTAAAAATGTTAAACATGCTTCAATTTATAATAATCTCTTTGCTATAAACAAAGACAATAATAACAAAAAAAATCAATCTTTTTTTGCGCAATTGCTCTTATAATTAGCATTATTAAGAAGTATAAAAATTGCACTTCAAATTTTGCGTTTCGAAAATTTGTCTTCTTCTCTAGTTTAAACACTAGCAATATTAATTAAGATTTTGCGTAAAATAGATATTTCTAGAGACAAGATTCTTAATATCTAGCTCAATTTTAATTTAGAATAGATATTCTTAAAGATTAGACTCTTAATATCTAGAAATGAAGATAACTCAAATCTAGATTAAATTTGATTTTTCTATAAAAAAGATTCTAATATTTGAAAATTAATCTAAGTCAAATCTAGATTAGATTTAATCTAAAACAATTGCTTCTTAAAAAGAAGATTCTTAATATTTAAAGAACAATTTAACTCAAATTTGATTCCAATCTAGCTTAGAACAATTGCTTCTCAAAGAAAAGATTGTTAATATTTAAAGATTAATCTAGCTCAAATCTAAACTAGATCTAGTTTAAAATAGTTGCTTCTTAGACAAAAGATCTTTAATATTTAAAGAACAATCTAGCTCAAATTTGAGCTAGATCTAGCTCAAAACAATTGCTTTTCAAAGAAAAGATCGCTAATATTTAAAGATTAATCTGACTTAGATTTGAGTTAAATCTAGTCTAGAACAATTGCTTCTTAAAGAGAAGACTCTTAATATTTAAAGAACAATCTAACTTAAATTTGAATTAGATTTGACTCAAAACAATTGCTTCTTAGAGAAAATATTGAAAATTTCCAAAGATTAATTTGGGTCAAATTTGAGTTAAATCTAATTTAGAACAATTGTTTCTCAAAGAGAAGATTCTTAATATTCGAAGAACAATCTAGTCTAGATTTCACATAGATTTGATTTAGAACAATTGCTTCTCAAAAAAAGATTATTAATATTCAAAGATTAATTTGACTCAAATTTGAGTTAAATTTGACGTAGAATAGTTGCTTCTTAAACAAAAGATCTTTAATATTTAAAGAACAATCTAGTTTAAATTTGAGTTACGTAGAACAATTGTTTTTTAAAGAAAAGATTCTTAACATTTGAAGAACAATCTAGATTAAATCTAAATCAAATCTGATTTAGATATAATCTAAAATAGTTGGTTTTTAGACAAAAAATCTTCAAAATTCGAAGAACAATTTGATTCAAATTTGAGTTACGTAGAACAATTGTTTCTTAAAGAAAAGATTCTTAACATTTAAAGAACAATTTGAGTCAAATATGAATCAGATTTAATCTAGATTTAATCTAGAACAATTGTTTCTCAAAAAGAAGACTCTTAATATTCTAAGAATAATTTGATTTAAATTTGATTTAAATCTAATCTAGACCTAATCTAAAACAATTGCTTCTCAAAGAAAAGATCGTTAATATTCGAAGATTAATCTAGCTCAAATTTAATTTAGATTTAATCTAGAACAATTGCTTCTCAAAGAGAAGATTCTTAATATTCTAAGAACAATCTAGCTCAAAACAATTGCTTTTTAGAGAAAAGATTGTTAATATTCGAAGATTAATCTAGTCTAGATCTAGATTAAATCTAGCTTAGAACAATTGCTTCTTAGAGAAAAGATCGTTAATATTCGAAGATTAACTTAACTCAAAATAGTTGTTTCTTAAAGAAAAGATTGTTAACATTTAAAAATCAATTTGATATATATCTAACGTAGAACAATTACTTCTTAAAAAAAACTCTTAATATTCGAAGATTAAGTTAACTCAAATTCGAACGTTTAGACAACAATAATACAATAGTCTCTTTATCAATATTAATAACAATCGATTAAGAAGTATTCTAGTCTTTACTTTGTTATCTTCGAATATTTGTCGCATTCGCAAACTAGTTCAAATAACTTAATACAAAACATTTTAATTCTTTGCTTTTGTTTATTCGATAAGTAGTACTAAAAAAACACTTTAATTGCGTCTTTACTTTCTTTATTTTAACAACAAGAAATATTTTCTTCTTAATACGTTGTATGTTGTAATGTTCGACAATAAATTAAAAATTATATTTGAAAAATTTCTTAATATTTAATTTTTGTTATTTTTGTCAATAATTTTGCTAATCTTTTTAAGCAATTTTTGAAAATTTGTTAAGAAGTTTTGCTAAAAGACAAGATTCTCAATATTATAAGTAGAAAGTCAATATAATTAGTGTAATCGTTAAGTCGAATCGAACACTTTTTTTTAATTCGGTTTATTCTCTTGGGTCTTGTAGAATTAAGTCAAAATCAAGACGCGAATCTAACTCTAGAATCGAGTTTCGTCAAGTTAATGTTAAAAATTTAAGCCAACTTCGTCGTATTAGCATTCGCTTATCTTATCTTATCTTATTTATGTACTAACTCGATTGTGCTAACGCAGAATTTACGCTAATTACATATAATTAGCGCGTTACGTAATATTATGTAATCGAATAAATTAAATTAAACATTTAACGCACATTCTTCGCTTATTTTATTCTATTGAATTAGAAAATTTGTCTAATTCTAGAATTAGAATTAAGCGAGTCAATTCGATCGAGTTAAAATCCGATTCGACGATTACGCATTATATAATATTAAAGAAATTAATTATTTTTTTGTTTTTAAAATTATAGTTACAAATATCTTGTTATAACATATTCTAATATTAATCAATAAAGACTTGTAAGAAAATAAAAAGACAACATTATTATATTCGAGAATAATTTATTTCTTCGTTTTATTATCTTTAATTTGACAAAATCTTTTTTTATCGATTTTTTTTTCTTATCTTCGACTTTTTAATTTTGCATAATGTTTTTGTTATTTATTCTCTACTTTATTTTTTTAACAAGAATTAATTTAGATTAAGTGCGATTCAAATTAGCAATTGCGTCTTCAAATCTTGTTTTATATTTAATAATATTTTGCTTATTTGTTTGCAATTCGAAATTTTTTAGTTTTAAATTAAGAATTATGTATTGTATTGTATTAATCTTAATTAATAAAATTGTTAACATAATACTTTGTATACTTTTGATTTGCTAATACAAGATATACGTTGCAAATAATATATAACATATTATAGAAATATCGAAATTGCAAATATCTAAAATTCTTATTTATATTCTTTAAATAATTTATTACTTTGTATATTCTATATATTTCGTGAATAACTTCTTTGTTAATTTAGCACTTTAATTTAACAAATATCTTTATATACCTTTGTAATTGCTTATTACATTTAATCTCTTATAATTAAACATAAAGATAATAAGTTGTATACTTTTTATATATTTGTTATTACTTGTTACTAATTTGTTGTTTTAATTTTTTAATTTAACTTTTTATCTTGCACTTATACGCAATCTCTTTGTCAATTGCTTCTATTGCGTTAATAAGAGATATATCAAATTATATTTTTTCGTAATCAATTTAAATTAATATAATTTTTCTTGCTTTGTTTTTAATATGTTAAAAGACTTGTAAACTTCAACAAAGTAATTTTTTACTTAAAACAAGTTTTGTTCTTAAATATTTAAATTAGCAATATTGTATCTTCTTTTGCGTTTTTTTCGAATAAATATTGTTAGAGTCTTTATAAAGTTAGAGCACTTAAATTAATTTTCGATAACAAATCTTTTAGCTTTTTGTCAATATTAGTTGTTTTAATTTAAATAGATAAGTTGTGTATTGTTGTAATTGTTAAAATCAAATATTATTCACAAATTTATTAAATTTTGATTCGATATTGTAATATTTATTTTTGACTCTTGTTTTGCAATAGATGTTGTTTAAGTTTTTAAATATAATATTATATCTTTTATAACAACAATATTAAGATATCGAATATTGTGCATTAATATTTGCGTATTCTAGTTCTTCGTTTTGTTTGTTCTTAAAAAAAATAGCGTTAACAAAAACTTATATATTGCTTTTTCGTAAAAAATGTTAAAATTTTAAGTATTATTAAATAATTAAATAAAAGTTATATAGTATGTTAAGATATAAAGTTTAAAAATATTAAAATAAGTTTTATCTTTGTTATTTTTATTGTGCGTAATATTTTGTAATCGATATTTGACAAAAATTGTTTTTAAATTGTTGATTTAATACAATATATATTTTTAGTAATTTAATATATTTTTGTTATATAAAATGTATTAAGCAAATATAATATATTGTTGCATTTTGCTTTTTTAGCAAAAAAGATATTATTGCAAAAACAAGTTGCAATATTATTGTTTTTTATTTAACTTCGCTTTGTTATTAAATTTTGCTAAAATACTTAAATTTCTTTAAGCTAATAAATTTAAAAATTTGACAAAAGTATTTGTTAAATTAAATCGAATTTGTTAATTTAATAATTATTTTTTCTTTTTGTGCTTTGCTAATCTTTTAAGACAAATATAAGAAATAATGTTGTTAATTAAAGCAACAAATTAATTAATTAATCGTATAATTATATTCTTGAGCAATTGATAAAGAATGTCTAGATTTATTAAGATATAAATATTGCAATAGTTGTAATTTTATATTTAATTCTTTATAAGATAAATTTTTATATTTGTTTTGCTTTCTTTTAAATTAAAATTTTATTTATCAAGTTTAATTTAAATGTATTTAAAAGTTCGATATTTTAATTTTTTTGTAAAATTCTTTTATTTGTTAGAAGAAATTTTGTAAATATTGCAATATTTGTTCTTCTTAATATTAATAATAAACAATTTTGGAAAAAGTCTATAAAAATCGATATTATACTACTTTATTATACGAGAAGAGACAAGAGAAAAAATTTGACTAACAATAACGCTTACGATTTATCTCGATCGTTAAAATCAAATAAACGTAATTAACACGACGTTAACGAATAATTAAGACACACTTAGTGCGTTTTAACGTGAATTAATACAAATTGCGACAAACATAAAAACGAAAGTAATAAATATCAAAAAACTCTATAAATCTAAGAAGAGAAACGCGTTCAAAATAATCTTAATAATGACGTTAACAAGATAATGTCTTCTAATCGAGAAGCTGACGCAACGTCTTAATAAAACTCTCGCGAAAAACGAGCGAATCGACTTGATTTTAATATTAAAGAAACTAAAGAGAGCAATTAATCAAATAAAAAGAATTAAAAAGATAAAAAAAGACATATAATTAACAAATATATAAGCGACGATAACAAAAAACTTATTATCGACAAAGCAAATAAATAATTAAGAAAGTATTAAATAGACACTCTTGATGCGACAATTAATTAAAGACATAAAATTGATAACGTAAATTAAAAAGAAACAAGAGATAAAAAAAGTTTACAAGATAAGCGCTAAAAAAATAATAACATTAATGCGCGATCTTAACATTGTCGAAACACTAATAGCGCAAAAAAAATATAGAAAATAAGACGTTTTAAGAAAATAATTGTTTTTCGAATAAGTAACAAGAGTAGCAAAACAATATTAAAATCGAACGATTTTTAAATCAAAAAAATATTCACAACGACAATTATATATCAAAAGCGCGCAAAAATAATAATGCACAATATTAGAATTAAAAATATATCGAAAAATATAAAGAAAAAGAAAGCAAAAATAATAAAAAAATTATTTCCAAAATAATGTATTAAAATTTAAAAATTGAAGAGATAATTTAACTTACAAGAAAGAGCGACAAAAAATACGTTTCAATTGTAATGTAAATAAATTGCGCAAAAACAACAAATAATCTAATATAATTAAACGTAATTTACAAGTCAAACATAAATATTATAAAATATTATAATAAAAAATGCAAAATAAAACAATGCATAAAGTGTTAAGAGTATAAATATTTTATATATAAATGCAAGAATAAATAGCAATGCGCACATTGCGCGCAAAATTATCGCTTTGATTAATACTCTTATTAAGAAAATGCTCTCAAGTAAAAATATAACGTTTGCAAAAAAGTTTATAAGATATTTGATTTCAAATATTCTAAAAAACAAAGAGAGAAAATAAGAATTAAGAAGACAACAAAAATAAAATCTTTATATTATGTCGTTAAGACAATCGAAGCAAACAAAACAACAATTTCTATTTCTATAATATTAAGAAGTGCAATCTTGTTTGTTTAGACTACAAATAAGAAAACAAAACAAAAGACAATAGAAGCAATAATAAGTCGCTTAATATAGACGAGTTGTATGTAAAGCATCTTTGTAACGACAAAAAAGAGCGTTATTTAACAATTAATTAAGGAAAAGCACTTCGACGAATCAATAGAAAGTCAATTTACTCTAATAGAGTAGATTAATAACAAAATAGCGTTGTTGTTATTACAAAGCATGTTCTTTACGTAAGAGATAAAGAATTTAATATACACGAAAGCAAATATAGAAGAGAAACTATAATAAAGATACAAAATAAATTTCGAATATTATAATACAATGTTTACAAGTTAAGAAGCAAAATAATAATAATGTTGCTTCAAAAAAAGAAAATAAAAGAATACATTATACTAGTAATACAAGAGTTGTAACAATATTACGCAAAGACAAGAGCATACAATTCGAAACGCGCGAGTTTTACGTTCGTAAATAATAACGAACGTATATACCTTTACATTAACAAACGTATTAACAACAACAATTAACATAGCGCATAATATTTCGAAAATATAAGAACAATAACGATGCAATTATGTTTCGAAGACAATATTATCGAACAAAATCTTGTTAACATTTATAATGTTTATAATTTATTTCTTAATAATTATAACAATATAATTAATAAAGATAGTCTCGACGTAATAGAGCAAGCATTACGCATACAAAACGAGAACGTTATAATAAAAAACTTTAATTTGCATTATTTCTTATAAGCAAGCTATTTATATTTTAGACAACATTTATTGTTCGACAATTTGCTAAATATAATGCGCTTTGTCGATGTTACGTTAATGCTTTCGCGTAATATTATAATTAGAGATTATTAAGAGACACAAATTACGATTAGTTTGTCGTTTGTTAGAAAAGAAACAACAAATCGATTAATATATTGCGACATAGACGAGAAAATAAAAAATTTGTCGAATTATTTGTCAATTAAAATAATATTAAATCTTAGAACGCAAACGAAATCTATATATCGTTTTAGACGAAATTGAAAAGTTATAAATATAAAGAAATTTGAGAATATATTAAAGAGACTATTACTCAAATTATTACTAAACGCTACAATAGAACGAGAGAGCATCAACGAATACACGATCGCGTTACTAAGAATTCTAAAGAAGATTATTAAAGACTTTATTTTGTGAGCGAGATCGTACAAAAGAGTCAAATTTAAATAAACGCAAAAATGCATTAACGATATTAAGAAAATTAAAAGATTGCGACGTTAATATCGTTCTTCTTGTAACTAAAAGACGTACGTTTAAACATACAATAAAAAAGACAAAATTTTTAAAAATATAAAAGAAACGAATTTTGTAATTAAATGTAGACTTCGAAGAACATTGCAAAGAGATTGTTCAAAATAGCGAAATAAATCAAAAACGCGATAATAGACACATTTATTGAGCTCACGATTTTATTATTAAAAACGAGCACAAAAGTAATGACAATTGCGAAAAACAAAATTGAAGCAATATTTTAAGCTTACTTTTCTTCTTTATTTACGATCTTAATTGACAATATAAAGAAATTCTTTTATTTATTTTTAATAAAGAACGACGAGATTATGTCGAAGCGCAAGATAATAAAAACAATATATAAAGTAACTTTAAACAAGACATTCGAAATTAACAAAATAATTAAACAAATGTTAAGACAACTAGTTCGCGTTATTTTGAAATAAATAAAATTCTTATTTAATAAATGCATTAAGAAAGAAATGCAATCGTCTTATTTTAAAAAAATTATTACAATAATGTTGCGAAAATTAGAAAAAAAAGATTATTTAAAGTCGTCGTCTTTTAGATTTATAGTATTGCTTAACACGCTAAGTAAAATGTTAGAGTTAATAATATGAAAGTGTCTTTGTTACGTCGTAAAAGCATATAATATTTTATTCGATACACAAATAAGAGTTAGAAGACAACGTTTAATCGACACGATGTTACAATTAATTATTGAAAAGATGCACATAATATAAAGTAATTAAAAGAAAAGAGTAGCTTCTCTTTTAAATCTAGATGTGTTTAATGCATTCGACAATGTATCGCATATTAGAATACTTTATAATATAAAAAAAAAGTTTCAATTTGTTTACTCAATTGAATAAGAATTTTTTTAAAGAAACAACGCATTACATTAATTATCGAGAACTATACAATAAAAAGGTAAGAAACGAATGTTAATATATTGCAAAATTCTTTTTTATTTTTGATATTATACTTGTTTTATAACGCAAATCTCTTGAAATAATGCAACAACATTAGATTACAAATTAGCGTTACGAACTTTGTAAACAATGTTAATATATTAACGTATAAAGAGTCGATTAAACGCAATTGTAAAATGCTAACTTAGATATACAATAAATGCGAGCAATAAATAGGCACTTATAACTTCAAATTCGCAAAAAAGAAACACAAACTAATTTACTTTTTACACACTTTAAAGAGATTTAACATAAGCGTTGACATAACATTAACAATACATAAAATAATTGTTAAGTTCAACATTAAAGTTTTAGAAATTTAACTTAATTCGAAACTTAAATAAAAAGCTTATTTACGACAAGTAAAAACAAAGCTAATTATCAATTATAAAGAGATTTCAATAATAAAAAATTTAATTTTTAACACGTTTATAAATGTCGAAAAACGCAAATATATCGCGATAGAGAAACTTATAATAGTACATAACGTTGTTACGTAATACATCTTGTTTGCTATTAAGAATGCGAGAAAAGAAGTTGTTACAAAGTTACGATTTATACAAGAACAAACGCTTCGTTGCATTATCGACATTTATAAGACAACTTTTACGAAAATCTTATAAATCGAGATTAACGTGTCTTTTATTAATATTTATTTAGAGAAATTAATATAGAGATCGATAACTATTATAAATGCACAAAAATTCGAAAAGATTATTAATATAATAATGCTACTCATACGTAACAATTTAATATTAAAAAAAATAAAAGTTAAAGTTAAAAATAACATTTTTGCAACTTAAGAGAAAATAAATGCGAACAACGTTAGAATTAACAATAATTTCGCGATAACAATTATATATTGCGATCTCGTAAATAAAGTCTTCTAAAACGATTATTATTTATAATAAAAAAGTTGTCAAAAGAAAACATAACGCAAATTGCTCAAATTTATATTGACAAATCTATTTTGACTAAAACGAACGTAATAAGAACATTATCGCAATCTTAATTGAAACAAATTGAAACATCGAAAAGCGTTTTAAATGCGTCAACATAACATTGATTTGTTACGACAAACTTAAAAAACTTACAAGAGCGACAAAAAAATTAACAAAGCATTGCGAAATTATTACTAATTCGAAGGAACAAATTTACAAAATATATTTAAACAATCAAATCTTAATTAAGATTATAAAAGAAATAAAATTGACATCGAATTAATTGCGATTAAGACGTACACAAAACGCGTGCAAGATAATTCGACGTTACAAAATAATATTAAAACTATATTAAATATCGAAACACAAAAGCGTAAGAAATAATAAAATTGCGAACAAAGTTGTCGACAAGACGCACAAATAACTTCTTTCTCTTGTTGATCAAATAACAAGCGAACTTGCTATTAGAAAAGCACTTATTTAAGATAAGACTTAAAAGGAGTAATAACGCAAATAATTAAAAGACAAGAATAACGCAAAATATCGCAAGATCGCATTAGAAATTACGCATAAGCATATAAAATTGCACTTCGATTATCTTAAATTACACAATTTACTTCTTGTTTAACTAAGAACTAGCAAAATCGACTTTAACTAATTTTTATGCGAATGTCGCATTTTTAATGTTACGACGAACACATGCGAATGCGATCAAAAACACATAATTGTTAAACACATTCTTTTGACATATTTGATATAACAATTAAAAAGAACTTAAATGCAATAAAAGATTAATATTACAAATCTAAGATAACTACTAGATAAAGCAAGATTGGTTATTGCGATAATACAAATAATTTTGTTTACTAATTTATTAAAACAATTTTAGACAACAATATTGTTAACAATGTTCGAATTTCTCTTAGATTTATAAAGTTCTTGTTTGAAGAATTTTTTTGTATTACGAATATCGCAATATAAAAGACGAAGACGCGACGTTGTTATAACAAAGTATTACGAGCGAAATTGCGATTGCGAATTCTAGTCAATTATAATTAGACAAATCGACGCTAGTATTGCTCGTCTATTCGTGATTGATTAGATTCAAAAATCGCAAAAGTATATAAATCTCGCATAGATTCTTAGAAGTGTTAAATCGAGTATAAATTAAAAAAAGAAAAAAGAAAAAAAAATATTAATAATAAGTATTTATTCTTTGTAATTTATTATTATTTTTTTAATAATTAAATAACAACTTCTTGTAAAGTTATTTATATATCAAACATTTATATTAAATTTCTTAAGTTTTTCGAAATTTTTATCGAATTAATACAAAGAATATATATATTATAATTAAGATATATATATTTAAATACAATTTTTATAGCTTAATAATACACTTTCGTTTATAGATATAATCGATGTTTCTTCTTTATTTTTACAATTGAAATTAACTTTACTACTACTATCTTTAGTTAAATTTGACTTCGTCTAATTGTACAATCAAAATTGCCAATAATAAGATAGATTAATTACAATTTTTGATTATTATAATAATATTTTATTTGCGTCTTGTTTGTAAATATAAGAATTAAAACAATAGTTATTTTTGTTAATACTTAACTTTGCGTACTTTATTATTAATTTCTTATATATATCTTTGTATAAATGCGCACATTGTTTGTTATTTTAATTCGAATAGATACGTATATTAGATTTTCTTAAAAGAATTTGTATTCTAGTAAAAAGCGCATTATATTTTTTTTATTCTAATAGTATATAATATACTTAATAATAACAAGATTATTTATTGTGTTTTTAACAATAAAGCTTTTGTTTATTTAATTGTTATTTCGAATCTCGTATAATATATAATATATTTGCGCATACTATTTTTTGACGTTGTAATAATTGCATTGTTTACGCACGTATTCGAAGTTTGCATTTCGAAAAAAAAAAATTAATAATATTTTTTGTAATTTCGTAATTTATTTAATTATTGCGCGAACTTCTAGTTTATAATCTCTTAAAAAAACTTATATATTATACAAGAAACTTCGAGATATATTATTATAATTTTTTTGAATTAACAAAAATAATTATTTTTTATCTATAGACTTGTTAAATTCTTTAGCTCTTTTCTCTTTCTTATACTTCTTTATTATTAGAGAAAAGACAATAGATTGCAAATCTATTGTAGAATTGCTTTTTGTTAAGTTATTAAATATTTTAAGAGTTTAATTTTTGTTAATAATACTGTTTTGTTATAAAATCGCAAAATAGCAAATTATAATCTTCGCAAAATGCGCATTAAAACAATTTTTTTAATTTAACTTAACTTAAAAGATTGTAAAGCTTTGTCGTATATTATTTTATTTAACAAATTTAATATCTTAGTTTTTGTTGCGATTTGCTTAAGTTTAAGAAGACTATTGCATAATTAATATAATTTTTCGTTTTTCGATTTATTTTTTATTTTTATCTTAGATTTAGATTTAGATTTTTTTCGATATTTTTTTTTGAGTTACTAAGTATGTATCAAGATATTGCGTTAGTTTATTGTTGTTCTTTGCTTCGAAGTTGCAAATATTACAAATATATAATATAATATTTTAATTGTTAATTCTAATAACATTTTCGACTATATATAAATTATTAATATAACAAAAAAAAGATATTCTAGAATAGCTTGCGTGTTACGTATCGATAATTGCGAACAAAAACAACAAATTGTATTATAAAATCTCGAGTTTAATATTAGACTTTATAGAGAAGAAGTATTGTTAATTTTATAAAATTGCAATTAATAGCAATATATACAAATTAATATTTTAAAAAGAAACAAGAAAACTCGTAATATACAAGAAGATATAAGATATATTTATCTTATTGCTTTACTTATAATATAAAAGAGATACTAATTTTTATTTTTATTTAATTAAATATTAAGACAAATACCGATAGTTATTATTATAATATTCTTATATAAATTGAGCTTAACAATTAGATTGTTATAATTTATCATTAATTAAGGTGCTAATTAGACAATATTTAATTAGTTATATAAGATATAATCTTTTTTATTAATAATTGTCTCTTTCTAACAATAGCATCGTTTTTATATATATTAGTGCTTAAGCTTAAACACGTTCGAAACGATTATTTGTATTTTAGACTCTAGAGCAACTCTTAATATTAACAAAAAATCAATGTTAAAGTAAGAAAATGCGCTTTGTTATTGCTCAATATTTAATGTTTATAGATATCAAGTTCTCTAAATTAAATAACTCAAATTTGATCTAAATACAAGATTATGCTATAAATTAGAAGAAAAGATATTGAGCAAATATAAACTTATATTTAAAACTAGATTTGCTAGATCTAGTCGAGATTTAATCGAGATTTAATCGAGATTTAACTTAAATACAAAATTATGCTATAAATTAAAAAAGAAGATATTAGACAAATATAAACTTATATTTAGAATTAGATTTGCTAGATTTAATTAAGATTTAATCGAGATTTAACTCAAATACAGAATTATACTATAAATTAAGAAAAGAAAAGATATTAAGCAAACACAAACTTATATGTAGAATTAGAATTGCTAGATTTAATCGAAATCTAATCGAGATTTAATTCAAATACAAGATTATACTATAAATTAGAAGAGAAGATATTAGACAAACATAAACTTATATTTAGAATTAGATTTGTTAAATTTAACTAAAATTTAATTAAGATTTATTTTGGATTACAAGATTGCAACATAAACGTGTAAATTAAAAGAAGCTTAATAACAATTCTATTGCGTTTAATTGTAAGAGCTTTGTGCTACTTTATTCTAGATATACTCTTATTATTATTAGATTTTTTGTATATTCTTAATATTAATAAGCGCATTTATAGAAGTATTATTTTATTTAATAGCTTCGATTCTTTGTTTTTTTTAATATTTACAATCTTGAATGCATTAACAATAAAATTGGATTTGATCTTTTATTTTTTGTTTATTATGCGTTTAATTCTCGCTATTGTATAAAGCATACAATAGAATATTTTGTTAATATTGTCTTAATAATAAGCGAGCTTAAAAATCTATTTGTTCGACTTTGAATTAATAATAAATTTAAATATAGTAACAATTGTTGTTTGTTAAAGATTTAATACTGTTTTTATAAAACTTGTTATATTAATAAAAGTATTTGATTAATTATAAGCTAGAATATTGCTAATTTCTATATTTTTCTTGAGCATAAACGTGTCAACAATTACGTTGCACTTTATTTAATTATTGTAGTTTATTTGTATACATCAACTTAATATAAGACGTTCGCAAAGAAATTATATAGAAGAAGTTAATATTTATTAATTACAAAGTGTATTAAATATTGTGCTCAATTTATAAAATAGCAAATATTTCGACTCTTATAGATAAAAGAGCTAAGTTAGAATATCGACTTACGCGTTCTATTATTAGTATTATTTTAAGAAACAAGAATATAATAAGCATTAAAGTGTTAAAATGTAACTTAAGAAATAATTTAATAATAATTTTTAATTTTAAGACGTTTTAAATAAGACGTAAATAAAAGTTTGCTAAAAAGCAATAATTTCTTGTTCAATTAATAATCGAGTTTATATATATATTCTTTATTTTAGCGTTTGTTTATTTTATTTTTTTGTTTAAAAGAATTAATATTGTGTTCGATTACAAACAATATATTGTTACAAATATAAAGCGAACTAGCTTCTTTGTAAACTCTCTCGAATTTTAATATTGTATAAAGCACAATCTTCGCAAAAAGCTAACTAAATATTTTTGTTTTTTTTTGTTTTTTTGTTGATAATTACTTGATGCTTTTCAACAATCTTCTTTATTACTTTTATTATAATTGATTAAAAAATATAATACGAATACTTCGAAACTCTAGTACATTCGAAAGTTCGCAATATTATTATAGTTAATAACAATAATAAAAACAAAATATTAATTAATTTTGAATAAAAGTGTTTGTTAAAATCGAAACTTCGATTTGTTGTTTTTTATTTGTTGTTAAACTTTTTAAAGTCTTTTTTCGAAATCTCGATATTGTAGAATTTTATAAACTTAAAAAAAGTTGTAAAGAAGACAATTAATTTATTGTATTTTTCTTGTTCTTTTTGTATTTTTCTACAAGAAGTAGTTGTAAATATTAATAGTCTTGCTATAGATATAAGATATCTAGAAACTCTAGATAATTTATTATTATAGCCTAGTATCAACAATTATATTGTAGTATTTGTCAAGATTAAAATCTCTTTTTATTTGAGATAATTGATTGCTAAGCTTTTAAATAAATAAATATAAAATCTTAAATTATTTAAAGTCGATTTCTTGACTTAATTGAAAATCTTATTTCAGATTTCTTAAATAGCTTATAAAAATATAAAAGCGTAATATCTAGCTTTGCTAAATCGATAATCTTAATAATAACTCGATATTAATTGTCAATATTAATGTTTAAAACTACAAATAAGATTGATTTTTTAATAAAACAATAATTATAATAATTGAAGTTAAGTCTGCACAAATAGACGTTTAATTAAATATTAGAAGTATTAATTAAAGAACAAGTAAAAATCTTAAATACTTAGTGGAAACAATAACAATAAATAGCAAATTTAGCTTTTTATTTAAATAAAATATTTTTCAATTAACGCCATAGATAAATTTAAAGAATAATAATAACAATTGCTTCGATTGTTTGTAAATAAATACTATTAGTCTTAATATTATTAATTAAGCTAACATGTATTATTTTCTTAAGATTTATCTTGTCTCTTACAAAAACGCTACAAAGATCTTAGATACTTATATGTGCTCTAACTATAGATTAGATAATTGAATATTACTAGTAAAGATAAGCAACAATATATTTAACAATAGTTATATAATTTTTTATATCAATCTTTCCAAAAATCAATTTTATAAAATATATAGCGCACTTTTATATATTGTTGACAAAATGCTTACAAAATTATTAAATTTGCGTTATTTTAATTTTAATAATTAAGTAAATCTTAATGCGCAAGTAAAGAAATAATATTTTAACTCGACGTATAAATCTTTGTTTTGCGTTTTATTATTCTTGTCTTTTTCGATTTTCTCGATACTTTTGTTCTTTTATTTTGTATTTAACGCGACAACAAAGATAATTTTAATTTTTCCTTTTCTTTTATTAACTTCGATTGCAATTTTAAGCTTAAATTAATTAATATTTCGATTGTTCGAAATATTGTTAACGACATTTCTTAATATATTTTTTTTTAACTTTCTTAAATAGAGACAAAGTAATTGTTAATTATTTGTTGTTTAAAAATTCAAAAATTTAAAGATAAACAACTTCGAATCTAAAACAATGCAACGTTAGTCTTAAAGATATAAAATAAAAAGAATATTGTAATATACTAACTAATTTTACTGATTTTTTGCGACAACTTTGTCGAACAATATAATAAGATTTTTGTTAATTCGAAAATATTAAAAGAAAGAAGATCGAACAAATTTTTTTTAGAATTAATATTAATTAATTTTTTTTGCGTTTTTTTTTTGATTTTTAAATAGATTACAATACAAAAGCAAGAGATTAATTTACTTATGTTGTCTTGTAATTAACATTAAACTTTAATATATTTTCGATATATATATTAATTGTAACAATCTTATTGCGCAAATTGTTATTCTTAAATAGAGTAATAAAATTGTTTAACATTTAATATCTTAAAATTTAATTAACTTTGTTGCAAAAAATATTGCGTATTTGAAATTAAACTTAAAGAGAACTTAAATAAAAGTTGCTAAATTGCAAGCAAATTTTAAATATAATTGTAAAAAGCTATTTAATTTTAAGTTTATACAAGAGTATAAACAATCTTATTCGAAGTAAAATACAATTAATTGCGAATTTGCTTAACGAAAACTTAAAAACAAACTAATAAAAAAAGAGCGAAATAAAAAAGAAAAATAAGATAAAAGAAGAGCTAAAAGAAGCAAAGAAAAAATTTGTTAATAAAAAATACTTTTAAAAATTAGTATTGTAATCTTATCTTCTTATTCTCTTTGCAAATTCTTCTTTTATTACAATTTCAATATCGAAGTTATCAATATAAGTAATTGCATCTTTATTAAGAAGTTTAATAAATATAGAGTACTTAAAAAATTTTGTAAAATTTAAAGATTTTTGTTGCAAAATACGAACAAAGTTTACGCACTTTAATTTAAGTATTATTTTGAAGGAAGCGTTGTTTCTCTAAACTTTAAAAGAACATTGTTTGTCAAACAAGCTTTAATACTTAAATAAAAAATTGTTTAATAATATACTTGTAAAATAAAAAAAAGACTTACTTAATAAATATTTTAATTTAGATATATATATTATTTTTGTTAACAAAGTCAAGAATTATTACAAGTAATATTATAATAAGTTGTTAATAAATAATGTCTCGAGAAATATAATAACAAAAAAAGTACAAATAAATTATAAATATTAAAATTATAATTAGATAATTGTAGACTTATTAAGACAAAATATATGCGCGTTAAAGTTAGTGCAAAAATAGCAATTTACAATTTAAGTATTGACTTGTTGCAAAATATCGAATATTAATAAAGTAACAATATTAAGAAATTTGCTATTTATTATAAGTCTTCTTAGAATTGACGCAAATAATAAAGACTTCGAAATAAATATTAAATATTAAGAAGTTAAATTATAGAGAATATTTGAATAGCAAATCAAGATAAGAGTATATTTACAAAAATACTTTAACGCGCTAGAACACAAAATAAATAGTCGAAATTAAATCGATTAAGATTTAATTTAAATTTAACTTAAATCTTGATTACAAATAAAAAATATTTAAAAGATAATATTAATTTAAGTAGCAAGTTTAAATTTTTTAAAGAGTTTAATTAAAATTGTTAAAACAATATATAAATCTAAGTGTCTATAGATGCTTGAAGATTGTATATTCGAATTTCGAAAAACGCACTATAAATATAAATTTCTTTAAAATCGAAAAAAAAAACAATTCTAAATATTGAAGAAATTGCGTCTTTTATTGTTAAGTTACTATTTAAGCAATAAAGCTTTAATATCTAATTTTTAAAGTTATTTTGCTAAATTGTATTCGAACTTCTTTTTGTTAATATAATATAATTTTAATAATATAATTTATCTTATAAATATATTTAAAACGTAATATTTAATATTAAATCTCGCTTACAATTATATTGTAAACAAAGAAAACTTAAAGTAACAATATTAAATATAATTAATAAAATCGATTATTATTGTTTAAGCTAAAAAGAATATATCTACTTTATCTTGAATTAATTTTAATTTTTTTTTAAATTTTTAACTTTTCTTGTAAATCGATAGACGCATTTGTCGTATTATTAATCTTATTAATATTTTCGTTTTTTCGATTTTTTATTATATTTATTGTTTTAAATATTTTAATAATAAAGTTCGTCTTAGCTTTTTGTTTTTAATTAATTACACATTCGATTCTTGTTTTCGCATAAATAATATAGTAAGTTATTTAATTAATATTATCTTAACAATAAGCGCATTTTAAGTATTTGTTTATTAAGCTTAAGATTATAAAGTAATTTGCATAAAATAATTATTATAGTTTGTTGCAAATTCAAGCTTGTCTTTATAATTTTAGTTATCTTAATAAGAACATTTAATTAACTTTGATTTAAAAGCTTTTTAATCTTTATGTCTTTCTTTAGCATAAAAGTATTTATTGCTAGTTTGCGCTTCGATAAGTTATTATAATATATTTAAGACTTGCAATTTAATATACGATGCTTACAAATATATTATATAAAAGAAATTAATACTTGTTAATTACAAAGTGTATTAAACAATATACTTAATATATAGAATAAAGAAGACTTCGATTTTAAAAAATAAAGAGATTAAGATAAAACATCGATTTACGCATTTTATTACAAGAGTTGTTTTAAAGAAAAAGAATATTATAAGATTTAAAGTATCAAAATGCTTTTTAAAAAATATTTTAATTGCGTTAAGTTTTAATGCATTACAAATAGCTTGTAAATAGAAATTTGTCAAAGAACATTTATCTTTTAGTTGACTAATAATTGAATTTATATAGATTCTTTCGACGTTCGCATTAATTTACTTTATCATATTCTTAAAAATAATAAAGACAACAAAGATTAAATATAAAAGATTGTTACAAATGCGAAGAAGACAAGTTGTGTTAAAAACGATTTTAATTTTTAACAATTTTAATTTTTTCAAATATTGTTAAAGATAGACTTAAATATATTAATTTTAATTTTACTCGATTTTCAAATCTTCGAGTTGTTTTATTTTTGTTTTAGATTAAAAGTCGATTATTGAATTGTATGTTACAAGATACTTTTTTAAAAAATTTGCAATAATTAACAATCGTATAAAAATTTTAAAATCTACAAAACATTCTTTGTCTTAAAGACTTTTATTATAATGTTAAATTAAAATATAAGATAAAAGTTTTGCAAAAACTTAAATTACTTTGTTTGTTTTTTTTGTCAACTTTTTTGTCTTAATATTTCGATATTTTTTAATAATTTTCTTTATAAATTGTAAATCGATTAATCGAAGATTGTAATAAAATTATTTAAAGAAATTTCAAAATTTAAAGCTCGCAATTTCAAGAGAAGTTGCAATATTAATAGAGTCGAAGCTAATAATTGTTCTTAACAAAGTTGTAAATCAAAATTGATATATTAATTTAACATTTTTTATAAGATAGATTATTTTTTATAATTTTTTTCGAAGATTCTTTACATTATGCAATTTGTTACCTATAAAAAATTTACAATATAAACAAACAATCTTTTTCATCTTTATAATTGTCTCTTTCTTTTTTTGAAAATTGTATATATGTAATTTTATAAATTTATTTTCTAAACGCGGTTTTTATAAATTCTAGATTGTTATCAACTAGATAGAAATACTTGTCAAGAATAAAATTTTATATTAAATTGATTAATTAGTAGACGTTTGTTTTGATAACTTAATATTAGAATCTTAAACAATCTTAAATTTATCTTTTAACATTTGCGATAATTGTAGGTCGAAATTCTTGAAAAGTTTGTAAAGCTCTATAAGTGTAATATCGAGACTTTTGAAATCAACATACTTGATTTATTCGCATTTCGAAAACGTAACTCTAGTAGATCTAGAAGACATTTTTTCGAGATTTTTGTTCAAGCAGATTCGACAGATTCGGCAGATCTACTAGTCTAAAAAAGAGAATATAAGAGCTTACTAAGCAATATAAATTACGAAAAATACAAGAGTATTATATAGATGTAATTTATATTGCTTAGTAAGCTCTTATATTCTCTTTTTTAGACTAGTAGATCTGCCGAATCTGCCGAATCTGCTTGAACAAAAATCTCGAAAAAATGTCTTCTAGATCTGCTAGAGTTACGTTTCCGAAATGCGAATGTAGACTTTTGAAATTTTGTTATAATTAAAATTGAAAGCAAATAAATAAGATGTTATTGTAAGTTCTTAATAAGAAAATTAATAAGAAAATAATAAGAAAGAGAGAAGCAAACAATAACATTTAAGATTATTATCAAAAATCTAAGAACTTATTGACGCAAAATGTATGTGCGTCGAATTTAATTCGATAATAGTAATTTATAACGCGCTATTACGTAATCTATATATTTAAGCAAGATCTCGATTAGATTTAAGTTAAATCTAAGTTAGTTTTCTAAATATAAGAACAAAAAAAAGATCGAATTGTCAAATTACAATATTTACATTAGCAAAGAGATCGCTATATATACAAAGACAAAGTTTGAGCAAATTAAGTTACGTAAAGCAAGATCTAGAAAGCGATAAATTAAATTGTCGAATTACAAATTTGTTTATTTGAGAAAAGCATATTAAAATATGCATATAAATTAAATCTAGACTAATTTAGACTAATATAATCAAGTTTTGACTTAAAAATAATCTATAAACAATATATATTTATAGAGAATTGTCTAAGATGCGCGCGATAATAATTAAACAAGATAATTAGAATTGCAATATATATTATTAGAGTTACAACAAAAATTACATTTCGTTATACTAAATATATGTCTTAACAAAACAAAGTAAATATGAACTATAAAGTTGTTAATAAAAGAATATTGCTACTGTGATCAAGAACTAGTTATTAGTTGATCTTGAGTTATAATAACGATATTCGTATCATGAAGTTGACAAGTCGCTTTCCCAAATTGCTAATAAAAATTTATTGTTTTGGCAAAGTTTGTAGAAGATAAAAAGATTTCGAAGAGATTTAAACAAGCATATATAAGTATAATAGACAATTTCGATTTAGATATTCTATAATAAATATTAAGCAAGTACTTTAAAGAGCAAATGCAATCAATAGAGAATATATCGAGATAACAATTTTTGCTAAAAAAGATAGACAATATATTTTGAAGAGAATCTTGTCGAAATAAAGAAATTATATTAGATAGAAAAGCTAAAATTAAAATTTTATTTTTAGATTTTCTTTCGAGAGTATTACAAAAATAGAATACGTTTTTATTTTAAGTATATCTTTAAAGATTTATATTACTACGTAAAAAATATAGATTATCTAATAGATTAAGACAACAAGTTAAATTACTAAATTTAACAAGCAATAACTAACTATCTTTCGATTAACAAACGCAAGTATTATATACAATTAGAGAAGATAGATAGAAGCTAAGTAATAGAGAGAAAATAGATAAAAATAGTAAAGAGAGGATGATAACAAATAATACAAAAATATATTAGATACAAAAAGAAGACATTTCTGCGAAAAATATCTAAATATTTGAAAAAAAAAATACTATTATCGAAATTTCTTCTTCGAATCTTAACAGATCTTATTCGGAAAAAAAAGCAACAACAAAATATCTAATTATTAGATTTCTATATATAATATTATTTTTTTCGAAAATATTAGATATTTAATAAAGAAATATAATACGTAAGTTGCAATATAAATAAATATAAATTGCATCTATTTTATCGATATCTTGAAATTTGTTCTTTAAATAAACAAAATAATTAATTAATGTTTGTTTTTATTTGCGTTAATAAGTAATATTTTTGAAAAATTCTCGAGACAAATATATAAAATTTAGATCGAAAAGTATTTATATTAATAATATTTTTTACAATTACAATGTTTTGTCAAACTAACAAGAGTTTTTTTAACTATTTAAAATATATATATAAATATACAGTTGCAAAGATTTAATACAATAATAATAAGAAATAACAAAAGAGAAAAGAGAGAACAAAAATTGTTTCTAAAAATTTGATTAGAAATTTTTCTTTTTGTTTTAATATTTAAATTATAATAGCAAGATTTAAAGTAACAAATATTAATATTAGAAAACTTGATTAAAGCTAAATATATATATAAATATAAAAAAAAATCTAGTATTCTTATAATATAGAACTTTTAAGATTGCTAAAGATTTTATCGACTTGCAAATATTTCGAAAAACTAAAAAATTGTATTACAAAGCAGAATTCTATTTGATTGTTTTCTAGATATATATAGTAATTAGTTAAAAGAATTGTTATTAAATAGAAATTTTCGACAGATTGTAAATTTATTTTTATCTGCGTTTTAAAAATATTAAAAATCTACAAATTCTAAATTAAATTAAAGAAATTTTCGACAACAATATAAGCTTCTAATATTTGTTTATTAAAAAAGATTTATCTTTTGTTTGTATAGTCTAAATAGAAAGATATAATATACAATTAATAAATATAAATTTTGTTGCTATACAATTAAAGTTTTTTTCGATTTTTGAAATTTGAATAGATTTTTTAACCGATTTTGCAATTTCGATTTCTGCAATATTGTAATATTGTTTATCTTGTTTTTGCAAAAATTATAAATCGATTTTATTAAATTATTCGAACAAATAATAGTTAATTATACTATTTTGTGTGCTTTTTTATAATTAAGGTAATAGAATTTCTATTTTATATTTGATTTTTAAAATTCCTAAAAGATTCTATTAATAAATTCTTATATAGTGCTTTTGTTTCTAATCTTTTCTACTCTTTTTATTGCTCTAATATATTTTTTAAAATATATATAGATAAGTATTAAATGCTATTGTAGAATATTGTTGTAACAAATTTTTAAATGTTTAAGAAGATTGTTAAGAATGCAAAAAAGATAGAAAAAGAAGCAATTAAATTGTTCTATTAATTTAAACAATTAACAAAAATAGTATTACGCTAATACTTTCGTAAGAGATATTAGAGAGAGTTATACTATCGAAGAGATTTGTACATGTCTTTAGACAATATAAGCAATTACTTGATAACAAAAATTGCAATTATAAATAATCTTATATTCAATAAATCAAAGTAACAATAAGTAAAGATTTAAGATAAATTAAATACAATTTATAAAAAAGTTGTGTTTAAAAATCTATATATTAAAGAAGATTCTTTTTGCTTGTTTTGTTTATTGTCGAGTATATTAAATACTACTCGTTTAGCTCGTTGTCGAATATATCGAGTGCTATTTACTTAGCTTGTCGTCGAGTATATTAAGCATTACTTGTCTATTAAGTTGTCGAGCATATAGATAGTTGTACTTCGTGTTATATGTTGCGTTGTAAATTATATATTATATTGTTTCGAATTAGATTTGTAATACTATTCTTCTTCTCAAAGATTTTTGTTTCGAAAGTTAATACTTCTCTTATTATGTCTTTTTAGTAACAAAGTTATTTTTGTGTTGTATTCGAAATTAAATATTATAATATATCAATAAATATTGCTTGCGAACGTTGCTCTCTTTCTAATTATTTTTGTATTGCTATAGAAGACTTGTTATCTTATTTAAAGTGTTCGAAATATATTTGTACAAACAAATTGTACATAAATATGTCTTGATTTTTTCTTGATTATAATAGAGAAGATCTTTTTGTCAAAATTGCTAAAGATAAAGCGCTACTAACAATTGTAATAATTCGATTGTTACAAAATAAGAAGATTCAAAAAAAAGATTAATGCGAAGACAAAACAAAAGATACAATATCTATTGTCGAAAATAAAAGAATTAAATGCTTTTAAATTCTTTAATTGTTCTATTGCAAATATTCTTGTCGAATTGTCTTTTATCTTTTAATTATTTCTTGCTATATTAAATAATTTTTCAAATATCGATAAAATAGCTAAATAAAATTATAGCAATTATCAAGATTTTTCTTTGATTTTTACATATTTTCTAAGATAGAATATTTTTTTTCATTTAATAAGATAATTTTAATCTTGTTGCTTTAGAATTCTTTTTACTTTGTATTTGCTTTCTTTTTAAACTTTGTAATAAAATGTTTTTTGTATAAACGTACTAAAATCGACTAATTTTAACAATAAAATATAAAATACTAAAAATACTTTAATATTCTTAAATAAGTCGAGTTCGTAATTCACTAATCTCTTAATTGTTTTAATAAAAAATAATTCGATCTTAACATAATTTAATTTCTTGCTTTTCTTCTTTATCTTGAGATTTTTAATTAGAAGATAAATCTTATTCTTCTCTTTTAGTTGAGATGTTATTTTTTGTTTCTTGTTCTAATATTTGACTAATCTTTTTTGTATAAAATAGATATTATTTTGTATCTTTTATAAATATAGTTACTCTTTTAATAACTAATTGCGCAAATAGATGTTTTTGTTTGTTTTTAAAGAGATTCGATTCTTTGTTATAATTTGCAAAAAATAAGATTATTTTTGTAATATTCGAGATCTTTGCATTTAATGCAAGTTAAGTTATAGATAATAATAATATTCAATTGTTTTAAGTATTGTTAATATAGTATCGCAAATATTGTTCAAGACTTTAATTTGTTCTTTTTGTCTAATTATTTGTAATCGAGTAATAGACAATAAACATTCAAAGTCTCGTTTCTAACATTAATGTAAATATTTTTCAATAATTAGATATAAAGAGCTTGTCTTTGTTATTGATTAAAACTTTGAATTTATTATAATATTGTATAAGTTGATTCAATACAATATATTTTAGTTGTTTTGCTATAAACTTCTTCTTGCATGCAATAATATATAAATACTTAATAAATTTGTCAATTATTATTAGTATCAAATTATATTTATCTTCAATTGCTAAATTCGTCGACTTAAACAACTTAATAATAAAGTTTATTGTAACTTTATCTTATAACAATTCAAATAATTTCTAATATTAAATCTCGTTATAGTTCGCATATATATTATATTTGTTCTACTAATAACTAAAATATCGTTTAATGTATATCTTGACAACTTGTTTTATCTAAGAAAACTAATAATACTAACATAAAAGCTAAAGAATTTTAATTACTCTCGAATATTCTTGCAGTAATTTATTATAATATTGTTTTATATATTTGTCGATTTTGTTAATAGATATCTAAAGTTTTTCTTTCTTTATTAGCGTAATCGTTAGATCGAGTTTTAAATTAATCGAATTAACTTGTTCAATCTTGATCCTAGAATTAGACAAATTTCCTAGCTCAACAAAGTAAAACAAACAAAGAATGCGTATCGAATATTTAATTTAACTTATTCGATTACGTAACGTTACATAACGCGCTAACTATATGCAATTAGCGTAAATTCTGCGCTAGTTCAATCGAGTTAACGCATAGATAAAATAAGATAAAATAAGCGAATACTAACGCGACAAAGTTAGCTTAAATTCTTGACATTAATTTAACAAAACTCAATTCTAAGATCAAATTTGCGTCTTAATTCTAATTCAATCTTACGAGACTTAAGAGAATAAATTGAATTAAGAAAAAAGTATTCGATTCAATTTAACAATTATATTATTCTTTATTGAAAACTCTTTCTTGTTGTCTCTAAGTATTCGTAAGATAATATTTAGCTCGTGTTTATTTGCTAATAATAATTTGTTCTTGTTAATTTTGAATATATTATAATTAAACGATTTCTTTGTTTTTATATAATTACTTCTTTTGCTAAGTGCGTCTACTCTATTATTATCTTTGTCTAATATATATTGTATTTTGAACTTGTATTGTTCGAGTTACTCTAATTATTGCTAGACTGGTCGCGCTGACCCGGAAATGTCACATGCAAATGCCAAGACCCAAGTCAAAAAAAAATCGAAAAATCGAATCGCTCAAAGTAGTTTAGTCGATTACTATAAGTAGTTTAGCGCGCTTCGCGCTAAACTACTTTGAGCGATTCGATTCCAAAAAATCGTCACGACCCAATCTTGGCGCCGGGTCGAGCTAGAGGGGTGGTATCATAACCTGACCCGACGATCAATCTAAGTATATTATAACAAATTGATTCAAATATTGTTGTAATATATTATTAATTATTTTCTAATACATTGTCGAAATATTTGTAAGTTCGAACAATATTATTGTATATTTATATAATTTATATTATATACAAAAAGTTATCTTTTACTTCTTTTTTATCTTTATTCTAATTTGATTGTACGCTTTTTGTAAGTTTAATTTGATAAAATACTTTACTTTAAATAATTGATTCTAAAGTTTGTGTTGCACTTGCTATTACGATAACTTTGCAATTAGAATTTGCCTAGTAGCATTCTATTGAAAAGACATATTGCGCAATGTATATAGCAGTTCTTTCGATCGTAGTTAAGAATCAACCTTTTTACTATTTAAATAGCTTGCTTCTGCAATAGTTCGCTAATATTAAGTAATAAATATTGATTTTTTATCGTAATATTGTTTAGCTTTCGATAATCAACATATAAATAAAGAATTTTGTTCTTTTTAGATATGAAGAGAATCGAATATTCTATTTGTAATTAAAATTTTTTAATAAATTCTTTTTTTCGTTTTTTGTTAGATATTCGCGAAGCGTTTTTAACTTCTTTTCGAATAGAATATATATAAATTTAAACGTAAGTTACTTATTTGATTTAAATCTAATCTCGTAATTTTACAACTAATATTTAGATAAAGTCACGATTGTTTTCTCTTTCTAAAATAGATGCTCTTAATTGTTATATATTTGTAATATATATTTTAGTAATTTTCTCGCTATATTAGATAGTTTAGAACTCTTAGAAGATTTGTAATTTTCTTTATTTACTTTAACTTTGTAATCTAACTAATCTTTGTCAATATCTATTAAGTCAAATTTTATTAAATTGTTTTTTTGTCAAAATATAAGCTTGTTACTTGAAATCGAATTTCGATTTAATCTCTTATTTATTATTGAACGCTATTAATACGTAAATTGAATATAAATTGCATAATTATATTGCGCGAATCTAAATACTCGTGTATTTTAGTTAACTTCTAAATTGTGTTACTTTAATTAAGACATTTCTAAAACAAGATTGTAAGTAATTATTTTTACTATATTAAAAATTAGTTTCTCGTAATATTGCTAAATAGCTATCGATAATAATTTCGTTTCTCTATTTACTCTTTTATTTTTTGCGAATAATAAGTTTTTATTCACAATTACTAGATTGTAAGCGTCAAACTTCTTTCAAATAAAATACTTTTTTCTCTTTACAAGAGTTCTAATTATAAAATTATCTATTGAATCAAAATCAATTATTGCTATAAATCGACAATTATTAATTTTAACTAATATAATAAAATATTGTGCGTGCGCTATTAAGTTTAGTTGCTGCTATTAAATTAATATATTGCATTTCTCTAATATGCTTTTTATTAAGAAATTTAAACTTTTTTTGCTTTTGTGTTGCGACTTTTGCTTTAAGCGTCTATTTGCATTAAGTTTTCTTTTGTTACTAAATTGCTAACTTTGACTTTTTAAAAAATCAATTAACTTCATTCTTTTCTTCTAAATAAGTTTAGCATAAATTGTTGTAACAAATTGTTTAACTAAGATCTATATATACTATAAAATTTAGTTGTTTTGTTATTATATCGAACATGTTCTTTTTTGTAATAATATTGCTTTTTAGCTTTTCTTTGGATTTGTTTACGATCTTCAATAAATTAACTAAAGTTTCGAGATAATTTGTAATATCTTCTATGTATTCGTAAAAGTTTTTTCAATTATATTTTTTGTCTAAGTCGATAACTAAATTATAAGATTTAATAATCTTTTAAAGTGCTTAATTAACTTTTTGCATAAATGCGAATATCTTGTCTAATAATATTTTATCTAGAACTTTCTATAATTAATTTAAATTCTCTATTAAATAGTAATTGTTATTTAATTTAGTCTCGAAGATATTTGTTTCTATGTCAATTTACTTTCTAATATTGTTTTAACTATTAAATATCTCTCTTAATATAATATTAATTTGTCGACAATTTCTTGCGAAGTAACTCGATTTGTTATATAAATAATATGTTTTCTAAAATTTGTTATTTTGTTTTCTCTAGAATTTTTTTCTTTGCGTTGTTAAATGAAATTCAATTTTATAGATGCAAGCTTACAATAGTTTAAGTTATTGTACTTCTAATTAAAACAAAATTCTTTTTGCTAATATTTGATTGTTAATTTAAAGAAGATTTTTGCTTTTTTATAAAATTAATTGTATTGCTTTTTTATAACTCTCTTATATAATTTGTCGTTAAGATCGATATTTACTTTAATAAGATTAAATATATTGCTAATAATTTTGTTATCGCGCATAATTTTGTTCTTAAGATTGTTTTTAAAATCTTGTCGAAATATTATTATAGATGCGATATTGTTTTACTCGATAAGATTAACATATTTTTAAAATCTTGTTACGTAATCTATTGCAAAGATTTGTTAAATTAAATACTAAATTATTCTTTTCGCAATTTGTTTCTCGTTAAATGTTTCGAAGATTTTTCGAAGCTCTCTCTTGAAATTATTAAAGATCGTAAATATTGCACAAGAAGTTTTGTTATAATTCTTTAGATATTTGCGTAAATTTGTTTTAAATTAATGCTAAACTCTTTTTTTGAAAAATATTAATGCGAAAATTGTTCTCTAATTCGCTAAAACAAAATAGAAGATAAAATAAATATTTATTTGCATAAGTTAGTTCTTTAGATTAATACAATCTTTATAATAGACGTTAGACTTGTTAATTTTTATCTTGTTGTCTTTATTAAATATTAATCGACGTAATATTGTTAAACTAATGTTCGAGATAAAAGCGCGTTAATCTAATATAAACATTCTTGGAATATTTAAAGTGTTATGCTAATACTTTTGTAAAAAATATAACAAAAATTATATTATCGAAGAGATTTATAGACGTCTTTAGACAATATAAGCAATTACTTAATAACAAGAATTGTAGTTGTAAACAATCTTATATTTAATAAATTTTTACAAATAATTTAATAAATCAAAGTAACAATAAATAAAGACTTAAAATAAGTTAAACACGATTTATAAGAAAGTCGTGTTCGAAAATCTATATATTGAAGAAGATTTTTCTTGTTTATCTTGTTCGTTGTCGAGCATGTCGAACATTACTTACTTAGTTTGTTGTCAAATATATTGTTACGCTAGTACTTTCTTCGAAGATATTAGAGAGAGTTATGCTTCGAAGAGATTTATAGACGTCTTTAGGCAATGCAAGCAATCACTTGATAACAAGAAATTTGTAGCTTAACAATCGTAACAATAAGTCAAGACTTAAGATAAATTAAATACGATTTATAAGAGAATCGTGTTTAGAAGATCTATATACTAAAGAAGATTCTTCTTGCTCGTCATGCTCGTTGTCGAACACGTCGAACGTTGCTCGCTTTGTTCGTTGTCGAACATGTCGAACACGTCGAGCATTGTTCGCTTTGCTCGTTGTTAAACATGTCGAACATTGTTCGTTCGTCAAGTCGTCGAACATGCAAGCAATCGTACTTCGTGCTACATATTGCGTTGTAATTAACATATCACGTTGTTTCGAGCTTAGACTTGTAACACTATTTTTTTTCTTAAAGATTTTTGTCTTGAAAGTCAAATGTTTTTCATCATGTTTTGTCAACAACAAAGTCGCCTTCGTGTTGCATTCGAAGTCGAACGCTACGATACACTAATAAATATTGCTTGTGAACGTTGCTCTCTCTTTGATCGTTCTTGTATCGCCATGAAAGACTTCTCGTTTTATTTGAAGTGTTCGAAATGTGTTCGTGCGAACAAATCGTGCGTAAACATGTCTTGATTTTTTCTTAATCACAATAGAAAAGATCTTTTTGTCAAGATCGCTAAAGATGAAGCTTTGCTAGCAATCGTCATAACTTGATTGCTACGAAATAAGAAAATTCTAAAGAAGATTGATGCGAAGACGAAACGAAAGACACAATGTCTATTGTTGAAAATGAAGAAATCGAATGTTTCTAAGTTTTTCAACTATCTTGTTGCGAATGCTCTTGTTGAGTCATCTTTTACCTTTTGATCATTTCTCGCTATGCTAAATGATTTTTCGAATGTCAATAAAATCTCTAGATAAAGTCATAGTAATCATCAAGATTCTCTTCGAGTTCTTACGTGTTCTTTGAGATAGAATATTTTTTTCACTTGATTAGATAATTTTGACCTTGTTGTCTTAGAATTTTTTTCACTTTATATTGACTTTCTTTTTGAGCTTTGTAATGAAATGTTTTCTATATAGACGTATTAGAATCGACTAATTCCAACAATAAGATATAAAATACTAGAAATACTTTGACGTTCTTGGGCAAATCGAGTTCGTAGTTGATTGATTCTTTTGTTTTCTTAA
>JAABUQ010001436.1_pt1 | contig 51141 bp, 35 predicted proteins | sample 5560001 | NCBI WGS metagenome assembly JAABUQ01 (sample SAMN10711888, study PRJNA513371) | rock metagenome | isolation source: Antarctica rocks | place: Antarctica: Victoria Land, Finger Mt nord | collected 2015-12-18
CGTTTCCAGACTTGTTCGAGTTCATTGTCGAACACATGCCTGACTTACCCCTACCTAGAAGTGCTAAACCATCTCCGCACTCTCAAAGGCCTCACTTGCATACTGTCCCGGCTTAAATTGGTAGCCTAAAATTGCATAGCAAACTGTGAGATGGGTAACAGCCCAGACTCTAAGGCTGATACTGCCATGCCATAACGTGTATGAGTATGGAACACGCTCTTCAGGTCTACTCTCGCAGCATGAATAGCACTGTGGATGACAAAGCCTGCAGGATTAACGGGCCAAACGCTATCCCCGACGATATTTCCTTCAATGTCAATTTTAACTAGGCTTGAGGCAGTAATTTCATGAAACATCATTCCATAAGGATTGATCAGGAAATGATGCTCTGGTCCTGGCAAACGCACCGATAAGTGAGTGGAAATCAAATCAGTCATTTTAAACTTATCAATCAGGCGATAAGCAGCAGCAAGTTGGAGGCGTAGCTCACGCTCGCTTAACTCGGACTTTGCCTGGGGTGCATAGGATTGTAAAGTTAGATTTATTGGCTGTAACATAAGCATTTTTATTAACTTCACCATACTTAATATTACCCTAAAATCTAGCTTGAGATTTTAAGAAAAAATAAAGTGATATTTGATACAAACTTCCAAGCGTTCTTGCTATTCTGCCAAAGTATTCATTCACTTACTGCTACTTACTGCGCGAAGCGCTTGACTTGTTCGGTCTTTAACTGAGGAGTTGTTATGTAAGGCACTGCGAGGTATTACTCGTAACACTTCCTCTACTGTGGTCACGCCGCTCTTTATCTTTTCAATTGCCGCGAGGCGAAACGATGCAAAGTTGATTTCCCTGAGATATCGATTAAGTTGAGTAATAGTGCCTTCGTAGATGATCTCTCGCACCGTATCATCAATATCCAGCAACTCTACGATCGCCTCCCGACCCAGGTAGCCAGAATTGAAACACCTAGAGCAACCCCGCCCTCGTCGCCACCCAGGTAAATTAGCCTGCTCCGGGTCCAAGCCCAGCACCTTCAACTCCTCATTACTCGGGGTGTAAGGTTCTGCACAGTCGGGGCAGACCCGGCGCGCTAGGCGCTGTGCCACAATTCCCAGCAGAGCGTCACTCAAAAGACCAGGATCTGGACCAATATCTCTGAGACGAGGAATCGCGCCCACGGCATCATTTGTGTGCAGAGTAGTAAACACTAAGTGTCCTGTCAGCGCCGCCCTTACTGCTGTCTCAGCGGTTTCACCGTCGCGGATTTCCCCCAACATGATAATGTCTGGGTCTTGGCGCAGAATCGCACGTAAGCCTGCAGCAAAGGTCATTCCCGCTGCTTCGTGCACCTGAGTTTGAGTAATGCCGGGCAGCACATATTCTACCGGGTCTTCTACCGTCACTACGTTAACGTGTTCTTTTGCAACAGATTGCAGACTGGTGTAAAGCGTACTGGTTTTACCTGAACCAGTGGGACCGGTAAGGATGATCATCCCTTGGGGCTGCTGCAACCAGGTTTTGTATACGGGTAGCGTTTTCTCGGTAAAGCCTAATTTTTCGATGTTAGAGTAGGGGTTTTTCCGAGGCAGCAAGCGGATCACGGCTTTTTCCCCGTTGACGCAGGGCAGAGTACTGACTCGCATATCCATTCCCAGTTCTGCCTGTTCGCCAGCAGCATATTTCTCCTCAATCCTTCCATCTTGAGGGCGACGGCTTTCGGAGATGTCCATTTTCGACATAACTTTAAGGGCGACAATCACCTTGCGGCTCAAATCGGCGGGCAAGGTAGTGATGTCTCGCAGCACGCCATCAATGCGATAACGGACTCTTAACCCTTCTGACATCGGTTCAAGATGGATATCGCTAGCGCGGTTGCGTAGGGCACCTGAAAGTAGAGTTTTGATTCGGCCAATCTGATCATCGGCTTTCGAGAGGTATATTTCTGTGGTTTCACTGATGTCTTCTTGCTCCAGCTTACCTGTCAAGGGATTCACCAGAGGGATCGAGCTGATGCTGTTAGAGTTGAGGTTTTGAGTGTGAAACCAGGCGCGATAGCTTCTATCGGCAATCTGAATGATTTTAATCTCGCTGGAAGTGCGATCGCATAGTTCTTTGAGTACATCAGTAGATAAAGCGACTGGACTTCCCAGATAGTAGCAACCACGCCACAGGAGCAAGGGAATTGCTGGCGGCAAAGAATTTTTGTCCGGAAAGTGCCGCAAAAACCTGTTACTGACATCCCGGTCGAGCAGCGCTTGGTTTACAGAACCTTGCTCGTCTACCAAGAGTTTCAGCGCTTCTGAGCAGTTAACTTCCTGATTCTTCAACCGTTGCCAAGCGGAGGGAATAGTAGGCGGAGTTTGCATATTTGGGCGAAATAGTGACCAAATAAACTTAGCCCTGCCTTAGCTTTGTTTCAAGCGGAATTCCACGGAAACCTTGATTAGAACTTAAAGTATCCCTGCGAAATTACGTCAGTGAATTTACGTGATAAAAAATTAAGTGGAATAATTTTTCTTTTGAGGCAGGGAGTAGGGAATAGGGAGTAGGGAGTGGTGCAGAATCTACCCTACTCCCCATTCCCCACTCCCTACTCCCCATTATTTTTTACCGGGCTATAGGGTCAAGGATTGGGCATTAGCTTCAATCAACTTCGCCAAGTCTTGCAGAAAGGCTGCAGCATGGGCACCGTAGATAATCCGGTGGTCGCAAGTAATATTGACCTGCATCTGTTGCCGCACACCGAGTAACCCATCTGCCATTGCCACCACTTGAGGCCGCGACGCCCCAATCGCCAGGATAGAACCCTGGCCAGGTGGCAAGATCGCATCAAACCGATCTACTCCAAACATCCCTAAATTCGACAGAGTAAACGTGCCAGTGTTGTACTCCTCAGGTTGCAATTGCTTAGCTCTAGCGCGTTCTACTAAAGCCTTCCAATTCCGCGACAGAGAATAAATATCCGCTTGATCCGCATTCTGCAACACCGGGGTAATCAGTCCCCCGTCATCCATCGCTACCGCTACGGCAATATTGATCCCAGCACGATGCTGAATTCCCTGCTCCACGTAGCAGGCATTTAGCAACGGATGTTTCTGCAATGTTACGGCAACAGCTTTCGCCAATAGTGCCGTCATTGTGACGCCTTTGGATTTAATCTGCTGGTAGAGCTTATCTAGATTTTCAGTTGTAATCGTATAACCCACATTGAAGGTAGGAACCTGCAGACTAGCTACCATGTTCCGCACTACTGCATTTTGTAGTGTGGTCATCTGCGCCACTTGACCCGCAACAGGGGTTGGTATTGGTGTAGGGGGAGGGGGTGGTGCTTGTTTAACTGCCGGTGCAGGGGGTGGTGCAATGGGGGTTGTCTTTGCGGTGGGCGGTTGTTTGCTCTTGTTAGCAACTGCCTCGACATCCTCTGCGACAATTCTGCCGTGGGGGCCACTCCCTTGCAATGTACTCAAATCAACTTTCAGTTCCTTAGCCAACTTCCGGGCGCGGGGCGAAACCATAATCCGTCCATCCCGCTGACTCGCACCGTTTGGAGACTCAGCTGTTACAGGATCTGCTGAGTCAGGCGCTATTGTGGCTGCGACATCCGCAATCTGTCCTGGAGGTGTAGTAGCATCTGGTGTTGGACTGAGTTGAGCCGCACCCCCATTACCTTGTTGCTTCGCAGTTTCTATTTCGGCTTCGGTTTCTGCTACCAAAGCGATCGCGGCACCAACAGGGGCAGCTTCACCAGAGGGAACGAGGATGGTGGCGATATAGCCCTCGTAGAAGGATTCTACATCCATATCCGCCTTATCAGACTCAACCACCACCACTGTTTCGCCTTTTTCAACTTTGTCACCAGGAGATTTGACCCAGGACACAATTTTGCCTTCGGTCATAGTGGAACTGAGAGCAGGCATGAAGACTTCGTGAATCATGGGGTGGTTTCTGAATCGGTAATTGATTGACTTGAAGAGCAAGGCCAAATTGAATTGTATCTTGCGGGACAGGCTCTGGAACCCTCAGACCCCACGAAAGATCGATCAATTTGTGATCTTTAGCCCATAAAGTTAGATGTCGCCGCGAATTTCTTCGATCACACCATCGCGCAGAACAATTTCTACCTGCATTTTGCTAATCAGGTTATCGCCCGGTTCGACAGTAAAAATGCCTTCCATCTGAAAGTTGTTGACTTCCTGTTCAAGGTCTAGTAGCTGGACTTGCTGGAGGTTTTGCAGGCTCTGATTCTTCTGCTCTAGCAGTTCACTTTTCTTTTGATTGACCTGGATTTGAATATTGTCAATTTGTTGCATAGTTTGCGGACCGGGGGGTTGCAGGCTCTGCTTTTGAATTTCTGCGATCGCCCGCTGTCCTTGCATATCTAGCTGTTGCAATTGACCGTCAAGTTGGTTGATTTGCTCCTGGAGCTGTAGCTGAATTTCGTCCTTCCAGCGGGGAGTGACAATGACCTTAACGTTAACGGCTCGCTTTAGGAGCAATTGGGGTTTGTAGACATCCATAACATCCATAAACGTTTCGCATCCGCGCTTTGTAAGTTTGAGGGTGGGATCAGGCAAACATCCCGTTAATAATATCGTGATACCGTTCCATCACAACGGATCGTCGGATCTTCAGTGTTTGAGTCATCATGCCATTTTCAATCGAAAACGGCTCCAGAATCAGCCGGTAGGGGCCAACACGGTCATCCGGGCGGTAGCCAGGGCGGTTTTGCACTTCCCGATTCAATTCTTGCCGGAACAAGTCCTGGATAATCTTACTCTCAATGTCGATTTCTGGTGCTGAATCTGGTGCAGGGTTACCACTTGCTTCCGGTAGACGCAAACGCAGGTTTTGACTAGAGGCCCACTTTTGCAGGGCTTCCAGATTGGGGACAATCAAGGCTCCGAGCGATCGCTGATCTTGTCCTACCAGCGTAATCTGGTCGATGTAAGGGCTACGCAGGCAGGCATCCTCAATCGGCTGCGGCTCGATATTTTCCCCATTCGTTAAAACAATCGTATCCTTTGCCCGTCCTGTCAGGACCAAATCTTTGCTAGGTGTGACCCAACCCAAATCGCCCGTATCAAACCAACCTTCCGAGTCGATTGCCTTAGCCGTAGCTTCGGGATTTTGATGGTAACCCAGCATAATCTGTGGTCCCCGCACTAAGACGAGGCCACGCTGACCAGTTGGCAAGGGCTGACGAGTTTCGGGGTCAACAATCCGGTTTTCAGTTTCCGGCATCGGCGGTCCAGCTGAAAAACGCAGGTTGTGCTCAAGGCGACGGACGTTAGTGACGGGAGAAGTTTCCGTTAAACCGTAGCCCACTAGGATCTCAATGCCGACAATTTCAAAGAAATTCTCCAGGTTCATTGGTAGGGAGCCGCCACCACTGATCAGTTGCTTCACTTCTCCCCCCGTTGCTTCACGTACCTGTTGATATACTAATCGGTCTGCCAGGGCATGGATAGGCCATAACGTTGCTGTTTTTGTCCCTGCTACCAGGCGTTGAGGAATGGAGGGATGTAATTGTTCTAAGCTCAACCCTTGCACAATTCGGTGAGCCTCAATGTATCGCTGACTGGTAGCTAGCAGAAAGTTAATTAGACGCTGCTTATTGGGTGGTTGCTCCCGGAACTGCTTTTGCACCCCTTCATAAATCGATTCCCATAGTCGAGGCACACCAACCATGTAGTTAGGTTTTGATTCTTGTAAATCTCGCTTGAAATGGCGAATGTTGGTGTAAATCTGGGTGCAACCTTGGGAGAGCACGAAGTACTCGACGGTGCGTTCGTAGACGTGCCAACTGGGAAGGATGCTGAGGAAGCGAGCCCCTACCTGCGGCTGGATCACAACTCCAAAGGTTGTAATTTGGTGCAGCAGGTTCCCGTGGCTGAGCATAACTCCCTTGGGTTTGCCACTGGTTCCAGACGTGTACATCAAGGTAGCCAGCATATCCCGGTTTTGGGTGACGCTCTGCAACGGGTGAGTTGAACCAGTTGCCATCAGCTGAGGAAAGTTCAGCACCTTTAGAGCTTCATCAACGTCCGGCTCTTCATCAGATAGTAAGACTACCAACTGAATTGGGAGGTCGAGGCGATCGCGCAGTTTTTTCAGCGTCTTGCGGTCTTCCACCACTAAAACTGTGCTGCCACTATCGCCCAAAATAAATAGTAGTTCTTCCCGCTCTGCCTGGGCGCTACGCACTACATCAACGGCTCCAGATGTCATAATGCCTTGATCCGCAATCATCCAGCGAGGGCTGTTGTCGGCAAACAGCGCTACGCGAGATTCTGACTGCACGCCCGACGCCTGTAACCCAGCTGCAAACTGTTGAATTTGCTGAGCTAGCTGGGTGTAGGTGAGAACCACCTCCGGTTTGGCGTGGGGGTCTTTGAGTGCGATCACCTGACCGAATCGTTCTTGTGCCAGTGGCCAAATTTCCGGCAAGGACTGTACTGAAGAGTAATCCGCCAGAGGTGCGAGTTTAGCACGCTCTTGCTCAGTCAGGTGGAAGAGACTCTTAGAGGCAGGGCGGTCTTTCAACATACTCTATAAGTGGGAATCACAATTCTCTTGTATTTACCACCCTATCCCTACATTGGGTCGATTGGCTTCTCTGGTCAGGACAGAATTGTTTCTGTCCATCTCCGCGCACTCCCCTGGAATCATAACGATAGGTATTTAACCGGAGATAATATTAGCTAATTGCTTGAGATCCACATTGCCACCGCTGACGATAACGCCAATCTTCTTTTCTGGTGCCGTGACCACGCCCTCTAGTAGGGCCGCTGCCGCCAGCGCCCCTGTAGGTTCAACGACAATCTTTAGGCGCTCCCATAAGAAAAGCATTGTGCTAACAATCGCAGCTTCAGATACCGTCACCATGTCATGCACATATTGCAGCACCAGTGGGAAGGTAATCTGACCGAGGCTTGGTGTGCGGACACCGTCGGCAATCGTATCAGGGTTATTGACAGTGTGTAGGGTTTTTGTATAAAACGAACGAGTGGCATCGTCTGCCCGTTCCGGCTCCACCCCAATCACCCGACAGCTAGGTGAAAGTGCATTGGCGGCAATGGCAGAACCTGAAAGCAAGCCACCGCCGCCACAACAGACCAAAAGCAAATCCAAAGGACCAACTTCTGCAATTAGTTCTAAAGCCGCTGTACCTTGTCCCGCCACGACATGGGGGTGATCGTAAGGGGGAACTATCGTTATTTTGCGCTCATGGGCCAGGATTTGAGCTAATTCTTCCCGTTTCGTTGTTGCGCGGTTATAAAGAATGACCTCAGCCCCGTAACCACGGGTGGCGTCCTGCTTCACAATTGGAGCATCATTTGGCATGACAATGGTAGTATGAATGCCCAGCAATTTTCCCGCTAGAGCAAGCGCTTGGGCGTGATTACCAGAAGAATACGTCAGGACGCCGCGCTGCCTGTGTTCTTGTGTCAGTTGTGTCAGGGCATTATAGGCACCTCGGAATTTAAAGGAGCCAGTGCGCTGGAAACTTTCGCACTTGAAAAAAACCTGGCTATTAGTACGCTCATTAACAGTTCTTGAGGTGAGAACCGTCGTCCGGTGGGCAATACCAGCCAGCCGTGCAGCAGCAGCTTTGACATCAGCTATTGTGACGGACTTGGCGAACACATCAATGGACTGGTCAAATGGTGTCATGACTCCTACTTAAAGTATTGTCGGTCTTGTGTAGCAACTAGCATAGGCAGGGATTTCGATTTCTGAGGGCAAGCGCGGATCACTAACGGGTGCCCCAGCAGTCAGGCATAAAGGGATTTCCCCTGCCCACACGGGTAACTCGTAGTCCGCTTCATCATCCACCGGAGGTCCAGTCCGCACTTTGGCAGAAGCCTCCGTCAGGGGTAGGGATAGCACTAGGGTTCCGGCAATCTCCTGATGACTGGGGGGACGCACTTTTGCCCATCGACCAGGGACAATATGCTCTGTAAACGCCTGGAGTGCGGCTAACTTCTCGTCGCCATTCTCCACGGTGGTTGCTGTACCAAATACTACTACTGACCTATAGTTCATCGAGTGATGGAAAGCAGAACGAGCCAGCACCAATCCATCTAGCAGCGTCACGGTAACGCAGACCTCAATGCCTCCTTGGAGGCTGCGGAGCATCCGACTGGCAGGCGACCCATGGATGTATAATCTGTCTCCTACTCTACCGTAAGCCGTTGGGATGATATAGGGTTGTCCATCCACAACGAACCCCACATGGCACACTAAGCCTTCATCCAATATCTGCTCAACCTGGGTGCGCTCATAGTTTCCTCGCTTAGGTAGCCGCTTGATAGTACTGCGATGCGTGGGAGTCAAGTGTTCCTCGCCGGTTTCATATTCTAGTTGGCTCATAATGCCTCTGATCTATTTGCAGGATGTAGAGCTAGAGTAGTTGGTAAAGTGGAGTCATACAAGTACCAGTTATGGCTTTATGTGCCAGTCCAGTTTAAAGCAGTAAATTATGGATTTAGCGATCGCCCTCGACAACAACGCCCTTTTGCCTCTGCACCGTCAACTGTATGAGGAGTTGCGGCGGACAATCCTAACTGGGCAATTGCTGCCCCGGCAGCGCATTCCCTCGACGCGGGCACTGGCGAAGTCTCTAGGAATCTCCCGTGCTACCGTAACCCTCAGCTATGAACAACTCCTGAGCGAAGGCTATCTTCAAACCGCTCCTGGATCAGGAACCTTTGTTTGCGCTCAATTGCCGGATGACCTGTTGCAATCTGCTTTGGTCGAGACCACTCGCAGAGTCTCAAAGCTACCAATCACCCTCTCAACATACGGTAACAATCTCAGCCGTCCCGAAATGGTTCGAGCCCCAGAACTAGATGCAGCTATTAGCTTCCGCTACGGACAACCTGCCCTAGACCAGTTCCCCATCGACCTGTGGCGCAGGCTGATGTCGCGCCACTGCCGCTTGAGCCATGATCTGCTGAACTATGCTAAGGATGCACAGGGACACAAACCCCTGCGCGAGGCGATCGTTCACTATTTATCTCGCGCCCGTGCCGTCCAGTGCGACACAGACCAGGTGATCGTCGTCAATGGCTCTCAGCAGGCGCTTAACCTGATCGGGCGGCTTCTGATTAACCAGGGAGATTGGGTAGCGCTGGAAAATCCCGGTTACTTGGGGGCAAGGCACACGTTTCAAAGCCAGGGAGCGCAACTTTATCCGGTGACGGTAGATGAATCCGGGTTAGTGGTGAAGGAACTGATCCATTGTCCAGAACCGATCAAATTGGTCTACGTCACTCCCTCGCACCAATTTCCCACAGGGGTAGTCCTGTCGCTCCCCCGACGATTGGAGCTACTGGCTTGGGCGCAACAGCTGGGGGTAATGATTATTGAGGACGATTATGACAGCGAGTACCGTTATGCGGATCGTCCCATTCCAGCATTGCAAGGGTTGGATCAGAGTGACTCTGCGCTCTATGTCGGCACTTTTTCCAAGGTACTGTTTCCCGCCCTGAGGATTGGCTATTTAGTGGTACCTCCAAGTTTAGTGGAGGTTTTCACCCGCGCTAAGTGGCTGGCAGATCGGCAATGTCCTCTGCTGGAGCAGTATGTCCTGGCAGACTTTATCAACGAAGGGCACTTAGAGCGGCATATCCGGCGGATGCGGAACCTCTATGATCAGCGACGGCGATCGCTGGTCGAAGCATTGACGCTATACCTGGGACAGTGGGTGACCATTTTGGGCGAGAATGCAGGAATTCACCTAATGGTGCGGCTGCATACCAGCTTGAGCGATGAAGAAATTGTTCACAAGACTCTGCAAGCCGGGGTGGAGTTAGTTCCAGCTCAAACCTATTATTTAGGTACCGGTCGCAGCGGTGAGTTTATCTTTGGGTACGCCGAACTCAATGAGTCGCAGATTCAAGAAGGTATTCGCAGGCTAGCTCAAGTGTTGAGCAGCTGAGGTCTATACCTGCTGTCCGCAATTGCACATCAATACTGATCGCCTCATCGACAATCTTAAAATACTGTCTCAATCAGTAACTCAGCGGGCTTTAACTCATTTTTAGACTGAATTTTTCTATGTTCTGGCAACGTGCCCAAAATCTCAAGCTCTCCACGGTAATAAAATAAGCGGACTCCTGGCTATTTGGTTTAAAGCTGAGTTTAACGGTCCACTGCTGTCAAAATTTGGTTCAGACTAAGCTGCAATTCAGGGAAAACTTTCGACTTGATCGCCTGCTCCCCTCGAAATTGCTTAACCTGATATTCACCTGCTTCGTTCAGGTGATAGACCGAAAAAGTTGGTTGCTTTGGCGACCCGATATAGCGCCTTCCTCCCAATCCTAGATAATCGCAAATCCAGTACTCTTCAATTCCAAGCGCTTCGTAGTCTTCCAATTTCAGCGCATAGTCATCGCTCCAGTTAGTGCTAGCAACTTCAATCACGAGCTTTGCAGATTTGCTGCGTGTGATGGTGGATTCCTTTTCCCACCGAGGGTCATCGCTAAGAGTCTGTCGATTCAGCACGATGACATCCGGTTCATACCCAGACTCTCCGAATTTGACTACGCATTCTCTAGGGATGAAGTAAGGAAGTTGCAGCCGCTCGATCTCGATGCCCAACTTCAGCCCGATATAGCCTCCAACTTCCGAATGCTTGCCAATGGGCTTCGGCATTTCAATAATTTCCCCGTCATGCAATTCATAGCGATGCTCTGAGTTCTCTGGATACCAAGCGATGAACTCATCAAAGGTAAATTGTCTAGGAACGGCTTGAATCATGATGCTTCCCCTTGCTTTTTGCCCACTTTTTCAGGTGGATATTTTTCTGGGTACTTCTGCCGAACGGCTAATTCAACCAGGAAAGCTACCAAATTTGTGCGTGGTCGCCCTTCTTCGTCCGCCCATCGTTGTAAATCTTCTCAGATAGGGATAAGGGGCAGAGAGGAGCACGCCCCGTATAAAGGCGGCTCCCCCTAGTTTGCCCTCAAGTGAAGGCGGAGAACTGCCACACTATCTTTTTGTTGTGGCTCTAACTCTAGTGCAAGAAAGCTTTCTCCCTAAAACGCCAGCTTTATGACATTTATAAGTTCCTTGTGCTGTATGCACTAGCGGGCGAGGTGTAGCTGCTTGAGCACTTGGTATAGATAAAGCCAAAGGCATAGCGAACGCGAAGCTGATTCCGAAAGGAAGAAGTAAAGATTTAATTGTCTTGTTCATTTGCTCTCAACATGTTAACTACTGTAATATTACCCAAGGCAGAACTATATTTCATTACTCTATGGGCATATCTGCGCTCTGGAGTTAAGTCGCCCTCAATCTTTTACCTCAACTGTTAGCAGCAGTTCTGCTTCCTCAAAGACAAATTGTGGTATTGGTTACAAGTCAGGGAGTAGCGGCTCTAAAATCTGCTACTCAACCCTTTCGGGAAGCGTAAACTTCACTTCCTGCATAAATGGACTTAGGGGGAAAGAATTTTTGTTGCATAGAGTCATAAGCTTTTTGAATCCAATAGCTTATCAGGAAAGTCAGGGGAATACTAATTAAAAATAAGCAGACGAAATTTATTGAGTTGGGAAATCGATTACTAATTACCCAATTCCAAACAGGACCTCTAACAAGTGTTGTCAAAATAGGGCGATGAAATAAATATACTGAATATGAAGCTAGACTCATTGCCGACAAAAGAGGAATCAATCTCTTAAAGTGCTTCCAACGCTTCTCAAGAAGTAAAAAGATATTTAAAATGACAATAAAGAAGCAGATTCTGCTCAGTGTTGTGATGGAGAAATGTATGTAATATGGTAATTCCTTAAGTAAGGATGTTTGAATAAGTGTGAGGAAGCAAACCAATTCAATAATTGTTAACATCACTACAGCCGAGGCTGAGTACTGCTTAATTTTCCCTTCATATGCTTGCCGAGCTAGATTCATTCCTAAAACAAATTCAATAACAAAGCTCAAGAATGAATCACTCACATAGAAACCATTATTAGTGAGGATTATTCCTAAAGCATAGACAAATACAGCAGCAATGCTTAATAGGATTCTCCCCCTGTTTTGAGAAAACAGTTTGTAAGCTAATGGAAAAACTAGATAGCATTGTATTATCAGCCCAATAAACCACAAACTTCCAGGATTGTGACAAAAATCTTTAAAGAATGTATGTATTAAAAAAACGTGAGCCAGTAAATTCTGTGGTTGCAGTAAGTCTACAATTAATAAATAAGTAAATAACGCTATATAGTAAAGTGGGACTATCCTTAGAAACCGTTTCCAAAAGAATGAGGTAAATTTTACTTCAGTCAAGCTTTTCGCAAGCATACTGTAAGTCAGACCGAACCCTGACAAGATGATGAAGCCGGAAACTCCTGCACCTCCCCATTCAGACCAAAACCCCCAAAAGTTATTAGATTTTATTTCTAGATACTCTGGCAAGTGTTTTAACAGCACACAGAGTATCATTACTACTTTAAGCCCATCAACATACTCTAGACGAGCAGATTTTTCCATAACTATGAATTCAGAGGAGTAGGGAAGAGTCAGGCTGCGGAGTTTGCTTTGTGCCGTCCGACGTCAGTTCTGACGCGAGTTTTTGGGAAGAATCAATCTCCCCGAAACGCGCTCTGGCTGGCACAACCATCCACAGCCTGGCTCCAGAACTGGCGTTGGGGAGTAATATACCCCGATCCCCTTTTGCCCTAGCTTTGCATTGAGCGCTGGACAAAAACTCTAGTCGTCATAAATCAGACATTCGGCAGCGCTAGGATTATCGTCGCAGTACTTCTCCAGGGAACTCTTTGGTTTAGAAGCAGTTCGCTGATGCGCTGCTTCAGCTTGAAGTTCTTCAACGGCATCCCAAGCGGCAGCACACTCACTAGAGTTGCTGCCACTGATATCACAGGTAGCACGAGCTTGTTCACGCTCTTTTTCAATCAATTCTGCGATATTACTCGCAGCTTTTTTAATTTCCTGCTGAACCTGTTGGGAGATGCTGCTTGGAATTTCCATGCTGTCGGCAGCTTTTTGCAGCTCTTGTTCAATATTGCTCATAGCTTTTTTCTCAATCACTCCTATCCAGTATAGAAAACCCTGGCAATTCGCGATAGCGCGTTGACCGCCCACCGCTTCATCAAGCTAGTAGGGTGTGAGGGAGCCAAGCTGCGGCGGGGGAACTACTCCCCATGTGTGGGTTCCCGAATGGCTGTGCCATCCGCAACCTGGTTCCAGAACTGGCGCTGTATTAATCTGGACAGAATCCATCCTCATCCGCCGGAATTGGTAAAGCTATGACAACGTCCATTGCCGTGAGGTAATTTGGAGAGTATTCTATCTGGCGTTGGTCTCTCTATTTTGCCCTCAGTACTGAGTGTAAGGTTTTCAGTAATTCCTGCGTTGTGTAGGGCTTCGATAAAAATGCTTTAACACCTGTACCCATAGTTCCACTAACGCGCTCGCTTGAGACAAGTCCGCTGACGGCAATAATCTTGATCTGCTGGTTCATTTTTTGCAATATGCGGCTGGTTGTTGCGCCATCCATTGATGGCATCATCATATCCATCAACACCACACTAATGTTATTTTTCTGCTGGGCGTACAGCGCGGTCGCCTCAATTCCATCACTGACCGTGAGTACTTTGTAGTTGTAAGTTTCCAACGAGATTTTAGTAATTTCGCGTATAGCAAGTTCGTCATCCACAACCAAAATTAATTCTCCGCGTCCTTTTGGCAGTTCGAGGTCTTCTGCTTGCTGCTTTTGGCTACCTTCCACTGCTGGAAAGTACACCTTAAATTGGCTGCCTTTTCCTACCTGGCTGTACACATTCACAAAACCGCCATGACTCTTGATGATGGCCATCACTGTTGACAGACCCAACCCAGTGCCTTTACCTAGCTCTTTAGTTGTGAAAAATGGCTCGAAAATTCTCTCCAGTGTTTCCGGCGGCATGCCCGTTCCAGTATCTGCAACAGTAATAGCAATGTAGGGGCCAACTTGGGCATCCAGATGCATCTGGGCATAGTTTTGATCAATTAACAGGTTTTCGGCACAGAGCCTCAAGCTACCGCCGTGTGGCATTGCATCGCGTGCGTTGACGACTAAGTTAATTAGTAGCTGATGCAGTTGTGTTGCATCTCCACAGGCAGCCCAAAGGTCTGGCGCTATGTCCGTGTAGACCTCGATAGATTTGGGAAATGTCTGTTTGGCAATCTGCTGAATTTCCAACATCAGGTGCCTAAGTTGCAGAACCGTGCGCTTACCTTCCATACCTCGCGCAAATGACAGCACTTGCTTAACCAAAGACGCTCCACGCTTGGTACTAACTTTCACTTCCGTCAACAGCTGCTGACTCCGGAAATCAGGGATTTTTTCTTGCAATAGTTCAGCGATCATTAAAATTGGTCCTAGTACATTGTTCAGATCGTGAGCAATGCCGCCAGCGAGGGTGCCGATACTCTCTAAGCGCTGGGCGCGACGAAACTGTACTTCGAGGTGTTTCTTTTGTGTAATATCTGTATCGACAGCAAGGATTGATTTTGGTCGTGACTGCTCATCCAACATTAAAGTCCAGCGACTTTCAACGATGATTTCCTTGCCTTCTTTGGTAATTTTATACAGCTCCCCTTGCCACAAGCCTTTCTCAATCACACTTTTTTGGGCCTCTTCAAGTTGAGGCGAAATTTGTTTGTATAAAAGTTCAATGACATTTTTCTCCAGGACTTCATGTGCTTTCCAGCCATACATCCGCTCAGCACCTTGGCTCCAAAATAAAATTTGATTGCCCAAATCTCGAACCAGAATCGCGTCTGTTGCGATATCGAGTAAGGCAGCTTGTTCACGAATTTTTTGTTCTGCCTGCTTGCACTTGGCAAGTTCGGTTTGAGCCTGCTCGAAGAGCGTGGCTTGCTGGATAGCGATCGCTAGCTGCGTTGCTAATTGGTTGAGCAAATCGAGTTCCAACTGCTGCCACTGTCGTGTTGATGCACATTGGTTAACTACTAGCAATCCCCACAATTCCCCTTGCAGGATTGGTACCACTAAGGTAGCCCTGACTTGAAACTGCGCCAGAAACTCAGTGTAACATTTAGTCAGACCCGCTGCGTAGATATCCGCTGTAGCTTGGGTTCGACCTTGTTTATAAGCCTGGACATAAACTTCCGCAAACGTGGGGTCTTTGAGTCTGCTGCCAAGAATTGGCTTCCAACCAGCACCTACAGATTCCGCGACCACAACTCCACCCCAGTCTGGCTCAAAGCGGCAAATGAACACCCGATCGCTCTGGAGAAACTGCTGGACTTCAGATACTGTAGTGCTAAGAATCTCCTTAAGACTAAGAGATTGACGGATACGTTGGGTAATTTGTGCTAGCAGTCGCTCCCGCTGAGTTTGCTGTCGTAATGCTTCTTCTGCCTGCTGGCGCTCACTGATGTCTAAGGCCAGGGCTGACTCCACCTGCTGGCACTCAATTGCATAGCGGATAGAACGTTCCAGCAGCGGCGCACTAATCTGGCTCTTATTTAGATAATCTGCTGCTTCAGTTTTCATCGCTTCGACGTCTACTTCGTGATTCCCCTGGGCAGTCAGCAAAATTATCGGCGCTTTGCAGCCATTGATAACTGCTTCACGTAGGAGTTCCAGCCCACTACGCTCACCGAGAAGGTAGTCAATCAAATAGACATCATGCTGATTGAGTCCAATTACCTTAAGAGCAGTGTCATAGGTTGCTACCCATTCCAGAACGAATTTTGCTCCCTCAATTTCATTAATTAAACGGCGAGTTGTCACATAGTCACTCTCGTTATCCTCGACTAAAAGTACTCTCAATGGGCAGTTGTCCATTTCGTTTTTCCATCGTGGGCACTCAGGCCAGCCCTTTGACCATAATTTCTTAGTTTTTTCTAGAGAATCATCTTCTAAAGCCTGCTCAAATTCAGCAACTTCCAGAGCGTGAGGTTGATTCAGTTTCGGGGAAAGAGTCATGGAATTTATGTAACTATATAGAGCAAGATGTCGCTAGACTATCAGGGATAAAATTTAATATGGCAGCTAGCCGCTGTATCTAATAGTTGGTTGCTGACTTAGTTGTCGTCCTGAGTTCCTACTAGCTTATGCTTAAAGTCCAAGTTCCTGGCTAGGCTACCTCAGAATTATTTAACAACCCGCTTTAGTTATAATTGCAGTCTATAAAAATTAGTTAGCCAATGAAAGTAGGAGATTTACCCAATAATATAGAGAAGACTGGCGATTCAAGTGGCGTGATGCTCACTAAGTGTCAAAACAAGCATCGCTCACAGTCGGGAAGTTGAGGCATAGGTACATTCACGTCTCCTCTGAGGGCCACAATTTTAATATTACAAGCTAACTTAATGCGGATCTCATTCCTCCGATAGAAGCAAGTCACAGTAATAGTTGTTAATTGACTTCCTGACTTCAGGCAAATTTGCCTGAAGTCAAGTCTGCAAGTAATTGCTGCAGCAAAATAATAATAAGCTAATCTGCACTGAAGTTACATATTTTTTGTGTAGGCAGGAAGTGGGGAGCTCGGGAGCCAGGCTGCGGAGAGGGCGGGGGTCTGCCCCCCATCCCCACTTCGTGCGGGCCTCGAAGCTCCCCGTTGAGGAGCCACCCCCGTGCGGGGGTTCCCCCCGTTGAGGGGAGTGGCGTGGGACTGGCGTGGGAGTGGCGTGCGACTGGCGTTGGGGATTAGGGGCATGGGGAGTGGGCAGTGGTTAAGAAGCTTGTTTCTAGCTCTTTTAAATCTTTCCCTACTCCCTATTCCCTACTCCCCACCTCAACAGGCAATCTTATTTGTCTTTCAGCTTATTATCAGGGATAATCCCTATTATTGGGTAGATCTCCTACTTATATTTGCTTAATAGTTTTTATAAGGTATAAGGATAACTAAAGGCGATTACTAATAGCTTTGAAATGGCCTGGATCTCAAGGCGGTAGATAAAAGTTCTGCCAATGGTAAGAAGAAAACCCTAGGTAACATTAGTATTTTCAAGGCATTTTGCCTTGGGTGTGCAGGAGAATAAGCAACATAACGTAGAATCCTCGAATTTTGCAGTTTGAGCTAAAGATTCAAAGAACTTAGATTAATCTAGCAAGAGGAAAAATGGTCTTGTAATATGGCAATTAAAAAAGAATTCAACAACTTCAGAGAGTTACTGTCTAGTTCTGAAATGCCTGTGTTGGTGGATTTTTATGCCGACTGGTGCGAACCCTGTCGAATTATGGCTCCAATAGTAGAACAGTTGGATATCCAAATGAATCAGCAGCTACAGATGGTGAAAATTAACACAGACAGCTGCCCCCATTTGGCAGAACAGCACCACATTCATGTTCTACCGACGCTGGTACTGTTTAAGCAGGGTAAGCCAGTTGCTCGCATTGAGGGAATTATGTCAGCTGAAGCGTTAATCCAACGCTTACAAGGTTTAGTCTAAGCAAATGATACCCGCCTTACTTTAATGATCTCGATGGTATCGATGCTGCGCTTAGAACTGTAGTGCGCTTGAACATCATGAGGGGAGTGATCAAGAGATGAGTATTCAGCAATTTTTCCGTTAAAGGGAAGATTTTCCCTTTATTGGGTAGATCCCCTACTGATAATTTCCTGCTAGTCTTTTAATATTGTGAAAGTATAATTGCTGGGATTGAATAAATTTCTAGTGCACTTAAGAGGAGGGCTAAAAGCCGTTTAATTGCTTGAGCTGAAATGTGGTTTGGCTGATGCCGTTTTTAGGGCATTGTTAAATTTATGACCGCCCTCCTTAGTTTCATGGCGATGAAACACAAGATTTTTGACTCTCTTCTCAATAATCAAGCGACGTAGCTGTCAAGCTTACAGCCATATTGGAGAAGCAGAATGACCTACAAACTCATCAATCTAACTTTGCCACTTGTGATTAATCAAGTTCAAGATGTCTTAGATGATTATCCTGAACATCCCTATCAAGTAGCCTTTTCTATTCATGAATTGCGACAAAAGCTAATTGCCCACGTCCTCAGTCACATCCCCAATCGCTATACAGTCGAGGGGGCGCAGTCACAACCCACAGACCCTAAGCTTCTATACCCCTCTTCTTTAGAGCAGCGGTTGCACATGGAAACTTTGATTCACGGGAGTATTCTTCATATCGTTCGCGAAAATGTCGATAGGATTAGTCGCCACATTTCTCAACTAGAGAACTCAGACTGTGAACCCTCTCATTGATTCAAAGCGACAGGTTGCTGCAACACGACATCCGATTCAGCCGGATCTTTTGTCTCCAAACGGTTTTTACAACACAACCCTTAGAACGCCGTTAATGGTGTTTAATAATTCCATCGCTGTATAGGGCTTCGATAGAAATGCTTTGACACCAACGCCAGCGGCAAGGGCAACCTTATCGTTTGACGCCAGTCCGCTGACGGCAATAATCTTGATCTGCGGGTTAATTTTTTGCAAGATGCGGATAGCGGCTTGCCCATTCAGAGACGGCATCATCATATCCGTCAATACCACACTGATTTCATCCTTGTGCTGGGTATACAGTGAGATTGCCTCAATCCCATCACTGGCCGTGATCACTTGATAGTTGTAGGCTTCTAGCGCTGCTTTGGTAATCTCTCGAATGGGGGCTTCGTCATCTACAACCAGAATCAATTCTCCCTGCCCTGTTACCACTTCTGGGTCTTCAACTGGTGGTGTTTCCGTTGCCTCTACCGCTGGCAAAAACACCTTAAATTGGGTGCTTCCAACTCCAGTGGACACACTTACATAACCACCATGGCTTTTGAGGATACCGATTACAGTCGAAAGCCCCAGTCCCGTGCCTTTGCCTAGCTCTTTGGTTGTGAAGAATGGCTCGAAAATTCTCTCTACGATTTCAGGTGGAATGCCCGTTCCAGTATCCGAGACCGTAATGCTCGTGAATGGGCCAACTTTGGCGTCCAGATTCATCTGGGCATAGGCTTCATCAATGTAAACATTTTCGGCAGAGAGACTTAGGGTACCGCCATTAGGCATGGCATCGCGAGCGTTGACTACTAGGTTCATCAACACCTGATGCAGTTGGGTGGCATCGGCAGAGACAGACCACAGGTTTTGCGGAATATTAGTATAGACTTCGATAGATTTTGGAAATGTCTGCTGGACAATCTGCTTAATTTCCACCAGTAGGTGCCTGACTTGTAAAATTGTGCGTTTACCTTCAACTCCGCGCGCAAATGACAGCACTTGCTTGACTAAAGCTGCTCCACGTTTCGCATTGGTTTCCACTGTTTTCAGATACCGCTGATGCTGCTTATTAGCATTGGGAAGTTGGAGCTGCAAAAGTTGAGCTGAGGTCAGAATTGGCGTCAGGATATTATTCAGGTCGTGGGCGATGCCGCTAGCAAGAGTGCCAATGCTCTCCAGGCGCTGGGCGCGGAGAAACTGTGCTTCGAGTTGTTTCTTCTGTGTAATGTCAGTGTTGACAACGAGGATGGCTTTAGGTTTCTCTTGCTCATCGCGCACCAGTGCCCAACGGCTATTGACGATGATTTCCTGACCGGATTTCGTGATTTGAGGCAATTCCCCCTGCCACTCACCGCTCTGGGCCACAGTCTCATGCACATCTTTCAGTTCCTGTAAAGCCTCCTTGTACAGCAGCTCGTTGGTATTCTTTCCCAACACTAACTCTGCCGTCCAGCCGTACAGATGCTCAGATCTTTTGTTCCAGAATAAGATGTGGTTGCTCAGATCTTGCACGAAAATAGCGTCTGTGGCAATATCAAGCAGGGCCGCTTGTTCTCGGAGCTTCTGATTGACACTGACTAGTTCGGCTGTCCGCTCGGCGACTTTCAGTTCTAACTCATTTTTAGCTTGTCGCAACGCCGACTCTATCTGCTTGCGCTCGCTAATATCCTGGGCCGTTCCAATCATTCGGACTGGCTTGCCAGCATCGTTTTCAAACACCCGACCCTGGCTGGCAACCCAATGAATACTGCCATCAGGTTGGAGGATGCGGTACTCAACTTGGTAATAGCTCCGCTGTTTGAGAGTGCGGGCGATGGCCTGGGTGACTGAGTCGAGATCGTCGGGATGCACCCGTTCCAGCATAGCTTCGTAGGTACCAGTAAATGCACCTGGAGCTAGACCAAATAAAAGTTCAAGGCTCTGGGACCACGCCACCTCACCCGTCAGAATATTCCACTCCCAGATACCTATGCGAGTAGCTTCCAGAGCGATTTTGAGTCGCTCCTCACTCCGCTGGAGTTGGGCGCGTAATTGAGCTTTTTCAATCACACCATTCACTGTCAACCGCAAAGCCTCAGGGGTCATCCGTCCTTTGACTAGATAGTCTTGGGCTCCGGCTTTCATCGCCTGCACCGCAATGAATTCATTCCCCTGCCCCGTCAGCATGATTACAGGTGGCTCAATAGCGTTGGCTTGCGCTCGCAATTCTGAAAGAAATTCCAACCCATCCAAGTCTGGCAGCAGGTAATCCAGTAAAATCCCATCCGGCTTGAGGCGCTGACATAGCTCCAGTCCCTCTGCCCCCGATTCGGCTTCCAATATCGTGTAATGAACTTCAGGCTTCTGAAGCAGATACCGCCGATAGGTCTGTCGGTCTTCAGGACTGTCATCGACGATCAAAACTGTTTGGTGGTTTCGTGTCATAACTACCGGCTCTCTTGGGGTTAAATTACTTACCATTCGCTTACTTCAATGCAATGTGAAATAGAAAGTGCTGCCCTCCCCATAGGTAGATTCAGCCCAAATTCTCCCGCCATGGCGCTCCACAATTTTCTTGGCAATGGTTAAGCCAGCCCCTGTCCCTCCCCCATATTTACCAGACGCATGCAGACGCTTGAAGATTCGAAAAATAGTATCCAGGTGTTTCTCACGAATCCCAATCCCGTTATCTCGTACATAAAAAACAATGGCTGGTGGATTTTCTTCGCTATCCTGGGAATTTCGATTTTCTGACGAATCAGCAGAATCTAAAAAGCCAATCTCCACCCATTTGTCTGCTTTGTCGTTGTATTTGCTCGCATTACTAATCAAATTACTGAACACCTCACCAACCTGAACCCGGTCACATCGAACAGAGGGTAAGGGGCGGGGGATGCGAATGCCTACTATGGTTTCTTTCAGGTTAATGCTTAATACGTCTACAGCATGCTTCACTAATTCGTTCAGATCTGTCTTCTGCAGTGACAATTCCATCCGTCCCAAATGTGAAAAATGCAAGAGGTAATTAATCAGCTCCTCCATCCGCTGAGTCAAATGCACCATGGTTCGGAGTTTCGAGACTCCCTCTTTGCTAAGCACATCAGCGTAATCTTCCATCAGGAAGCATGAGTAGTTGTGAATTCCTCGTAAGGGTTCTTTCAAGTCATGAGAAGCGATATAAGCAAAGGAATCCAGTTCCCTATTGCTGCGCTCTAGCTCAACATTAATTTTTGCCAGTTCATCAGCTTTGCGGAATACAATCCCGATGATGGCGCTCCTGAGTTCTAGGGTGGCATCGATTTCACATTGCTTCCAAGGTAAAGACTTTAATCGCACCGTCTCTTGCCACAGCTCAAAGGACTTGCGCGGCGATAGACGCAAATTCCCATCCTGTTCAACTTCAACCGGCTCGTTGGGATTACCTCCCCAGTTGACGGTTTGAATAACTTCAGGACGGAACCACAAAATATAGTTCTTTTGAGTCTTAGAGATCGAAAGTGCCAGCAATCCACTAGCGACATCTTTGAATTTCTCTGCTGCTGGGTAAATTTTGGGCAGGGAGTCTGTATAAAAAGCATTATTATGAAATTTAGTTTCTACCCATTTAATTAAGTCTTGAATGTCTGTTTCTTGAGGGGTTTTGCCGAGAATAATGAAATGGCTATCCCAATACACTGCAACTCCTTGAGCACCGACAAGATCTAGTAAGTTGGATTCGGGCTTGACTAAATCGCCTAAAAAATTTTCTGATTGAGGAATAGATTCAATAAACTTTGATTGGATTGTCTTCAACTTCATTTTGTAATTAAGGTCTTCTTTATCTTCTTTGGAAATCAGATTTAAAGACAAGACTTTTCCCAAAAACTCACAAATAGTACGCACCTGATAAGAAACAAGCTTGGCTGACTGATGATGACAGGCGATTAAACCCCATAATTTTTCATCTTTAATTAATGAAATTGACATAGAAGCAGAAACACCCATGTTTTTGAGATATTCAATATGGCAAGGAGAAACACTTCGTAAAACGGATAAACTCAAATCAAGTGGGCTATTAGTAACTGGATTATAGGCAGGAATCAATTCTATAGGCTGATAATTTACGTCAGGGATTAACCGGAGCCAATTGCAAGTAAACAGTTGCCTAGCTTGCTCGGGAATATCTGAAGCAGGATAGCGTAGGCCGAGATAAGGGCTCAATTTCTCTAATTTATCTTCAGCTATGACTGTGCCATGTCCTTCAGCATTAAATTGATAGATTACGACTCGGTCAAAACCTATAATTTTTCGCACTTCTTTGACAAGAATCTGACATGTAGCGTGCAAGCTAGATGCTTTTTGGAACTGAGCTAAGGGGCCTTTCATTAAATGATAAAATCCAAGAAAATTAACATCTTCTTTGGCCTGAATAGGCTCTAATTCAAGAACCAAAAATTCATTGGAGCGATGAATAATGCCATCAAAGCTCAAGAAGTTATCCTTGGTTTTTATTGATATTTCTAAAGGATTAACGTTTTCAAGATCTGCTAGTAAACATTTCTCTATAGCTCTAGCTTGCTTGGCATCGAGCAAGTCTTTTAAGTTCTTATTCAACAACTCCTGGGGATGAATACCAACAAAATCGAAAGTATTATTACTTACTTGTAAAATTTTTAATTCTTGTTCTTGAAGGACGAAAAGGACTCCATGGGGCTGAATTGAACCAGGAATATGGATTGGTTTTATATTATAGTTGTTCAGCATTAGTGTCCAGTCTTTTAATGAATTGATGGTTTTGTTCCACTTCAACTTTCACAGTATAGTCCTTCACCTCTACTGCGATCGCCTCGCAACCATTATATCTACGCTTAGCTTTCCACCTGCGATTACTGGTCCGACGCTCTAGGAGTCATTTTTAAACAAACTTAACAAAACTACCGGGGAGATTCTCTATTATTGGGGAGATCTCCTACTTTTATTTCCCTGCTAGTTTTTTTATTGTGAAAGCATAACAAAACCTGAAACCTGATTCGTAACAGCTTTATATAAATAGGATGAATCCAGGCCAACATTTTTTTGTCTGATTCACCTGCAACCAACTCACTTGTAGTTAACCAAGCAATCATCAAACCAATGACAACCACCCTCCAACAGCGCGACAGCTGTACCCGCCTCCAACGCCATGAACAAGATTGTGATCCATCGAGCTGCCGCCTTAAGAGGTTAACACGCTCTGTTTCTGGAGCAGACCTAGCCGAGCTTAAAGCCATCCGAGAAAAGAGGAAGCGACTTACCAAGATGCTTGCTCGGAAGCGAGTAAGCGCTGGCAGCACTCCTTAAAGCTTAGAAGTCCTCAGGCCGAATGGGTCTGCGTGCCTTTGCTCGCGGAGATTAAGGCCAAGTACAGCCTGGAACGCCTCAAAAAGCAAATTGATGGCGATGCATTAGCAATTTATTTCTGCTGGTGTAGCCAGCGAGGGTGGACGGATCTATTTGTAGATGAATGCCGTTTCTGGGCCTTTCCTCCTGACGCAGTGCTACCGCTCTTAATTTCCGAGGTAGAGTAGCCCGCCCCATAAATGCGATCAGTTCCGCACTGCCGCTTGTAGATAGATAGGGAGAGGAGTTCACTTAGCCAGTAGCAGCTTGGGTGTTGTTGTTTTGAGGATAGTTTTATATTACACCAAATAAGTCTATAAAGCTAACCCAGTAAAACTTGACGTTATAGAGTGAGTGACAAGTCCACCATCAATTCATCCTCACATCGAAGATGAATTAATGTAAAAGACTACCCACAACATGCTATTGATGGCAACGTGACTGTGTGGTTTAACGGATGTATATCTGGGGTCGGTGATCCTGCGCGGTGCAGACTTGGTTGACGCAAAGTTAGATCAGGTAAAGATGGATAACATAAACTTGAGTTGGGTAACAATGCCCGATGGAATAGTCCACGATCTAAATTAACTTGTTTTAATTTTAAAAACAGAATTAAATCATATTTTGGTAATGTTGTTGGATCGTGGCTAGTATTCACGAATATTTAATCAGATCGAGCCTAATGGAGAATGGAGGTTTGTATGAGCGTAAAACCGGACTTCGCTACTATGACCACGGTTGAACTGCGAACCTATGTTTTAGAACATCGGGACGATGAGGTAGCCCTTCACGCTTACCTTGATAAACTCCATGCTGAAAACCCAAATTCACGGATATACACACCTGAAGACAACGTGGCAGAAGCAATTGCAGACTACCTGAAGCATAGAAAGCAGAAGGAAGCCTAGAAGGAAAGGATAATTTGGAGTGAATTGCCTTCAACTTCAACAATGAGCGTCTACTGTAGGTTGACACAAAGTTAGAGCAGGTAAAGATGATTAATATAAACATGATTATGCCTTTAGGTTCTGTTGTAAAAAGTTTTGAAAGACGGAAGATATTGTCAATTTAATTCAGCTTTGACAAGGTCAAACACTCTAACCCCTGAATGAAGACGCTCACCCTGATTAGGCAACCGTGTTGACACTTATGCAGCAACTAGAACGTTTTCGCGGATGTATTCTCGGCCTAGCAGCAGGTGATGCAGTAGGCACAACTCTGGAGTTCAAGGCCCCAGGCACGTTTACGCCAATTGACGATATGGTTGGTGGCGGTCCCTTCGGACTAAAGCCAGGACAATGGACAGACGATACATCAATGGCTCTATGCTTAGCTGAGAGCTTGATTGAGCAGAAAGGTTTTGTGCCAGTCCATCAACTAGAAAAATATTTGCAGTGGTATCGGTATGGTCACTTGAGCAGCACAGGCCGCTGTTTTGACATCGGTAATACCGTGCAGGCCGCTCTGCTGCAGTTTGAGAGGACACGACTACCCTACTGTGGTTCTACAGATCCGCGCAGTGCGGGCAATGGTTCCATCATGCGGCTGGCACCAGTGCCTTTGTTTTTCGCTCAGAACCCCTTGGAGGCTATTCAAAAATCTGGAGATAGTTCCCGCACGACCCACGGGGCCACCGCAGCTGTTGATGCCTGCCGGTATTTGGGTGCATTGATAGTGGGAGCGGTGAACGGGGTGAGTCGAGAAGAGTTGCTGAGTGATCGCTACAGCCCGATTCCAGGATACTGGGACGAAAACCCACTGTGTGAGGAAATTGATGAGATTGCTGCAGGGTCTTTCAAACACCGTCAACCGCCAGAGATTAAAGGCACAGGCTATGTTGTCAAATCATTGGAAGCGGCTTTGTGGGCTTTCTATCACAGTCAGTCGTTTCGAGAAGGGTGCTTGTTAGCCGTAAACCTAGGTGACGATGCTGATACCACAGGTGCTGTCTACGGGCAGTTGGCTGGTGCCTTCTATGGAGAGCAAGGCATACCACAGTCCTGGCGCTCTCGGCTAGCTTATGGCGATTTGAGCGAATCCTTAGCCGAGCAACTGTTTTCCCTAGCCAAATTTACCTGAGATCCATGAACATTAAGACAACATGCCACTGTAGCCCTAAGTCTGTCTTAGTGCATCAAATATACTACATCCGGGGTAAAATTATACGTCCGCCGCAGGCAAGGAAACGAGCCAACTTTGGCTGGTAAAGTAGCTCTGAGAGACAACTTGTTTTCCCGCTGCTCAAGCTAGACTCCCGTGTTCTTGAGCATTTACGAACATGGCAACTTAGTTATAGCAAGGCTTAAGGATTTATCAGCAGTACAATTCAGGAGTTTTGAGAGATGACAAAAATCCGTATTGGTAACGGCTACGATATCCACCAACTGGCTGCTGGTCGCCCTCTGATACTGGGAGGGGTGGAGATTGCCCACTCTCTAGGCTTGCTGGGTCATAGTGATGCTGATGTGCTGACTCATGCAATTATGGATGCAATGCTAGGAGCGTTGAGTTTGGGAGATATTGGGCATTACTTTCCCCCCACAGATCCTCAGTGGGCTGGGGCAGATAGTCTGGTTTTACTATCCAAAGTTAATCAGCTAATTCGGGATAAGGGCTGGCAGGTGGGCAATATTGATTCCGTGGTGGTGGCAGAGCGTCCGAAATTGAAACCGCATATCTCAACGATGCGCGATCGCCTTGCCGATGTCCTAGAATTAGAACCCAACCAAATCGGCATCAAAGCCACCACCAACGAAAAATTAGGCCCTGTCGGGCGGGAAGAAGGAATCGCAGCTTATGCTGTTATCTTACTTTTTGCGGAATGAAGCATGAACACGTTGGAAAAAGCTGTAGATCGAATCAAGCGTGAGTTTGGTATTTTTCCTGCTATTTGGCATAAGTGGCTGGCAGTGATGCTTATTTTGAGCATGGCGATCGCCCTCACCAGCTGCAACCCAGCTAAATTCAAAACCCAGGCAGCTCAAGTACCCCAGTTAGTAGTCAGTGTTCCAAGCGATCCAAAAACATTTAATTATCTCCTAGCTCAGGAAATACCAAATATTTTCGGCCTCACTCTCAAAGGTTTAACAACTGCAAACGGTGCCGGTGAAATTGAGCCAGAGCTAGCTGAATCTTGGGAAATTTCTCAGGATAAAAAGCGAGTCGTTTTTACCTTGCGAAAAGGCTTAAAATGGTCAGATGGTCAACCACTCACAGCAGACGACGTAGTTTTCACCTATGAAGATTTAGTCCTGAATAAACAAATTTCTAACCAGTACAAAGACTATCTTCAAATCGGCTCAAGTGGGGCTTTTCCAAAAGTAAGAAAAATTGATGAACGCCGTATTGAGTTTATTCTGCCAGAGCCTTTCGCCCCTTTCCTCCGAACCACTGCAGCCCCGACAGATGCAGTAGCTATTTTACCAAAGCATGCACTAATTGAATCTATAAAAACTAAAGATTCAAAGGGGAATCCCAAATTCTTGTCTACCTGGGGAACCAATACAGATCCAAGCAAAATAATTGTCAATGGCCCTTACCGGCTCGAAAGTTACACTCCCGGTCAACGTGTGGTATTTCGGCGTAACCCTTACTACTGGCGGAAAGATGCTCAAGGCAAACCCCAACCCTATATTGAGCGCATTGTCTGGCAAATTGTTGAGAATACTGATACTTCCTTGCTGCAGTTTCGCTCGGGAGGGCTAGACGCACTCGGTGTCTCTGGTGCAAACTTCTCCTTGCTCAAGCACGAAGAAAAGCGAGGCAACTTTACAATATACAACGGTGGACCTGGATTTGGCACGACATTTATTGCCTTCAATCTTAATAAAGGTCAGAGAAACGGACGCCCCTTAGTCGATCCAATCAAGTCTCGCTGGTTCAATACCGTGGCATTTAGACAGGCAATTGCCTATGCTCTTGACCGTCGTACCATGATTAACAATTTGTTTCGAGGTCTCGGTGAACCGCAAAATTCACCTATCGATATCCAAACGCCCTATTATCTTTCGCCTCAGCAGGGCCTCAAGGTCTACGACTACAATCCAGAACAGGCTAAAAAATTGCTTTTAGGGGCAGGATTCAAATCTAACGCTCAAGGCCAGTTGTTCGATGCAGATGGCAATCGAGTGCGGTTCACACTTTGGTCACCTGCTGGTGGTAGAACTAGTGACGCTATCGGAACCCAGATTAAGCAAGACTTAAGCAAAATCGGCATTCAAGTTGATTTTCATCCTGTTGCTTTCAACGTCTTAGTTGAAAAACTCTCTAATTCCCTAGATTGGGACTGTTATCTCGGAGCCCTCACGGGAGGAATTGAGCCGAATCAGGGGGCTAATGTTTGGTTGCCTGAAGGTACCTTACACACCTTTAACCAAAAACCACAAGCAGGTGAGCAGCCGATTACTGGCTGGGAGGTTGCCGATTGGGAACGGGAAATTGGTCGTCTCTATATCGAAGGGGCAAAGGAGTCAGACGAAAACAAGCGCAAAGCGATCTACGCTCAGACACAACGTCTCTCGCAAGAAAATTTGCCTTATATTTATCTAGTCAACTCGCTTTCTTTGGCTGCTGTGCGCGATCGCATCCAAGGCATCAAACTTTCGGCGCTTGGAGGACCGTTGTGGAACATTTATGAACTTAGAGTTGTAGATAAATAGTCCATCTTAGGCTGAACGTACTGGAATTTACCATGCGAACAAGCTGAATAACATTACCTTTATGATTTTTACGGTCTTCCCAAACATTTCTCTGCGTCGTTGGTTTTTAGTTTTACTCACATTTGTCCTAGCGATCGCTCTTAGCAGCTGCAACCCAGTCCAATTGACAACCGCAGCAGCTCAGGTGCCCCAACTGGTGTACAGTATTCCAGCTGATCCAAAGACCTTTAACTATGCCCTGAGCAATGAGTCACCCAATATTTTTGGTCCGACTTATGAGGGATTAATTACTGAAAATGGAGTGAACGGGAAAATCGAACCAGACTTGGCTGAATCTTGGGAAATCTCTCAGGACAAGCAGCGGATTGTCTTTACCCTGCGGGAGGGTTTGAAGTGGTCAGATGGTGAGCCGCTGACGGCAGACGATGTCGTTTTTACCTTCAATGACATCTACTTCAATCAGCGCATCCCTACTGATATCAGAGATGTTCTCCAGATCGGCAAGAGTCGCGCCCTGCCAAAGGTCCGTAAACTAGATAACCGTCGAGTAGAATTCACGGTGCCAGAGCCATTTGCACCCTTCCTTAGAACTGCTGGAGAGGCGGTAATCCTTCCAGAACATGCCCTGCATGAATCGGTAATGGCTAAAGATCGAGATGGTAAACCCCAGTTTCTATCCACTTGGGGCACAGACACAGAGCCGGCCAAAATTATTGTTAATGGTCCTTACCAACTGGAGAGCTACACACCCAGTCAGCGTGTGACGTTTCGACGCAACCCTCATTACTGGCGGCGGGATGCTCAGGGTAACCTTCAGCCGTACATTGAGCGCATGGTCTGGCAAATTGTAGAAAACCGCGATACAGCCTTGATGCAGTTTCGCTCTGAGGGGTTGGATATTCTCGAAATTGGTGCTAGCAGTTTCGCCTTGCTCAAGCACGAAGAAGAGCGAGGAAAATTTAACATCTACAACGGTGGACCAGACACAGGCTCAATTTTTATTTGCTTCAATCTTAATAAAGGTAGTAGGAACGGACGGCCTTTAGTCGACCCAATTAAGTCGCGCTGGTTCAATAACGTGGCATTTAGACAGGCAATAGCCTACGCCATTGATCGCCGAACCATGATTAACAACACCCTTAGGGGACTGGGTGAACTACAAAATTCACCGATTCAGGTACAAAGCCCCTACTACCTTTCGCCCAAAGAAGGTCTAAAAGTTTACGACTACAATCCCGAACGGGCAAAGCAACTACTACTGGGAGCAGGATTTAAATACGACAACAAAGGCCAGTTACTTGATGCCGATGGTAACCGAGTCCGCTTCACGTTGTTGTCATCTGCTGGTAGCGCAACTGGTGACACAGTAGGCTCCCAGATGAAGGGAGATCTCAGCAAGATTGGCATTCAACTCGATTTCCACCCCATTAGCTTTAGCGTCCTTGGAGATGAGCTAACCAACACCCTTGAGTGGGAAAGTTATTTTGGAGCCACGACCAGCGGCGGCATTGACCCTAATGGCAGTGCCAATTTCTGGTCTCCTGACGGTCAGTTTCACCCGTTCAATCAGAAACCACTACCAGGACAACCACCGATACAGGGTCGAGAGGTGGCGGATTGGGAAGCGGAAATAGGTCGCCTCTATATCAAGGGGGCAACGGAGATAGACGAAGCGAAGCGCAAAGCGATCTATGGCGACACACAGCGAATTACTCAGGAATACCTACCTTTGATCTATCTATTCACTCCGCTTTCTTTGACGGCTGTGCGCGATCATATCCAAGGTGTAAAATACTCAGCACTTGGGGGCGCGCTCTGGAATATGTATGAACTCAAAGTGGCAGAAAAGTAGTAGCAGCATTCTGAGGGCAAACCAAAAAAAGCTCTCTTGCTATGTCTAAACAAGAGAGCATCAAGTGGTATGAGGAGCAAATTAGGTATTTGCTTTAAACAAGTTTACTAAGTGAGTGTGAAGGCTGAATGGCAATTGTGTGGCAATCCTGTGCTAGCACCTCCGTTTCCAACCTGTTTGCATCGAAAGGACCGGAAAACTTAGCTAGTATGAGCTAAGGGTGCAAAAAGATCAAAAATTAACAACAGGTTCGGCTTTCTCAACTGAGTTATCGTCTACTCCCAAAGTTAGATGCAACGAGGTGTGGGATGGATAAGCCTTAACAACTTCTCGATAAACCGCGTAGTTAGTCGGCAGCGTCCTTTCTTGGTCGTCCACCCTATATTTCAGCCGATACTCTACATTTTTTAACAGTTCAGGCTTGCTTGCTTCTTCTTGAGGTCTTTGCCGTTTTTCAACTTCATCAATAGTAGGCCGCGGCGGCAAAGCAGGCCACCACAACCCCCGCTCGTCAGGACCGACAATGGCTCCTTCTGGTTTCAAGCCATTGCGATTGAGCAAAGATGTTGAGGCAAAAGTTTCAAGGCGCGGCAATCTCTCATTAGTCAAACTGCTGGCATATTTAACTTGCCAAATGTAAGTGGTGAGCGCTGTTGCTTCATATTGGTCAGAGGTTAGGGTAGTACAACTAGTCAGTGTGAACGCGGTTAGAATCGCTGCAATAATCAAAAACATTGGTTTAGTGCATCAATTAAAGTCAATTAGACTCTAAGACGAGGTGGTCTTAGCAGGTCTGAGTCTTTGGTAGCTTTTTGGTTCATTCTTGGACAGGGGAGCCGCCATCAGTAAAATCTTCTCCAGCAGCATGGGAGCTATACGGTTGCACCACACTGCTAAATGACTTTGCCATCCTACCAAGATTTCAGGTGATTCCTTATGTAGTCCGACGACGAGTGCCTGAGCCACTTGCTCGGGAGTCATCGGCACTATCCACCGAAACCACTGGAATTCTCGCACCATATCAGTATCGGTCAGGGAGGGCAGCAAAGCTATCACCCGAATATTGTGTGTGGCTAGTTCGCTGCGCAAGGCTTGGGTGAAACCCAAAATTGCAAACTTGGTGGCGGAATAGCTAGCCATCGTCGGTGCAGCTACTTTGCCCATCAAGCTAGAAACGTTAACTATTGTCCCTTGCCGTTGTGCTGCCATGCGGCGGGCAACTAGACGGGTGATGGTGTACATGCCGACTAAATTAATGGCAATCTCTTCCTGTACCTGCGGCAGGCGGGACTGCAAAAAGGGAGCTTGGTGGGCTACGCCAGCGCAATTGACGAGTAGCTGAATTGGCCCATGCTCTCGCCAAGCTTGTGCCAGGGCAATGTTTACCTCTACAGGCTGAGTCAGATCCAAAGCCAAAGTCACAACTTCCACGCCTAGCGCCGAGATTTCTGTCGCCACTTCAGCTAACCGCTGGTGGTCCCGTGCCAGCAACAACAGGCGTTTCACTCCTTGTTTCGCTAGTTCCAGTGCGATCGCTCGCCCAATGCCACGGGAGGCTCCGGTTACCAAAGCTATCTGTCCTTGAATGTTCATAACTAAAACCTTTAGAATTTAGTAGGTCTCAATGCGCTGTTAGCCAGAGCGAAGCTGAAAGCTTTCTCAGACTGTTGCCTTGCCCGCAGTGCAACGAAAAGTGAATCGTGATTGTGAGAGCAGGTGAACTCAATGATTGGGAGCAAGACATGGCTCAGACATCTGGCCAGGAAAACTCATGCTTGTAGATAAAACTCAGACATGACTCGCAGTGAGACTTTGGTCAATTTTGAGTGGGATTTGAGATTCTCAGGGTGGGAAGGCGAGTAATGGGATGAAGTCGTTCTAAGCGTCATCAAACGAGCCACAAAGAATTTCGTCTAGCCATTTGACCGGCTCGATGCCAAGCAGTCGGAGCAGGCTCTTTGAGGCCATTCGAGAATCAGTGAATCGGTGCCGAGCCAAGATTGATGTAGAGCATCGGTGGGACGTCTCCTAGATACGAGCATTAACCAGAATCAACTTCGCCACCACAATCTAGCAACGGGATCAAGGACCTGCAATATTTATTAACAGAAGTAGGAGATTGTAATCCATTGATACAAAACTCTCAGAGACTTGGTGGAATTTAGGATGTCAAAAAATCCCTGTATAGCCTTGGCAGTAAATAGCTCTAGCCTATTTTGTGGTCTTTGACTGAGCCCAGGAAACTATGAGAAAAGGCATAATGCAATGTGTGTCAGCATCACCCACTTCTACAACGGCGGGCAGAATTCCTGTCCGTTTGAATGCCCATATTACTTATCAAAGCGGGGAGTGGGGAGTAGGGAGTAGGGAGTATTCCCTACTCCCCATCTAACTAAGGGTAATTAAAACGGAGATGATATAACTCTCTATGGCCACATTGGTTAGTTTAAAGTGGCGTCAGCTAATTCTGGGCTTGGGCTGTCTGCTAATGATTATTGCCTGTACCAATTCCAATCTGACTAGAACCACAACCCCAAATTCAGGTGCTAAACCTCTCAAGGTTGCTACAGACCCCACGTTTATCCCCTTTGAGATCCGAGCACCTAAAGGCGATCTAAAAGGCTTTGATATTGACCTAATGAATGCGATCGCCAAGGTAGCCGGGTTTGCAGTCCAGTTTGAATGTCTGCCCTTTGAGGGGATGATCTCTACTTAATCAAAGTTGTTGGTAAACTGCTAACGGCAGAATACTACGGAATTGCTACACCGAAAGATTCTCCCAACCTGGATGCGATTAACAAGAGCATAGCCACTTTGCTGGCAAATGGCACTTACAAGCAGATTTACCAAAAGTGGTTTAACATTGAGTTCCCTCAACTACCAGAGGCCCTGCCGCTTTGATTTGTTACTTGTGTGACATTTATCACCTGAGTTTGACGCAAACTAGCGCAGGTTGAGGATTGAGCGAGTATATGACCATTGCCCGAACTAGGTAAAAACCAGCTTGCGTTCTCGAGTTTGCCATGGCAAACTTGAAAACAAGTACGACATCCTAATCGTTTTACCGTAGTCCCCGCGTCAGTCAACGGCCCCCACTGCCCAGCCAACTTTGGTGTTTTTCTGAGTCGGGCCTATCTAACCTATATGTAGGGGAGCGCCAGATGCAGGAAGTCTCGACCTCGTGTTTAAGGAAAAGTTAATCAACCGTTATGACTCAGATATTAGATTCTCTACCTTCTATCCACTCTAATAGCAAAATGCTTTGCTGCTACGTCAATACTACCAACCGGCTTCAGATCGCGCGGATCGCGAATATTCCCAATTGGTATTTTGAACGAACTGTTTTTCCGGGACAGCGTCTCTTGTTTGAGGCACTATCTGAAGCGCAATTGGAAATTCATACCGGCAGAATGGCTAGCGCCATTCTAGCAGATACGATTAAGTGCGAAAGTCTACAGATTAACGAAGGGAGCAGTTTATCCTTCACTACAACAGAGGACAAATAAGGCTTTTAAGCTAAGCTCTAATTCCATCGGGTCGTCGCGAAAACGGGTCATTCCATATTCAATGAAAGGATTCAAAAAAGTTACGCACGTTATCTATGACCTTGACGGCTTACTCCTTGACACAGAACCTTTACATGCACTGATCATCCAAGCGGTTGTCAGCCGCTATGGGAAAGTTTTCGCTCAGTCGATGCAAGTTAAACTTGCTGGCAGAAATGCTTTGGATTCAGCACAGATTCTGGTTAAGATGCTGGCGCTACCGATTACTGCCCAGACTTATTTGGAGCAAAGAGAAGTGTTTTTGGACCAGTTGCTTCCTCAAGCTAAACCACTTCCGGGTGCTGTGAGTCTAACTCAACATCTCCACCATCATCAGATTCCTCAAGCTGTAGCAACGAGTTCTTCCCGTCGTCCATTTCGCCTCAAAACGACTCACCATCAAGAATGGTTTGCTTTGTTTGATTGTCTTGTACTGGGAGATGATCCGGCGCTGAAACGAGGAAAACCAGCACCAGATATTTTCTTGCTCGCCGCCCAACGTCTCGAAGCAATTCCTGAACAATGTCTCGTTTTTGAAGACGCACCGGCTGGCATGGAAGCGGCGCTTGCTGCGGGAATGTCGGTTGTTGTTGTTCCTCACCCTAGTGTAGATAAACGGCTGTACCGAGAAGCTCACCAAATTATCAACTCATTGACAGATTTTGAGCCCCAACTGTGGCAATTGCCTTCGTTTGACGATTAAAAATTGATCGTTCCTTCATCGTCTAGATGAATAACGCTTAAGGGATCATAGCGTTTAAAATGATTCTAGGATTGGCTAGGGTAACTGTTCTAGTAAAAGATTTAAAAACTGTACCTTCTCAAGTTGACAGTCCTTGAAGGAAAGTAGAAATACGGGTTCAATAGCTTGGCAGAATCAGAAGCTTGTCTATGCGGGAAGCATATATCTGTTTTGTTCATAGTTGTCATTCACTCTATGATTGGATCGTCACAACTAGAACAAATACAGTAAAAGCATCACTTGAAATTGAAAGGAGACTTACACTAATGCGTTTATCTATAAGTAATGCATTGTCGAAGTTTTTTCAACAATCGGCAATTGCAAGTTCAGTAGACTCCTGCTCAAGCAATTTTGGGTCTTTTGATCATCCTTTTGAGGCTAATCTAAAATCTGTAGTTAGTCATCATTTTACCCTTCATCAAGGAGAGGTATTCCGGTTTCCTTCAGCGTGTCGAGAACTTTATGTTTTGTCAGGCGTTGCCTGGATAACGGTTGCCGGAGAGGACATCATTTTGACATCTAACGAAACAGCTTCACTTGCATCAAACAAAGACTTTGCCATCATATCTGCTCTGGGTAAAGTTCCGCTGATTTTGGAAGCTTTCTAAATGAACATAAGCTTAAACTCTATATAGGTGATCTAAAGACGCGAATAGATGCGACCAAAAAACAACCATATGAAGAGATGAAATTTTTTTGATGTCTGCTAGAACCGCACCGCCGCAACTGAAACGGGAGTTGGGGATTTTGGGTGCAACCATGATGGGGTTGGGTTCAATCATTGGCACTGGCGTATTTGTTAGCATTGGCATTGCTGCTGATATTGCTGGTCCTGCCGTTATTCTGGCGGTAGCGATTGGGGCAATTGTCGCCACCTGCAACGGTCTTAACAGTGCTCAGCTAGCTGCCAATCATGCTGTCAGTGGTGGAACTTATGAATATGGCTATAAGTACCTCACCTCCTGGCTGGGTTTCACCGCAGGCTGGATGTTTCTGTTGGCGAAGACTGCCTCAGCAGCAACTGCCGCTTTGGGTTTTGCCGGCTACTTACTTAACGTTACTGGTTTGAGTCCAGTCTGGGTTGTACCCACTGCTCTGCTTGCTGTGGTTGGAATTACCCTAATTGTTTTGAGTGGGATTCGGCGCTCTAATGTCGCCAACATCGTCATCGTGTCGGTAACTCTGCTATCTCTAGGTTTCTTTATCGTTGTCTGTCTGCCACGTGCAGCCACCATTGGGATTAAAAATCTGACGCCCTTTTTCACAGGGAATACGGCATCAGTACTCCATGCTAGCGCTCTCATGTTTGTGGCCTACACCGGTTATGGTCGCATTGCTACGATGGGCGAGGAAGCGCGGGAACCAACGAAAACAATCCCAAGAGCGATGATTGGAGCGCTAGTGCTGACAATGCTGCTTTACATGGCAGTAGCGGTGGTTGGCGTTGGAGCAGTAGGGGCAGACGTTTTGGGTAAGGCAACCCAGCAGGCACAGGCAGCACCCCTGGAGGTGGTAGTCCGCAGTGTTGCCGGTTCATGGAGTGCTGTGGTCTTAGCCATTGGTGCTATTACTGCCATGTTGGGCGTGCTGCTGAACCTGATTCTGGGATTGTCTCGCGTGGTATTGGCGATGGGACGCCGCCGAGATCTGCCGGGGATTTTAGCTCGGTTAAACCACTCAGGAACGACACCAGTTCTGGCAGTGCTGGTTGTGGGCATTGCGATCGGACTTGTGGTTATGATTGGAGACGTTAAAACTACCTGGTCGTTCAGTGCTTTCAACGTTTTGATTTATTATGCAATTACTAATCTGGCAGCACTACAGCTACCAGCCCAGGAACGGCTTTATCCTAAATGGTTGGCTTGGGTGGGCTTAGGTAGCTGTATATTTCTAGCCTTTTGGGTAGAGCAACAGATCTGGCTAGTGGGTCTAGCTCTGATTCTAGCAGGGCTGATCTGGCATATCGCTGTACATAGAGAGGTCTGATGTGCCGCATGATATCCAACTGCTGCCTCGCCCCAGCGCCAAACAGATTCGGGAGAACGGGAAGCAATACTACGTTGATGACAAGGGCGATCGCCTCCCTAGCGTCACCACTATCCTCAACGCCACTAAATCCCAAGAGGATCGAGACAGGTTGGCAAACTGGCGGCAAAGCATTGGAACTGCTGAGGCTAAACGCATTTCAGGCACTGCAAGCCGTCGCGGGACACAAACCCACAAGCAGATTCAGCGCTACCTTTTAGGTGAAGATGTCCCTTGTCCAGACGTTAGTCGCCCTTACTGGGAGAGCATAGAACCAGTCCTGCAAGATATCGAAGCTGTTAGGCTGATTGAAGGCCCGGTCTTCCACTACGACTTGAGCTATTCTGGAAAAGTTGACTGTGTAGCCAGTTACAAAGGTATTCCCTGTGTTTGCGAATGGAAGACGGCAGACAAGCCCAAAGGGTCAATCGAGCGCTTGTACGAGCATCCACTACAATTAACTGCCTACCTGGGAGCAGTTAACGAGTACTACCAGGAGTTCGGTATACAGCTAGCTCATGCCCTGCTAGTTGTGGCGATCCCAGAGATGCCGGCTGAGGTGTTCTGGTTTGAGCCAGAAGCAATGACAGATTATTGGCAGCAGTGGGAAAAACGAGTCGCTCAGTATTGGAGGCGTCGAGGCGTTTATTCAACGGATTAAACAATTTGAGTCTTGGAGAAATGCACTCCGCGGATGGACGCAGATGAACGCGGATAGACTATCTGTGTTAATTTGTGTAGTTAAGGGTTTGCAAGTTCTTCTGAATTAATCAATTATTGCTAACACTGCTTTAGGCAGCAACTTATCTTTAAACCACACAATCCTTGCCGGGACATCGCTCACCTTTACCCCAGCTTTTTCCAAATTCAGCCGCTCCGAAATTGCCAGAATTAAGTCATCGCGCTCGGCACGGCGCACTTGGGCAAATTTCTTTTGCAAATATTCCGGTCGCCAGTAGCCCACAATTTCTAGTAAGAACGTGCGACCATCTGGATGCACTAGGCGAAAATCTGGAATCATCACGCTACCGGGAATAGGGATAAGGTCAACTTCCCGCTCTAACACCCAGTCTGTTTTTAAAGAATCCCAACGGTCTGCAAAAGACGCTTCCAGCATACTGTCGTAAGGCTTGCCAGGTGGGTAGTGGGACACTAAGCCACAATCTGAGTCAAGACTGAACCGCCCAGTTTTCCAAGCATTTGTGTAAAAGTCACGAGTCTGGAGCGTAGCACTGAGGCTCCATCGGGTGACGTGCAATAAGGCTGGGAGTAGCTTAGCGATCGCCAGACCATAACGGGTACTCGGACTAAACAGACTCGTCGGGCCATCTATCGTAATGGTAAAGCCATGGTCTGCATCACCCTCTATATAAGCCATAAGTTGAAACAATTTGAGATAGCGAAATAACAGCTTGTACTCGCCAGGAACATTGCGATGGGCATTCAGCGTCAGGTGACTAGCGCGATAGAACACACCTTGCACCTGCGACAGGTTGTAGCGGTGCAGCAAATTTTCCGGCGTCGGAGCGTCAAACTGCGTCAGAATGCGATTCTCAGCTAAATCTGCATAAAGCCCCAGGCGAATTTGCTCTGGCAATACTTCCCGCTCCAGTTCGTGGCTTAGTTGGTCAGCTAAGATACCAAGTGTTCGCCCACCCTGCTGGGGACTAGGAGCCGATTGAGCCGATAGAGCAAACACCCGTTCTCGCAGCATCTGAGGTTCCAAAGGACTAACGATATCGAAGGTACAGCAGCTGCCACGGAGAATATGGGCTAATCCCCGCTTAAGACGATAGTCAGGACTGTCGCCTTCCAATTCTTGCAGCTGGCGATCAAGTTCTCCCTGAATACTACCTTGCGCCGCCGCAAAGCAAGCAATCAGTTCAGTTGCGATCGCCAAATGACTCGCATCAATCTTGAGTCTCTTCGGGACTATCGTCTCGCCACTTTGCCTGTGGCTCAGCAGCTCGCTTGGTAGCATGACTATTCACTCCATAAATTAATGTAGACGGCACAATCTCCAACTGCCCTTGCTCCTCTTCTCCTTTGCGCCCTCCGCGCCTCCGCGGTTCGTCCCTCTTCTCCACTCCCCGTCGCCGCACAGAAGTACCCTCCTCACTCGTATCCTCTGCCACCACCTCATAGAGCCGAGCAAGTTTATTATTATCCTTCCCCTTGCGCAGAACCCGCCCCAATCGCTGAATGTACTCCCGCGCCGAACCAGTTCCAGATAGGATAATAGCAATACTTGCAGCTGGTACATCTACCCCCTCATTAAGAACATGAGAAGCCACAAGGGTTTTATATTCACCCTCACGAAAACGGGTCAAAATCTCGTGGCGTTCTTTGACTGGGGTTTGATGGGTAATCGCTGGAATGAGGAAATCTTGAGAAATCCGGTAGACAGTGGCGTTGTCTGCCGTGAAGATGAGAGTGCGTTCTGGGTAGTGTTCAGCAATCAAGTTGGTAAGAATCCGTAACTTGCCATCTGTACCCAAAGCAATTTCCTTGGCTTCTCGGTGGGCTAGCATCGCTCGCCGTCCTGAGTGCGAGCGCGCACTGACTTGAACAAACCGCTGCCAACCTTGAATACTGCCCAAGGAAATCTTTGATGCTTGTAAAAAGTCGTTGCGAAGTTGAATCAACTGGTTGTAGCGCTCACGCTCCTGTTGCGCCAGACGTACTTTAATCTGAACCACCTGGTGCTCAGCCAGAGCCTTTCCAGCCAGTTCCGCCGCACATTTATGATAGACTTCTGAACCGATAAGAGTAGAAAGGTCGGCGTGACGCCCATCTGAGCGCTCAGGTGTTGCTGTTAGTCCCAGTCGATAGGGTGCGATCGCATACTCGGCAATCACGCGGTTGAAATCTGTAGGCAGGTGATGACACTCATCAAAGACTAAGAGAGCATAGCGGTTGCCCAGTGCTTCGGCATGGATAGCAGCACTGTCGTAGGTAGCAACGAGAATGGGAGTGCGATCGCGTGAACCTCCTCCTAGCAATCCCACTTCGGCATCTGGAAAAGCCGCCTTCAGGTGTGCATACCACTGGTGCATTAAATCTAGAGTTGGCACCACAATTAGGGTACTGCGAGGCGTGGCTTGCATAGCTAGTTGGGCTAGGTAAGTCTTACCAGCCGCTGTAGGCAAAACCACCACGCCTCGACGTCCCGCCTGTTTCCAAGCCATCAACGCTTCACTCTGATGAGGGTAGGGTTCCATCTCCAAGCTGGGGACAAGTTCAATCGGCTCAAAATTCTTCGCCTCGTCAATAAAATTAGACCCCTCAGCTTGCAGCGCTTCTACAAGTTGGCGGTAGTAAATAGCCCTGATACGGAACTTTTCTACTCTGTCATCCCAGGTAGCGTAATCCACCCAGGTTTTCCCTCTGGGCGGTGGATGTAGAATTAGGGTTCCGCGGTCAAAAGATAATTTAGGGGTACGAGACATTAGTTATTTGAGTTCGAAATCCCCTAATAATTTTAGGTCAGAGATTAAGACAGTTAACGGTTCGCACCTGATCTTGAAACCTAGCCGAGCTGTAGAAAGCTATTTATTATATCACAATGTATCTTTGTAAGAAATTTATTAAACAGTATTCGGTGCCGTGGCATGAGTAGGAGAGTTGATGAATTTCATACATGGCTACTCGATTCCTGCTAACAATAAAGTTCCTTACCTGGAGATAGCCCAGAGCGTTTTGCAGTGTGCCAGCGGGCAGCTAATAATACTCCCAATAATAGAACTCCGCCAAAGAAGTAGTGGGAGATCAGCAACCTGAAATACAAAAATCTTAAGACTGGATTGACGGGGCTAGCAGTTATTACAGGCAGTGATGTCAATAAGATGCTTACCGCCATGCTAACAGCCCAGAGCCTTCCCTGAGGAACTGCTAAAAAGTTGCCAAGATATAAACCAAAAGGTAGTAGCAAGAATAGATAGTAGTGTGTCCAAGAAATTGGACTAATGAGCAGGGCCAGACAAAGGACAATAGAAAACTCTAAGTTCTCTTGTGCTAATGTTGTAGGTGGTTTTGAGCGCCAACAGACCCAGATACTTGTGCCTACTAGTAGTGAAAGCAACGCGTATCGAATTACTTTGAAGTGCCAGCCTACCTCGATAAAATCCCAATTTCTTAGATTGCCATTAGTGTCGTACAGCAAACGGGCTAAAAAGCTATCTACTGATTGAACGTTATAAGCACCAACTACTTGACCAGAAAATTGCTTAATATGGTTCCACCAAGCTAAATTTAAATTGACACCACATAAAAGTAGTGATGCTCCTCCAATTACTAACAGACCTGTAACAAATCCCCCTGTAACTCGCCATCTTCTTCTCAAGGCGAAATAGACGCCTAGAAGGAACAGAGGAATTTTAATCAAAGCAGCTATCGCCAAGATCATTCCTAGCCAAACTTCACGCTGCTTTTCGAGGCAGAAGCATGCTGCTATTAGTAACAAAGGCACAAAATGAGACAGGTTTCCATACCAAAGGCTATGCATTACAGGGCCATTAATCACAAAAAGCCCAATTAACGCTATTCGTCGCCACCCGGGGACTTTTGTTAGCTTTACTAATAAATAGCAAGTTGCAATAACAGCCAACAACCCTAAGATAGTAAATAGAATTGCGGCAATACGTTTATTAAATGCAGCAAAAGGAGTGAATAAAAAAGCAATAATTGGGATGTTTACAAAACCGTAATTACCACCAAAAATATATAGCTGAGACGGATTTTGTATAATCAATCGACCACCAGAGTAATAACATAAAAAATCGTTGAACCAATCATAATGCGGAGGTTTAGAAGTTTGCCATAGAAACAGTATCATACCCAAGGCAGGTATTCCATAACCTAACCACAAATTCCAGCGCTGTTTTAAGTTTTTTTGAGCAATATTATTTAGTCCAACTATAGCTAAGATTAAAAGTACAAAAACTAGGTAAATTTTCATGAAAAACTACTCAGGATATTAATGGAAATCAATTCAGATTGTTGCTAAGTAAGTTACTTAATGTGCTTTATACCTATAATTCCCTGCTGTACGCTACTTTATAATCTTTTAGCTAGCTCCAAGCCTCAGTAGGGCTTGAGCAATAGTATTAAGTGTGTCTGTAATTAACATGAGAAGAAAAACAACTGTTTGTAAAAAAAACATCTTATCTATGCAGGCTCGTGACGATAAGACCAAACTTTAAACTTTATTGAATCAGATTTTTATGTTTTAGCCAAAGAATCACAAAAATTGTCAATACCCACCAGATAAGGGTGATGAGGATAGGCAAATCTGTAAGTAAAACTTCCTCTGGTCGCTCACTAGTTCCTCCTTGTTCGACTCCAGTGCTTCTACGCGTAATTTCCTGTGGGTCGCTCAATAGCTGGTAGCGGAAAATGCCATACAAAACAAACGGCAATGTCACTAGCATCCAGGGTGTTGAGGCTCCACTGACTTGGGGACCAGAACTCCAAAGAGCATAGGTCATCACAGTTGCGGTGGTAACTGTGTTTTCCATGCGGCTTAGTAGCGGTAAGGAGTAGTGTTTGAGCACAGCACGGGGCTTTGCACCTGTAATCTCTGCCAGACGTAGTTCTGCTTTACGCTTCTCAACAGCCAAAAACAGAGCCAGCATGGCAGTACACAACAAAAACCAGTAAGACAGAACAACGCCAGTCGCAGCGAAACCTGCATAAGCTCGCAGCACGAACCCCATAGCGATTGTGATAATGTCCAAAATAACGGTACGCTTGAGTTTCAGATTATATGCAATTTGCATCAGTGCGTAGCCTATAAGCGTGGCTCCCAAGTTAGGCGACTTGAGCCAGCCGCTGATGACAGCGCTACTCAACAGCACCAATGCCATTACTAGGGCTACTGGGATGCTAATTAATCCCGCTGCAATCGGGCGCTGGCACTTGACAGGATGCTGACGGTCAGATTTTACATCTACAATGTCGTTAAGTAAATAGAAACTGCTAGAAGCACAGCAAAACAAGCCAAATGCCAGCAAGCTGCCCAAAAAAGATTGCATGTTGATACTAAAAGCAAACAAAGGTGCAGCAAAGACAATCAGGTTTTTCGTCCACTGTCGGGGTCGTAGAGCCGCTATATAAGGCCATCTTATTGCCGCTGTAGCAGGCAAGGTTTGTTTGAATGAAGTTTTGCGATTCATAGATTCACCAAGTAATATTAGTCACCCAAGTAATATTAGTCACCTAAGAAGTATTGAGTAATACTGAAGTTTTGCAACTGCAAAGACTGTATAGCTATAAATTTAGTTGAATCAACAGTCAAATACTGGAAAGATTAAAGCTGAAAAAAACTAATTCGTCAATAGGTGAAGGCTCATAAAAAAATTATTATTGTTTTTTATACAACTAACAATGCCCAATCTAAATTCCAGGAATATACTTTTCAGATATGCTTTCTTAATCTTTACTGGACAAAGGTTATAGTCAAAGTAGCATCAGAGGCTCTAACGCTTATTAGCTAAGGAGTTCAACTCTCTTTGTCTCTTTGATAGCTCTCGATCTCTAAAATTTCAGTTGCTCGAAGCGAAAGCCTAATTACGACTTTATATGATTTTTGTAAGACTTTATGTATTCGTTAAAGTTGCTATGAGTAGTTAAAATCTAGTTTATGAAAGCTCAGTCCATGGTTAGTATAAAAGTATCAAGCGTCCCGACCAAGCAGCTGATTTTTACCAGTCCAGTTGAGTTAGCTTAGTTATATCGGTGAATTTGAGATTCCCTTACTAATCTGTGAGCTTGTAGAAGGTTATGAAGTTCTCTAGGTCTATATCCATTTTCCTAAGTAGGAGTTCTTCAATCTACCGCCAAGTTCGCTTACATTGGCACGACGTTTTGAGCGTGTTTACGCTAGCAGCTGCAGTTGGCTTTGTAGTATATCAAGGCACGCAATTCGTCAATCTTGTAATTTTTAACGAGCAGACTCCAGAAGTTTGGTTTCACGGCAATACTTCACGTATCTTTATTAACATGACTGCTCGTAGGAGCAGCCATGATTGGAGTAAGGCACATACGTTGTCTCCACTGTCAATATACTCACTGATATATGTATTAAAAAAGGCATCAGGTATTGATTCGCTTACGGCAGTAAGGATTGTTATTGCTGCGGTAGCATTCCTTTGGAGCGGCGCGCTTTTTATGATATTAAGACTGATTGGCTGTCAGCGATTTGACGCAATACTATTTAGCGCGCTTGCAGCAACTAATGTAGGGATGTTTTGGTTTGTTATTCCAGAGACTTACCCAAACGGATCGCTAAGCATCCTTCTAGCGCTATGCCTTGTCGCAGCAGCACAACATAGAGGACTCTCGCCGTTCTGGTATGTACTTGTCAGTGCCCTGACTTTAAGCTCCACAATAACCAACTGGATGGTAGGAATCTTCGCAACGATTGTAAACCACCGCTGGAAACAATCCTTGCAAATCATAGTCAGTGCATTCTGCCTTGTACTTTTGTTAATAGTTGTGCAGGAGGTTTTCATTCGAGGTGCTGCTCTTAAAGCTCTTCTCAATCAAAGAGAGGAACTAAACTACATATTTAAACCGGAATCTGGCGATCCGCTTCAGGTTATTAAACAAGGTTCAACATTAGGTTTAAGAAGCCTTTGGGCCATTGTTGTGGTCGTGTCATGGACTGCACTACTAGGCATAGGCTTGTGGGGGTCGTCTGTTAGACAGTATCTCCAGCTGCGCATCTTTCTAGGGCTCACCCTGTTCGGGTTGGTGTGTAATCTATATGAGGAGATATCCCTTTACACATTATATTTCGCGCCATTGTTAGTGGTGTTGGCGGCCTTGAGCACGCTGACGCGCGCCCGCCCGTTAGCCTTGGTGTTAGCAGGTATTTTAGTGCTGGCAGCAGGGATAAATAACAGTTGGCAATTTAGTCAAGCCACAGAGTTTTTTCAAGGTCACGGTCTATCGCGTCAAGTAGTTCGAGTCCAGATGCAACAGCGTCCGACTGATCCATGGCCGCGTGGTACGGGACACGTAGTGCTTGCTGCACTAGGCAGCCGCGAGATTGACAAGGCTTATCATGAACCTGGCGGCAGCTTTAGCCCCGCTGTAGGTAGCTTTGGTGTCTCGCTTTGGCTTACTGATGTAGAGAGAAATCTGAAGAATACTAGTGATAATATCCCGCTGAGTGGAATCCATCAGCAGTTAATCTGGACGGACGATCAGGACATACCAGGAATCCTCACCGAGACAAGCTACTACCAAGCTCTGTGGTCCTCCATAGGGTCAAAGCGTTGGCAACTCAATCTCAAAACCCAAGCCAACACAGATACCAAACTAATGGTAGTGATACGCAGCGTAGGTCCAGCCGGTGGACCAATTCGGTCACTGGACTGGGATGGTCAACGACTGTTAATCAATAATCGCTGGTCTGTAAAGAGCGATTCAGCGCTGACAAAATTATATTTAGGTCAGGAAGGGACACAGGACTGGAAGATTAAGCGTTCACCTCTGTCTCAATGGAAAGGCGATAATGGTTGGGGCTATGCCCGATTTGAGATAGCTGATAGCAGTGATTGGAATCTGATTATTGAGGACTCTATCTCCGCACCTACCATTGGTCTAAGTACTACCGAGGCCAGGTCTACCTTAGAGCTAAACCTTCCTGACAAGCGATTTACAGACAGCCTTAACGCGCAAGTTGCCCATTTGATGATGAGCGTTGTGGATCGGCAGACCCGTCCTGGTGAACCGACAAACTATCCCTTACCATGGCTGCGTGACGGAGCTTATGCGGTTGTCGCTCTGGCTCGCGCTGGGCAATTAGAAGTGGCAAAGGAGCTATCGACCTACTTTGCCGAAAATGATTTCTTCGGCGGTTTCGGACCCGAGGCTGATGCGCCAGGGTTGGGGATTTGGGCGTTGGTAGAGGTTGCTGAGCGGCTGGATCAGCCGGGATACAACCAATGGCTTTGGCCCCATATTCACCGAAAAGCCGAATTCATCTTCAGGATGCTGGCAACAAACCAACCGATTCACCAAACAGTGACCGGTCCAATTGTCCCTGAGAGGAAGGATGACCCAGACCTTACCCTAGTTGCAGAGCCAGCCCGGAACGGTTTAATTGTTGGTCGGATGGATAACCACAGACCCTTACTATTCGTCAATGCCGTAAGCTACCGGGGACTAATTGACGCTGCGGCGCTAGCTGACAAAGTCAACCAACCTGCTGATGCTAAGCGTTGGCGTACTAAGGCGGCAAATTTGAAACAAGCTTGGGAAAAGGCTTTCATCCCACCAGAGGCGGAAAACGACCGGACTTACATCAGCAGCCTTTGGCCTACTTGGGTAGCTGCTTCTCGTACAGATGCGCTTTCCCAAGGTCTCCAAAGACGGTGGACTAAGCTACGTAATGCCCAAGGTGGGTTTCGCTCTACTCCATTGTGGACTTATTTCGACATCGCTGAAGCACACCAATGGCTGTTTCTCAATCAACCAGAGCGCGTGTGGGCAACATTGCGTTGGTTTTGGGAGCATCAAGCATCGCCTGGACTATATACGTGGTGGGAAGGCAATGGCGAAGAGAACTCTTTCCACCGTTGGGAACATGTGCGCGGGTGGGTGAATCCACCGTATGTCACGCCGCATTACTGGACTGCTGCCGAGATGTTATTGCTGCAATTGGACATGTTAGCTTACATCGATCAGGCAGTAAGCAAGCCGACAGTCGTGCTTGCTGCGGGTATTCCAGTAGAGTGGCTCGACAAACCCATGAGTGTTCGGGGCTTGCCTATTTTAAATGGTGAAGTAGATTGGAGCTGGGATGGTAAACAAATGCGTGTAAAGCTCCGTAATAAAAGTAGTAGCATCGATGTAAAGCTTGGAAAGGTGTTTCACTCTAGTACACCGTTGTCCATTGATTAGGTAATATCAAGTCGCTTCGCTTCAAAATGCAATTAATTGACAACTGTGAATTAGTCAGTTAATTCCTTAAGGATTGCGGTCTTTTAATTTGTAAAGTTCTCGCCCGTCTATTGAAGTTTCAAAAGTATAATAACTTTTCATATAGCTATCTAATGCTGTGTAAAAGGAATCAATATCATTCTCAGGGTTTTTTACAGCTTCTTTAATTATATAAATTGGCTTCTTTTTCATAATAAGATTCAATTCTTGAATTGGGTTAGACCCAGAATAATGAGAAAATTGTTTGTTAGTAAGCCACTTTGAAAATATATATTTAGTTGGACTCCGCGCTGGCACTAAATAATATAAAATAGGATCATAGCCCACGACATATATATAATCTTGCTTTTTAATCCGTTTCTCTAAGTAGCTTGCAATAATAGCTGGAGGGTCGTTCCAATTTTTATTTCTTTCTATGTATCTAAACTTAATAACTTTTATGCCATCTCTTAATGGATGAAATGCAGTTTTTGCTAATAACGGAAAAAGTAAAAAAGCCAAAACAATATGCTGTTTAAAAGCAAATTTTCTCTCTTCTTTAGATGTTACTGCTATCAGTATATATGAACTAAGTATACATAAGGAAGGTAGTAATTGTAAAAAGTAGTGGGAATAAAATCTTTTTGTGAAGCAAGTGGCTACAAAAACCGTTGAAAACCATAAAAGTATAAACCACAACTTTTTCTTTTCTTCTAAATTAGTGTCTTTATCGAGTACTAAATAAAAAGGTACCGAAAATGCACATAGCCATAAAGCAGTGTAGGTTTTAAATTGGATTTTTAGAGCTTGCGAAAAAAGATTAAACGAAAAAGGATTATCAATACTGTATATTTTATTAGCAGTAAAGTTCGCATAAACATAGTCAGCGAAATGCCCAGTTAACACAAAATAAGATGCTATGAAGAAGAAAGGTAAAATAGCTCCAATTATCAACAATGTAAAGCTCTTTAATATTGTCTTTAAAAAGTCCTTTCTTTTGTTGGCAGCTTGATACGAATCTATGCTTACCATAGTAAGTATTGCTGCAAAATCAAAAACGACCAGAAGCTTGATTTGAATAGCTAGACCAATTACTAACCCAATCATGAATAATTTTAAGTTGCTATAACTAAAAGGCTTAGCAGGATAAGGCCTGTTTAAAAAAAGTAGATAAAATGCAAATACGACGAAAGGAGTGAAAAATATTTCTGTGTTTGAAGCAAGACCACCGTTAATAAGGGAAAGAAAGGCATAGATTATTCCTGCCAACAAGCCAATCCCAGGAAGATTATTAGATATAACGTTTCCTAAACGATATAATAAATAGCAGGTAATGGTAATTGCAATGCACGCTAAAATACGTATTGATATAACTGAATGACCTAGTAGTAGCTGAGTTAAAGAGAACAATATATATATTCCTGGAGGTTTTTGATCCCAAACTGTGACGTAAGGAACCTGCCCATCTAAAATGCTTTGTGACATTAAAAGATAAAGGCTTTCGTCTAAGTCAAGGAATGATTGAAAAAAGGTTGAAAATCTTAAAAAAGATACTAATAATAAAAAAAACAAAAAAATAAACCATTCTTTTTTTCTCATTTGTCACCTTAATCGTTGTAGAAGTGCTTAGCTGCAATTGCTATATTCCCTGGTATAGTAATTTTGGATAATTCATCAAAACAAGTCGTGGTGTAGGCTGCTACAGCAATCCGATCTGAGTTGTGAACTGTAAGGACTGCTATAGCCTGTCACAACTCAAATCGGACTTTTACGGTAGTAGGCTTATCTTAAACCAATTTTATCTACACACGCACATCAAACCAAGGAATTCTTTTCAATGAGGCGCCAAACACTTCTACCAGTGACTGACTTGCTCCTTTAGCTAGGCTGTTGATGATTTGAAAGAATAGCGCTAGGACCGACTGAAGGTAATCTTCCTATAATCCACGTTTCCTTGATTAGTCAAGGCTCCAGTACTCAGATCCACAGAGTACAAAGCAAGCCTTGAATCATACTTGTTGGGGTTACCAAGAGCGTAGAGTTGACCCTCTGCAGAGCAAGCCAAACTGTTCAAGCCAGTGTTCCAATCAACGTTGTTCAACCTCAATCGCTGCGGTAGCCTGATCACCTGTCCTTGGCCCAAGTCAAGCTGTACCAGACTTGTGCCACCTCCAAACCCAGCGGAGAGCAAATAGATATTTCCATTCGGACACTGGGTTAGACTACTAAACCACTCGTTTGAAGGCAGGGTGAAATTGATGAAACTAACCTGACCAGTCTGCGCGTTAACATTTGCTAGCCTATAGGGCGGTTTACCGTTCTTGTTAGCGACTAGACCGAGCAGCGAACCGTCATTGGTGACTAGCAAACTCCAAAGCGCATTCTGTGGATCAAGTCCTGACACCTTTATGGTTTGTGAAGACGAACCCACAATTGTTGTGAGGCGACTGGGATTGGCCTGCTGGCCGCTACCTACGGGATTACTTGAGAGTATGAGTGTGCCATCGGCCATAGAAGTTAAACCACCCAACTGAGCATAGGGCTGCAGGGGTTGTGCGGTACGGGCCGACGAGAGGTTCGTCCGCGACTGAGGCTGAGTGGTCGCTGGCGCTTGAACCTGTAAGTTTGCTCGCTCTTGAATCTCGCCTGTCCTCAGGGCTAAGGTCTGAACGAACACTCGGCTACTGACTGTGGTGGCACCAGGTGTGGTGGCGCTACTGGCTTGACGTCCAAGGTTCACACCAACTAGAACCGGTGGCGGTGTTTGCGCCATGAGCCTGCTGGCAAAGGTACTGATCCCAGCTACTGCGGTGCTGGCGATCGCCAGTTGACCAAACCTGCGACGTGTTATGCGCTGATTCATATCTGCACTCCTAGAATTACTAAGTCTTGTGATGAAAATGCAGTTCCTGCTTGTTAAGTGAGCGAGACATCGTCAATCTGCACCCACCCAGAGCCATTAGTGGCGACGAAGCCAATATAGATCGTCATTGAATTGTCGTTGCCCGAGTTGAAGTTCACCGTCACCGCCATATAACCGGCGCTGTAGTCGCCCGAAGGACCGTAGGTCGTCTCGTACTTGCTGCCGGTGTTGTTGCCGAAGGCACCGACGTAGCCGTTGTTGCCGAAGTTACCGGAATTGCGCACGTAGGCAGTCAGTGTGTAGTTGGTGTTGGTCTGGACGCTCACTTGTTGATTGATCGCCGACCAAGTGTTGGTAGTGTTGTTGGCCCAACCGTTGTTATTGCCTGTGCGGGCTTTGCCAACATTGTAGTCAATGCCGCCGCCACCGGAGCCGCCATTGTACCAGGGACCGGAGAGGGTGCTGCTGGTCTGGTTCTCAAAACCTCCATCTTGGATCAGGTTCGTTTGTCCCGACGCTGGCGCTGTTAGCTGCACCCAGCTTGCCACTGACGGAATTCTATTTGTGTCAGTGATAAAGAGCATGTACCAGCCAGGCGGTGCTAGGTTCGGGTTATTCGTTACCGTGACGTTGAGAGCACTGTCAGTCGTAGAGCTGATCGGCAAGTCCACTAGCCGTTGTTCTGTGTCGAGGCTATGAGTAGTTGACATTGGTCTAATCAGATGGACCCATTGGATGTTCCTGGCTTGGGCTGTCTGAATTGTGATTGTCTGGCCAAGGGTCACTGTTTGGGGAGCGCTGCCAATCACTGGTCGTGTTCCCCTAAACAGATAAGGTGGACTATACACTTCTACTCGCAGTTCCTCGCTGAGAGGACGCTCCCCACTCGTACACTGGTCCAGCGTGTTGGTGCTAAGGCAGTCATTTAGCCGCTGGGGATTCCCCCCGGCGGTGACAACTCTGCCATCTGGCAGGAGCAAAGCCACTGAATGATATACACGAGTTTGGACATTTGGCGTCGCTACTTGTGTCCAGGTATCTGCGGCTGGATCATAAATCTCTGCTGGTATAGCTGTATTAGCCGCATCTGTCTGCTCACTCGTTTTGCTGCCATTACAAACAAACACGGTGCGATCAGGCAACAAAACTGCGCTGAGGTGCATGCGGGGGTTCTTGAGATATGCTGCTGGCTGGTAAGTTGGATTGTTAGCGTTCAGATTTACAATATTGACCCTAGCAGTTGCATTGTTAGGATTACCACCGCCTATAATCATGACCCGCTGGTCTTGTGCCGGCGGTAGCAGCACACTAGCTGCTTGGTTACCGGAGTCTGGCTCTTGCAACCCACCAAAGTCGCCAGACAGTGGCGTTTCTGTGAAGGGATCTGTAGACAGGGTCAGTATGCGTGGGTACACACCATAGTTCGGGTCGAAGTACGCACCCGAGTAGAAAACTCTACCATCCTGCAGTAGGAAAAGGTGCGCGTAGAGTGCGAATTGACTGGTCGCTTGAAAAGCTGTCCAGCTATTATTTGCAGAAGAATAAATCTCTGGTACAACATTGAGAGTGCCAGTTTCCGTCAGCCCTGACACCGCGAGGACTCGAGCGTCGCCCAGCGTGACCAGAGTCGGGTACCAGCGACCTCCAGCCATCGGTTGCACCACTGTCCATTGCCGGGTGTTCCGATCAAAGACAAAAGTATCTATTAGGCCATAAAAGCTGGAATTACCTACGGTGTTATTGTATTGATAAGTACCGCCCGCAGCTAGCACGTTGCCATTGGACAGCCGTAACTGACCAACGCAGAAAAGGTCAAGCGGGTTGTTATTTGCATCTACTGGGGCCGCTATTTGGGCGGAAAAATTTTGGTTTATATAGTCAGCGACAACACCGCCATTGGGGGTTTGAGTTGGATCGTTGCCTGAACCACTGAAGAATAATATGTTCGAGTTTCCATTCGAATCTGGGGGTAATAGAACAGCA
>JAABUQ010001437.1_pt1 | contig 51091 bp, 40 predicted proteins | sample 5560001 | NCBI WGS metagenome assembly JAABUQ01 (sample SAMN10711888, study PRJNA513371) | rock metagenome | isolation source: Antarctica rocks | place: Antarctica: Victoria Land, Finger Mt nord | collected 2015-12-18
CTATGTATTTAATTTGTAGCTTATAATTCGTGGTGGTCATAGTCTAATTAGTAAATAGATGATTTTGTATATTAGAATTAAATTCGGCATTGACCCGGAGTCGGCATTATCCCGGGAGATCTCCTACCTCTTCCGCTTCCTTTTCCGCCTCTTGCGCCTTTTCCGCTTCCTGTACGCTTTTTACCTCCTATACCCTTTCCGCTCCCTATATCCTTTCTACCTCCTACGCCCTTTAATATCTCCTTGTTGTCTGTCTATTACGATCAGATCGAATCGGATTACGACGCTATAAAGAATACCGGATCCGATTCTATTAATAAAGGGGAAGAGAAGGAGAAAATAGATAGCGGAGACAGAAATAGTTGAGATCAAAAGGAAGGAGATAGGGCCGAGACAAGTACAAATACCATTGGTATCCGGGAGTCTCCCAAGAACACGGCAGGGAATATACCTTTATATGAAGGTGGCGGAGGTATATTAGCGTAGGCCCGGTATCCAGGTTAATCCGCAGCTTTCGCTTGTTATAGGCCGCTCCGCCAACTCTTGATAGGCTCTATCACGGTTGATGAATACAATAATATTAGCGATAATCCGGATATTCTCGCGTTCGAACGGATATAATCGCAACTAAAGCCCGTTTTCAAAATGCCCCCTCTTTACTTCCGCTTACTCAACCGGACGGGTTCTGATAAAAGTAAGTACTGAATTATATACTCCTTCCTAGCTATCAAACTCCCTTCTAATACATATCAGATAATCCCCTGGTGATCGAGGATGATAATAACGATATAGATACCACCAGCGTAATAGCCGTTTCTACCACGGCTACAAGCGTAGATTCCAACGAGAGGACAGTAGATTTCTACGGACTCTGTTCGGGGGAGCTGCCAAACCTTGATACTATCAGTCCCAACCTTTCCCTCGACGTCCTTGATTACCTACTCTCTTCAAATGTTACTTATAGCTTAGTATCTATACTGGCCAAAAGGTACGGTTTTTCTTCCCTCAAAAGGATATATAACAGTACCGCTACGGATACTACGGAACAAAAGGAAAGGCAAAACGCCAAAAGGTCCGTACCGGCCTCGAAGGGAGGCTTTCAGGTATCGAAGTCTTTCCGGATCTATAAAGATCCTATAGATATTATCCTAGACCCTCCGACAACGCCGAATAACCTTACGAAATATCCTGCCTCCGGTAATATACTCTTGCCGTCTCGCCCGGCGTAATCTCTCCGTTCTACGTATCAAGTTTGCGATACCTCAACCTTGTTACAAGGTATTATTGACGCAGAGCTTGACAGCCGGAAATAGGAAATTGAAAAGATCATAAATCGAAGACCGACCGCCGCCGGTTGGGAGTACAAGGTCAGATAGGGGGAATCTTGGGTTGCCAAAGATAACTTGGAGGATACGCAGGATATAGTAGAGGAATACTATTTGCGAGTAAGGAAAAGTGGCCGCTACGGCCGGGGGAGGGGAAGGCAGGTTAAGAAATAAAGCTTTATAATCTTGTATATAACTACGCGTTCCGGAAGGAGTTCTGATTTTAGGTCTATAATATTATTCTGCAGCTAGTATTCCGAGCAATTAAATCCCAAAGAAACTAACGCTGCAGGAAATACGTCAAAAAGCCGGTTATACGATACTTCGGCTACCTTTGCCTCCCGCTTTAATAACTAAAGGAACAGCTACTCGCAATCTCTTTGAATATATATATATCTATTGCTATATTATAAAAAGCTATATACAACGCCGAGGAAACGACAGTATATTAGAGCGGGAATAGCAAACGCTTGATATCAACCAACTATAAAAACGCGACGACGCCGGTACCTGCTTAAGTACTTATAACTTATCTAGCTCTCCCTTAATATAAATTATCAAAGACTTCTTATCGTCAGGGGTAAGATTGTCCAAGTCTTTCTCCTCCATTATAACCCACGCTATCTTCCACTTCTGTACTTCTTTATACAAGGGGGTTTTCAGTTTGCCCTAAGGGGCTGCTTTCGCTCCTGCCGGCTAGCTATTTAAACCTTACGCAGCCCCAGCTGGGGTCGTCAAACGCTCTGGGGATAGGGTCGATCCCAGGGACGCTGTCAATCCCGGGGGTAGAAAACGCTGCGCAAGAGCAGCGGTAACCTGTAGATCCGGTATCGGTATTCTGTCTTCTCCTGTTACCTAATTGCGTCGCCACTTCTTATATTGCGCCTCCTGAACGCCCGCTCCTATCTGAATAGCTTTATCCGTCGCGCCTGGCTGATAGTTGGGCCATATACGCCTAGCTACCGTTTGTATCTCAGTGCTGATAACTCTATCCTTCTATTTAATTATTACCCTTATTGGCTCGAAGGCCTTGTTTTTTATATTCGGATCAACGTAATCTAATAGGTCAGTATACTTTTTGCAGTTGCCTGGTAGCGCCACCCCCAATATAGATTCAACGTTCGCACTAGTGAACGTATACACCTTTTGGCGGCCTATATATTGATACTGCTCTCTACGACGCTTTTATAAATCGGTAAAATCGTCGTTATACGGCTTACTTATATAAGCTTCTATTCTGTATTTCGTATGGCTTTTTGGACTATATCGAACAACGGCTTGCTGTACTCTGCCAGCACCTCCGAAAGCTATAACAGTACGACCTGCGCCATATTCGCGCTCGTGTTGTATGCTTGCGGTAAGAATAGGTATATCTTCGTCCGATACTACTACCGGATCTTCGGCTGTACCGCCGGAGTGATTAGCGTTCTCTATATTCGTTAACGGTACGTCGGGTCCAGGCTCTTCTTTAATAATATCCTCTATAATATCGATATCTCCTTCCTCGTTGTCGATTTGTATCAAATCCTGTTCAATTACTGCTACCTCGTCGTTTATACTTTTGATCTGCGTATTTATTTCTTCGAGTTTTTTCTTTTTCGCCGGATCTTCCCTATTCTCTTTGAGATCTTTCTCCAAGAACTTAGATTCGTACTTTTTTTTTTAGAATTTAGCTTCGGCTTGTTCCTTTCCTTTAATTTTGTTTAATCTTTGATTATATATAGCTCTTTTCTTTAGCGCTTTTTCTGCGGCTTTTATTTTCCGCGGTATCGGTACTATATTTTCGAACGAGGAAGTTGTAGATATAAGGATTCGGAGATTAAGACTATCAACAACTGTTTGTACGCCTCGCTCAACAAAATAAGTTATAATTGAAATACGTTTGAAAAGGATTATTCGATTATTTTATAAATAATAGATAAACTTTAATTTTGAAGTATTATTGAATAATATTCTATTTGTAGAAAAACACGCCCCCTCTCTATTCGATCTGACCGCTGTAAGTCTATTTATAGAATATATAAATAGACCCGGGGTTCTTATTTAACAAAGGGGTCTCAAATATCCGTATACTGTATAGTTGGAATACAAATATTACTGTAATTCTTCTGTCCTCAATTTCAATCAAAGACCGCGGCCGAATCTAAACTACCGCGTACGTTAATACCAACTTTTACTTCTATAGTACTCAAATATATCAAGATCTGGTATCTTGATTCCCCAAAAAGGTACGACAATAGTCGGAATCTGCTCTATATTTATCCTTCCGTTTTTGTTTATATATTTATTGGGTCAAACAGATATTACGGCAGTCTCTGCAAGGTAAGTTGTAGAATACCCGTAGTACTAGAGTCCAGCTTACTTTGTATACAGTAGAGCAATCTTAGGCGCCAGTCTACCGGGCAATAGTACTATGAATATCGATATCTATTTAAGGGTAACTCTACCAGATTCTACCACCTCCCGAGCGAACAATGTTTCCCTGGATGCCCCTAGTACGGCGTCCGTAAACGTTAACGGAATACTATCTCTTTACCCGGCAACAGCAACGGCCGCTCTATTCTGGGGCCTTAGTACCGGCAGTATCGTAAGCTCCGGTACTGCCGCTATTAGGATATATATAGCAAGCGAACAGGGCAACTCAAGCTGGACGCTACGTAAAAAGCCTATAACAATAGCTCCTACGACGAGCATCCTTACCTCTAATAACCTACCAAGCGCCTTCGCTTTATTCTGGGGCCTTAGCGCCGGCGGTACCGTAAACTCTAGTATAGCCGCTACTGGGATATATCCAGCAGGCAAAAATAGCAATACAAGCTAGACGCTATATAAAGGATTTATAACAATAGCTCCTACGAAGAGCGTCTTTCCCTACGGTCCAACAAGCGCCTTCTTATATCGTCCGGCCGAGTCGGTTACAAATCCTATATCTTTTTTAGGAGAGAACGTTCCTCTATCTCTTTTAAAAGAGAACGTCCCTCTATCTTTTTCGTTATAGCATATAATAATGAGCCAATATTCTCCTTCTTCGGATATAGCCCCTGTTAGAAATGTGAATACTACGGGTATCATACCCTTTGCTGGTGGAGCTGGTTGTCTGAGACTTTATATTGCGACTTTGGCTGTATTAAATATTGACGTTATCTTGTTGAATCTTTCTACAATCCTATAGATAGAATGCTTTTTAGTATTATATAGCGGTCGTATTATAACTAAATAGTTGATATAAATAGTAATAGTTTGTTCAATATATTCAATTTTATATTTTGAGTCTTTACTGTATAAAAAGACAGTTATTATATATTTTTCCTTACTAGAATCAATACAGAAAAGACCTATTCAATCCAAGGAGTTTAAAATAGGCGTTAAAATAAAAGTTCAAGCCTTGGGGGCCAGAAACACCAAGGGGTTCAACATTCTATTTAAAGGTAGAAGCGCCCAATCAATACGTATATAATATTCGATAGGACCTGTTGTTCTTTTCTCTAGAAATATTCTATATCTAATTTGAATCTATAATTACAGATAGTCAAATATATATTTCAATCTCAAACTGCTATTCTTCTTATTATATCCGGAATACAATTAAGGTAATTCATTCTTTAATACGATACTGATTGAGATTGACTTTCCAAAGATTACTATATATATATACTACTTTTGGATCCGCCTTCCCTTTCGATTACGCGGCGGATAGAAAATATATCGTACTTGGATACGGCAACAGGCCTCAAAGGGGTAGAGTAGGGATACAAGTATCTGCGATCCTAACTATAATAAGGGGTTTAAGAGAGAGTTTGCTCTAAGTTTTCTATCGTATAATAAATAGCGTAAAGGACCTGGTACAGACCAAGGATTATATCCTACAATCGAGGAAAGTATATAGCTATAAGATTGAGAGCAGATCTCAAAGTTCTTTTAGTTTAGTTTAGTCCGCAAAGATAGATAGGAAGAGTAATATTTAGCTGATTGTACTGCGATATTAATTCCTCTTCTTATTATTATTCTCTTTTCTTCTTTATTCTTCCTATATTCGCCGCTCCTATCTCGGTTACTTCGCTCGCTAAGGGGTTAGGTTTCTTTTTAAAGTTCGTATAGAGTTTTAAATATCAAAAATAGATTTCTAACTCAATTTTCGACTTTTTGAACAAGGGTCTCTGCTAATTATTCGAGTATTCTGAGTAAGGACCCAAAATCCCTGAGGATAAAGGATAAACAAACCAAAATAAATAATCGAGGCTAAAGAATAATCAAAGATTTGCTATAATTGAGGATCTTCAATATTTATACGCTAATATAGATTGAGGATTCCGGACAATCCTAGGGGGCCAATTGAGCCCCTAAGAAAGCTCCAAGAGGGGGCTAATATCAGAATTAATAATTGAGGCCAAGTAATAAACAGGGACTTGCTATAATTGAGGATTTTCGATATTTATACGCTAATACAGATTGAGGATTCCGGACAATTCTAGGGGGCCAATTAAGCCCCCAAGGAAGCCCCAAGAGGGGGCTATTACTACGGTCCTAAAGGCTAAGGACGGACTGTATTAATATATATTAAATAATAGAATTCTTTCCTGAGTTAATTCTACAAAAACAGTTCTTTTTCTCTCCCAACAAATATAAGGGTCTACCAGCTTCTGTTGTATCTATATACAGGAGCCGTAATAGGTTACTCCTGGGTAGAGCAAATATTTGTTATCGAGGACAATAGGTACTTGAGACAGGCTCTAGGGTATCCTCGGGGTTACGGTATATATAAATACCAATATCTCTCTAAAAGCTCTTCTTATATCAATATAGTACCCCGAGGCTCACCAGATTTCGTAGATCGAACCATAACAAATCTGATACCCCCAAACAATAGGCTTGAAAGGTAGATATTGCCTTCGGATAGGATTTGTAAGTCTACTCAGCAGGAACATAATCAAACCCAAAGCAGTCCTGCTTTGAAAGCTGCTGCCAATAATCTTGTAGCTCTACGGTACCAGGAAAACGGCCACGTTACTCTCCCAGGGTCCAGGGCGCCTAGGACGATATATGTTTACGGTACGAATCTAGTATCGCTACTGGACAAAATACACCAGATCTACAAAGTCTGGGACGCTTCTAGGGACGATCGTAAAAGGCGGTTGATTATAAAGAGATCTTTCGATAACAGTAGATATTACCAGATCAACAACGGGGGTATATTTAAAGAAAGGCAAAGGCTTTACCCGCATAAGATAGACATAGTACAAGGCCGAGATCTCTGGTATAAGATCGATATCCGTCTGCCCAAAACGCTTGCGACAGGCAGTATATATACCCTGTACTGGGTTTGGGATCGCTCGTGGTAACTATTTAGTAAAGAGCAGCAAATCGAGATCTATACAATATATATCGATATTTATATAAATTAAGTTCAGTTGGAGGTCTGCGTTCAGACCGGGTTACAATTAGATAGGAAAGGTACAGATATCTGAATAAGCTTGAGATATAGAAAACATCTATATAGAAATATACAACAATACAAATATAAAGGCTATAACACCGAATTACGCAGCTCTGCTTTTGCGAATACCAGTATTTATCTACTACCGGAATACGGGCGGCATCAAAGCGGGACTGTTATCATTCAGGCTCTTATAAGGTCCCCTACCCCTATAGTTTATAATTAGAGGTTGATATACGCTGCTTTGCGATAATATCTTTCCAGCTATGCTGTTTTGTAGAGTCGTTCGATCGTTCCTATATATACTTTGCGATTGTGGAAAGGGTTTCTGACAGGATAAACTTCGAGCAGTCTTCGAATTGCTGTTGCTTCGCGGTAAAGGTAGAGAGCTGCTGCGCAGACATTGGATAATACCGCCTTAATCGGATATAGGGATCGGAAGGGTATCTCGCGGAGATTATCTATATTCGGATTGGTCAACATTATCTTGTAAGGCTTTCTAATATAATACGTTTACCTCGGTCCTGATCAGCTTGTAACAACATTGGAAATACAGGTAATATAGCCATACTTTCAGTTTTTCAGTAAATAACCAATCCGTCGAGGCTTCAGAACTGTAGATATAGTAATGGCCGTTGCGCCGAGTCGCAATATAAACCTGTCCCCTACTCAATAAAATTTCGTCCGCCTTTATCTATAAACTTCTTTGTAGTTTGGAGAATCGTTCCTTATTGGATCTGATTGCTTATACTCGATACAGCGACGGTATACTTCGAACTATTGCGGTAATAGGTAACAAAGTCGAGGAGAAGGAGTCTATCTCGACCGTTAAATAGGGCTACTTCTGTTATTCAGGGGCTAGGTCCTATTGTTATTATACGCTGCGCATTTTTAGAGCTAAGGTAGCCGTTGGACACAATTGGGTACCTTTGAGAAGCAAGGTTCACCCGTCGTCCTTCCAACCGCGCGGTAAAGCGGAAGCTTGATATTTTGGGCTGCGGTTTAAGGGGCCAATAGTCCTTTCTAAAAATGCTACTTGTTACTCTGTATATATATTTACTTAATATATATTTTCTCAAGAAGTTATTCAAGCTGAATAGAATGGTTTTATAAGATAATCTTAAAAACCTTACCAACCCTATACAGATTCAAGGTCTTGCCGCTAGCAGTATTATTCTTGGTCTACTTTTATACAAAATATCTGCTTATATTTCCCGCTGGATTCAGGATCGGACTCTTTTTTACATATTCAAATACCTGGTATATCCAATACTCATCTAGCGCAGGCGATTCCTCGGCCCTTTGAATCGTTACAGTGCTTTCTGCATTGGAGTTTATTGGATTCTTACTGCTATATACAACCTAATAGGGGTAAAGATACTGTCTCAGGCCGGAAATCGAGCTGGTTCTCTCGCGGCGCTGTATCTGGTTCCTCTGTTCTTCGCCAGCCGTCTTAGCTTCGCAGCCGACCTACTCGGCTTTTCCTTATAAACATACTTCAGATTATACAACTCGATCGGTATTATGGCGTTTACGCAGATATTTATATATACTACGATCTTTCTCACCAACAACGTCTTTTTTATTTATAACTCTCAGCAATTTTATGGGCTTCTAATATATACGTATTATTGCTAGCCCTATATCTTTTTGCTAACAGTATCAGGGCGCCGTAGCTCTCCTTTTACTGGTCGCTTTTTCGGTCTTCCGAAGCCTCTTATTTGAGGTACTTCAGAAGGCCCACTTCCTTTTGGCAATACTCCTTGTTTATATACTATAGCGCCACCTCAGCACCAAACCCAGCTTTTCGAGGCTTTATATATTTATCGCAATCTGTGTATTTGCTGCTACAACGGTTGGGCGCTTTACCCGTATCTTCTTCCGCAACTTTGTCTGGCTCCAACCCTACGCCTCTACCAAAGTGACGCAAACTGGGGACGCTGTTCGCTTACAGATCAAAATATCCCAACTTTGGAGAATATATGCAGGGCAATATATTTACGTATAAATACCGGGGGTAAGCTTTTGGTCCATATTCTAAAGTTATCCGTTTATAATCAGTTGGTAGGATCAAGATATCAATAGAAAGGGTACAAATATATATCTCCTTGTTAAGCCCAGATCCGGATTTATACGCAAACTGCTCAGCCATATCGGAGCTTTGGACATAAAGACAATAATCGATAGCCCTTATAGGGCGCCGACGAATATTATGGAGTACGGCAACGTCCTGATGTTCGCTAGCGGAATTGGTATTGCAGCCCAGGTACCTTATATCAAAGAAGTACTTCGAGCATTCAGGGAATCGAAAGCACGTATTAAAAGTATATTGCTTATTTGGCAACTGGACAAAGAAAGTAAGTTGTTCTGAATATTAATAATAAATATACTGATAAAGTTCAGACGATCAAGATTGGGTACAAGATTAGATAACGGAGCTTTTGGAGGAGGACAAAGGTTCCTATATAAGATCGCCAGCTACACTTTGGATCCGGCTACTGATAATATACAGATTCTGCGTATCAGGCTTTACGTCCCTCGAAATTTTGACAACAAAGAAACCCCTGGGGATAGGAAGTCATATGGTAAATATAGTAGTATTAGAAAATTCTATAGAAAGCCTCTTTTGAATAAAGTCATCAAAACAGAAATAGAAGAAAAATATGGTCGTCTGTTGATTACTAATAAGCTATTCATTATACTTGAGTCTAAGAGCTATATTGACAACAGATAAAGCGTCCTCTAATTGCGAGATATATAATAAAGTACAAGAATATATCAATACTCACCTCGATGAAAATATAAAGCTGATATATTTGGTATTTCAACCTTACCAGCGCCGAAACATCTGGTTATCGAAGCTACCTAAGGTTGTATATAAAGGCGTCGCTTAAAAGGTCCAACGATTAGCGATTTCCGGCGTTATTAATAATAGTATAGCAAGCAATAGTAATCCAATCGTACCTTTTATTGTAGCAATACCGGGCTTTTTCTGATTTCCCTACTTCCTTTGATTAACTATTCTTATGCAATATCTTATTATTTAAATCTTCGATTATTTATACTTATAATACGCAACGCTCTATATCCTATTAGATAAGCCTTCTATACAGCCGGACTATCTCTTATAATATTATTAGATCGCTTTTGCTACTACCATTCAACGGGATACCCCAATATTTCTTTAGTTTTCCTTCGGCGAGGGCTATATTCTCCGAAAGCTCTTTTAAGGCTGACTGCAAAGTTTGAAATAACTCTATCGTTTGATTATAGAACGCTAACAATGCAATTCTGGACTCTTTGTAGAAAGCAATTTCTTGCCTTAGATAATTATTCTCTCGAATCAGATCTTCCATCTCGGTCGGGAGGGTCCGACCGACGTGGTTTTTCTCTTGGCGAAGTCGATGTGGTTGAAGTTCTGTTTTGGCGGAAGTACCGCTTGTTAGTACAATGCGTATATCTATACTGTCAATCTCAGGGGGAAGCCCCTTGGCGTGTTGGCGGGCCTGGTTCATAATACGGTATTTTCGTAATTTCGGTTATTTACGAGGGAGAGAGCAAGTACTGAAATTAAGGCGAGAGTACCAGACTTTTGTATAAAAGAAGTTGCTAAAAATAAGTAATACTATAACAAGAGTAGGGGGCCAAGTATATATTATTTTTAAACGCTTTAATATTTAACCCCGTCGAAGCTCCCAATCTTTTAATTATTCTACAATATCTTCTTCTGACAAACGAGCTATTGTATTCCCTGGAAGTGCTTCCGGTATCCCTGGAAGTGCTTCCGGTATATCGTATAAACGAAGCTTGCTTAAAGATAAAGATAATTCTTATCGGCTTTCAATATCGAAGTTGCTACAGGTTGTCGAACCGAATTACCAGCGATCGCATTTATTGGCACCCCCTCTAAAAGTCAACCCTATATCAAGTCAATTCACGCAAAGCTCGCGGTTCCCCAGGCTGGGGCGTATTACTACGCGTAAGCTATAGTATTATAAACAAAGCCCCTGGGTCGATTACTATAAAATATTTAAAGAACAACAGGCTAATCGAGTCAGGGTCGCTTACAAGCAGGAGAAGAGCCACGAGATTGTGGCTATCAGACAGCAGAAGTATTCGGATCGTAAATTTCTCGATAGATTGCATCAGTGCCACCACGACAATGTAGTTACCCTACATACGGCATACCTCGATGACGAAACCATTTCCCTGGTCTATAACGTTGTAGATATATCCCTGGCCGAGATACAGTCTACTCCCCTAGGCAGCTTCGCAGATTATCAGATCGCAGCTATTTGCCAGAAGGTGATTACAATAGAGAAGTTAGGGCGACAGGGTCTGACGTTAATAAGTACTATACGGTATAGAGTACGTTCACGACCACCTCAAGATCGTCTACGGATCTATAAACGCGGACTCTGTAACATTCTCTCGGGATAGTAGTATCAGGTTGGGTAAGGGTTTTCCACAACAAATCAGAAGCTCTACTAACTTCGACAACAGCAGGAATAAGAGAAGCGATATTACGAAGAGTGCTTGTTCTTGGCAATAAACAGCAAGACTTTCGTAACCTGGGCCTCCTAATAATCAGATTGATAGAACGTACTACCAGCCTACTGGACCCGACGTCATTAGAGTTACGTAACCCAGAGCGCTGGAAAGAGCCGATAAAGTCCTTTTTACAAAAAACGGTAAACTCAAATAGCGCAGAGCTTCTAAAGGTACAGGCTATCAAATACGTCGAGCTAGACTTCAATATTAACAATATAGGATATATTCTTATACTACTCTCCGGATACTTATTGTTTTAAAGCTTTAATCTTGATTACGGAAAGATCTATCCAAAGGGACTGGGAGATATATATAAAATGAAATATCAATAGATATAGCAAAGAATAATGCTGGAAGGCGGAAGTACGGAAGGAAAAACTGGGGCTGGAAGGTCTGCGATAGGACTGGCGCGGCAACCTGATAATTTCTAGCGATATATTTAAGGGAATGATTGCTTCCGAGCAGCTTAAACAGAATTGCTAGCTTCTGCGTATTGAGCTTCGATGACTTCTATTCAGGATTCGCGACATTCCTTGCAAATTGAATACCCATATATGTCCCTATATATCTCACAGATATCGGTCTCCGGTTTGCTGTAAACCCAAGCACCTATAACGCCTGACTCTCGTAAAGTATCACTAGCCCTGCTGCTCAAAGGGTCTTTCATTTCATTATATAACGAAGTCTCCAGATAGCGCGTATAATATATAAGATCTTGGGCTTCAGATTGTACGACTTTGGATAACCTTCTAAGATACTTGAGTTCTTTGCGTTATTAACGCATCTTGAGGCGCTGACGGTATCCGATATAATACAGAATAGCGGCGAGATAACCCCGTTCCGAGGAGTTGAGCTGGTAGATCGCTGGTTTGCCGTTTACGGGGGAAGGCAAACTTTGAAATACAGACGCGATAAGGGGGGACGCCGTATACTTCTTCATCCAACAAGCCGGATCGTTAAGAATATCATCTCTATAGAGAGCAGCTATACTTCTGTAGTCGGATCGAATATGAATCGCAGGTATAACGTTGTCAAGAATACGCTCTCTCCCTGTAATACGTTAGCGGCGAGAGTAGGATAGGCGAGCTTTGTTTGTCAACATACCGTCGTACTTATCGGCTGGTTTGGAAGCGATGCTGATAACATCGTTATAGTCTATCTGGCTTCTATCATAGCTCCTTCCCTCGGTTACCAAAGCGTGCTCGCGAATGATAAGGTCGATTGCAGCATCTGATAGAGTCAATCAGAATTCGAAGAAAGCCAGGACTTTTTTTGCTTCCAGACGTACCTTCTGTCTCAATAGGCTGAGTGTTACGCAAGGCAACAAGGAAGGCTTCCCTCGATTCTGTCTCGTAATCCATATAATACGTTAATAGCGAGCCTGATAGATAGGGAAGAGATAAGAGGGTGGAAAGCCAAGGGAGGGATAGAAGTAAGATAGAGGAAAAAAGGAATGAGGGGGAAGAGGTATTCTTTATATATACGTAGGTAAGGCGTATTAATAACCCAGCCAGCAATAGTACAAAACGAGAAGGGAGTATTCTGGACCTATCGTAGAGACCGTGCCGCTTATCTGCTTTATTTAGCCTTCCTAGATCAAGATAGTCCTCTTATCCTCCTATAGCGATTGGATAGGGGCTATACTACGTTCGAGTGCTGTTTGAGAATCCAAGCGTCAGGTTGCTAGCAAAAGATATATAAAAAAAGAGATACTCTGGTCCTATCGTTGGCCGAAGTTAAATATATTGTTCTAGGTTTTGCGGCCGATACAGCTTATTATAACTTGAAAGGCCAAGCCTTACTGCCAATAAGAGATGTATAGAAAAAGAGATACTCTAGTCTTATCGTTGGCCCAGGCTAAGTTCACTATTCCAGGATTTGACGCAGTTTAATTATAATTATAAATACCTTGCTTTAAGTGTATCTGGGAACGATTATCTGGTCCTCTCGTTACTACAGACTTATCCAAACTAACTCGAGGATTGGATAAGAGCTCTTCGAATACATCCTGCAGAAAGGTTATATAACACGGCCTCTCGTTGGCATAGCCTCTATCACGCGCTCTTCTGATAGCCCTCTTGCTGGTACGGTACTGCCTCAATCTATTACATCAAAGAGTGCTGGCAGGAGGCACGGTAAGTAATATAGGACCTGTTGTCTCAGCTTATAGCTGAATACGCCCCAACCAAAAAGGAAGCAGATTAAGCCAGGGTACCTAGGCTTTGTACTAGGACCGAGATAATATAGATTCCTCAATTCAGGATGTAAGCGCCGTATATCCTTGTTGTACTGATAACTCGGCTAAAGAGACGTAGAGGAGACCCGGGTCTTTGGGTATAAGAAGCAAAGCTTTGCCGACTTTAAACCCTCAATTCGTATACCTCCCAAGGCCGAACTTGTTTATTATCGAGAATGGCCAAATGCAGGACCGCCAAGAACAATTCGTCGAATCAAGCCAGCCTTGTAAATGCTTGCTGGCGGGTTCGAAAAGTAAGGAAGTATACCTATACCACCTCTTACAAAGGCCAAGTGGTATACGATATACAGCAAAATCGATCAATAAAGGTCAGGGAAGAATCAAGTAGAAGAGAAGTAACAAATAAGAGTAAGATATATTCTTACCCTTTTCTTACTTGGATCTTTTGTTGATGTATAAACAGTATTGCCTAGTAAGGGCGAACTTCTCCCTAGCGATTTTAACGAGTAGGGTATCGAAGACAGTATCGAAAAAGATATTCAGACCTATTATCCAATTAAAACTATCTTGCCGCCCAGCCTTCCTCAGGCAACCCTCCTGTCTATTGTACCGAATAGATAAAGAGCGCTATTTTCAACATGCATACTGCTGCGTACAGAGCCAAATCCTGTTACTCAAGTTCAACGGGAAGGTACTTCGAAGGCCTTTGAAGACTGTGTATTGACTAGCATTCCTTTCTTGAGACGGCAACTCCAAAGTAGAAAACGTATTGCAGTTGTAAGCGGTACCGGTATTTCTGTGAGCGCTGGCAGTAAGCAACTTCTGTTGGAAATTGAGCGAACGAAGCTAATAGGATAGTTCCCGACTTTCGATCTATACGGAGCTCAAGCAAAGTCTCTTTCGATGTTTCTGTCTACAACTCCCCCGAAGCTACAACCAACTTCTATAGTTTGATCAGCAGACTCTCTCGGCTGTCTTCAAAAGCGAAGCCAACCCCGTTCTATAAGTTTCTTGATATACTCGCTCGAGATAGCCACCTCCTTCGGTATTATACCCAGAACGTCGACTTTATCGAACGCTAACTTACCGGTCTCCGGGAGAAGACAGTATACCTCTATGGCCGGATTGACAGAGCTGTTTGTCAATATTGCAGTTGGAGTAGCCCCTTACCAACGGATTAGTTTGTTGGCCCCGATGCTCCTTTGTACCAACAATGTAAAGCAATCGCCCTTGAACGTATACTACGAGGCAAACGTCGCTCTGGAGTAGGAAGGATTCGTCCCAACGTCTTGCTCTATAGGGAGGAGAACCTCAATAGTACTGACATCGGCAAGTTGACGGCCCAAGATTTGCGCAAAGCGCCGGACTTGGTAATCGTAGTAGGAACAAGTCTCAAGGTCCCAGGTACGAGACGGCTAGCAAAGGAACTTTGTCGTACGACCAAAGCAAGCGGAGGCACAACAGCGTAGATCAATAAGGAAGCGGCTCCTTCTGGTCTCAACATTGTCTTCGATTTTGTTATCCGAGCGGGTTGCGACGACGTGGTTTCTGGGCTTTAAGCGGCAAATATACATCAAGAGACCATATCTGTTGGATGTCATCGCCCCCATTTTTGCTTTCCCCAGGGCCTTTTTGGACCCCTATTCACGACACCGTTGTAATACCAATTCTCCACTTGTGGAAGCGCCCTTCTAGGTAGCATTCTCGCGGGGAAAAGCAATCTTGCAACTTCCTCAGGGGCGCATTGGTATATATGAAAGAGAAATTTTCAATAGAAGACTTTCAAATCAAGTAAGGCTGATCTTCTCTTTTCCAATCAGCGCCACCATGTCTTCCCACCGGCCCTCTACCCGCATATCAAGCTTTTCATCGAACCTTATCCCTGAAATGGGCGTGTTTAAAGGATGGTAGGGAATGCACGTGAGCTTGTAGACCCTCAAACGTGGCCCACGTGCGAAAGTGCCTACTAAGCCTTGCCAGAGCTTCATGTATGGCTGATTTCAACAGCATCTATTGTCATCGCCCCTCCAATCCGCATGTAAACCGCCAATACGACTTTGCTATTATCGATTTAGTTTGTCGGCATGACCAAAGTACAGCTCTGGCAGCATCCGTAATCAATAACATCGAAACTTGTGAAGACTACAGACAAAGCGCTGTACGACCGGACAGAGGAGACAAGTATTCGACGATATCATTGTGACTCATTTTTTGAGCCCATTCAATTGCAAGGCGTCCTTTTCCATCCTGAACCAGAGGATCCGCGCCCCACGCCACGAGTAATTTCACCACATCTAGCCTCCCACTGTCGACGGCCCCATGCAAAGGGGTTCCACAGCCAATGATCAAATTCTCTTCTTCGTAAGGGCCGGGACAATCTTGGTATTTGAGCTTATTGATATTGCTCAGGGCTCCTTTGTTGAGAAGATATTCGAGAACTTCCAGACGGTCAGAGGTCTCTCGGTACACCGCATAATGAAGGAGCTGGCCGTGTTTGATGGAATGAGGTCCACCGCGATCAAAGAGTAATGCGATAATACAGAAGGGCGCACGAAGTAGGGCCTTAGAAAGCGCAGTTATACCCATCCTGGTTCCAGCGTTAGGATCTGCACTATGATCAAGAAACCACACCGTAAGCTGTTCGTCGTCGAAGGTGTCTGAAAGTGGTGGTGGATCCAGGTAGCTCTGCGGTCTATTGATATCGAATCCGTGATACAGGTAGAGTTGTAAGAACGAGTAGGATTTCTTTTCCATAGCCAGCTTGAAGTGGGCCTCGTTCATAATTATTCCATTGTCGATCAGATATGAGGCGACACAAACGTGACCGTTTTCCATAGCGAATTTGAAGGAACTGGCGAAGAGATCTTTGTTTATTTGCTCGTCCTCGGGTCTCTCACTCCATTGTTGCAAGATGTCTTTGACTGCGGCCATATCTCCCGAAGCGCTGGCGATCTCGAGCTGTAGGACTTCGGGTGGGGGCCGCCGTCCGGGCCCGTTATACAAATCAAAAGTCTGCAAAGGAGCTACCTCGAGAGGTTCGGCATCTAAACCGTATCTTTCGAGATCAACAGAATGCCACCCGGCGGCTTCTAGTGTACAGGCGTCTGAGATAAGCCATTCAGCGAGATCGTGCTCTGTTATTCCATCGGAGGTGATAGCTTCGTTATCCGGGCCTAAAGCCTGCGAGAGCTCACCGCTTCGCATAGCAAATTCTCTTTCAGTCATATCGGATTGTATCTTTAGTTGTTGGCTGTGGCGTTGTCGACTCGAATACTTTCCGCGAGGGCGGAGGGGAAAAATAGAACATGGTATGCGACAATCCTGCTCCCCGCGCCTGGCGCCTAGCGATTACGTAGAAGACATTACTGGTAGAGCAGCCAAGCTGTCCAACGATCTCTTTTTCCTATCTCCATATTTCTCTCTTCTCGCCACTCTTAGGCTCAAAACCCTTACGATACTCCCACCGCACAGACCGATAGTAGCAAGACATTATTTTGATAGCCTCCCGAATTCACAAGAAGGCCACTATGGCAGCTGCCCGACTCCTGCAGGTGCAAAATCTCAATTTAGCCAAGCCCATGGTGCAAATGGACAAAGTTGATATTATACGTTTTGGCGAGGCTGGCAAATACTGTCTCGCTACAGACCGTCTCAATTCGTGTCATGCTGTGGCCGTTGTCTCCAAGAAAGCTGCTATCCTTGCCCATATTGCTCCGCACGCGCCCGAGCATATAAGACACAAATTTTCCTCGGCAGACGATTATATCAAGACAATGATGACCACGGTCATCAATTGCTTCAAAGAGAACAAAAAGTATTTCGACAACCAAGGGTCAGGTGGTATTGTAGTCTATGCTATGCATGATGGAAAGATTGTGCTACCGGACCAGGTCAAGATTGTCGCTGCTGCTATCAAGATGATTATGGGACTGAACGCGACGCCTGTGCCTTATAAGGTTCTCGGGAGCAAGGAGCCCCGTGGTCCTAATAAAGGAGTGGTCCTTATCGAGGGCCAAAAGTCAGGGCAATTACCGGTTGTATAGGTGGAGGACAAAAGAGTGCCAACACCGGGGGCAGGGTCATCGAGCGCAGGGTCATCGAGCGCAGGATCAACGTCGGCTGCGGCATCATCCAAATGATCTCTATGATCATATCTGAACGCATCGCGACTTATAACTGCACAACCCGCATAGGCTCTTGATTCGTCATTTCCGTTGCCGGCCGTATTCAAACGCTTGGCGAGTTTCGCGACTATATACAGATTGATATAGGCTCTTCTATTCTCTTCGAATTATGCGTGTAGAATTTTTCATAATTAATATGTGGGCTACGCCGATACGGCGAAGGGGGCATGAAGGGGTAAAAGCGCGAGTGGGGCCGCAAATCTTCGAAGCCTCTGTCTTATGTTTCATGTTTTCGACGCTCAACTTGATCTCTAGCATCTGTACGTAGATAAGAACAGGTACTTGCTTTGAGATTGAATCCATTTCGACGATAGAGTAACATGTGAACCTTTGCTGCGAACACGCATGTAGAAATTCAATGTAAAATTGACGCATTAAAAGCAGTACCGGTGCAACTAGGGTATATGCAAGCAGGAAGATCTTGTATATAGTCGCCGTATGATTCTTGAAGGCTATGCCACTGGGAAGTCCCAGTCCCGCTGCCTTGCATTGCGGATGCGGATATGCATGGCTGATTTCAACAGCATCTGTTGTCATCGCCCCTCCAATCCGCATGTAAACCACCCAGCAACCGAATGCACATCTCTTCCTTCCACCTCCCTGTGTTCCGGTGCTCCGTGCTCAAAGAACAATGGTGGCCGCCTTCTCCAGATTAGTCAAGGCTTGGAGATACGCACCCTCAAAGTAAGGGGTCTCGGCCCCGATCGGATGACCTGTTGGATCAGAAGCCTGAAGGCGCTGTAGTTCGATATGTTGACTCTGCCCGGCGCTTCCGATGGGGATGTGATATACCGTCGGATGGGAAATGCCCATTGTCTAAAATATAATCCTATCAGTATCGAGCGAGGGTTTTAAGTCCTTGAGCGCAGACTCACCAACGCCCACAGAGGGGATAGGAGAGGAGGTAGATGGTCAGGCGGCAGGCCGTTTGCACCGTCCCTCAGATCCATCTGTCTCCAAGCATAGGCCAAGCATATATTCGCATCCTCTGTTCCATTCGGAACGAACGATCAGCGAGATCTTATTAGAACCGATGCGTGCAAGCAACATCTATCTGGGCATACCTAGTGAGAGTAGACCAGTATGGAAAGCAACCTCGACAGCTTTCCCTGTCTGACAATACATACACGAAGACGAGGAGAGCGGTTGACAACTGCCTCCTGTGATCTGTGCACCGCCCACCGCTTGCAAGCGAGCAGGGCAGGTCGAGCATAAAACGACCGCACAGAACGATTGACCATCTCTATGTTCCATACGGACCCGCGCTCCACCTCGAATGGCGGCTAATATGCCTGAAGGTTGCCCACGCAAGCTCTAGATTCGGAGCCGCGCTGTTAACACATGAAGAATCGGGTGCGTAGGCAGGTAAGACACTTACGATCGTAAACAGCAAAGACGTGGTAGGGGGCAGGACGCCATGCTCTAGACAGCTATCCAACGCCAACCAAGGTCGGCCGGCAGGGTCCTCTAAGACATCAATCAGTATAATCATTGATATTCCGGATATATTCGGACACACCATCTTCGCTCATCCATCCTTGGTTATATGCGTGGTGGCCTGCGGCCGACGTTTGACAGTACATGCACGAATCGACCCCGATGCCCTGACGCCCTTCCCCATCTAGGCGAAGGGGGCAGGTAGAGCAGCCAGGTGTAGGGTCCTCAGAGCCGCGGTGATTGTCGGCTCCGCTGGCCCCCGTTGTCGTATTGCCGCTGGCAGCCATGTTGCTGATGATCAAAACGCGTACTGGTCTCGGAAGAGACCGCTCGATGGTGGTAGGGTATGGATCTTGTGATTTTTAGAGATAGCAGGCGTGAGGGCTGCGCATATAAGAGCGGTTTGAAGGAGGGAGACCTAGGAAGTGAAATGTCGAGGTGAGATGAGGGAAAGGGAAGGAAAAGAGGGTCACCGTTGTACGGTCACGGATTCAAATGATTCACTTAGTGAAAGAACTGAAGGGGGTCGCCATCATGAACTTCCGAAGGGTACGCTCACTAGCCCTAAATTAAATCAATGGTCTACTGCTGCAGCAGAGATTCACTTCGCCATGGTGTTGTAGCTTAGTTTGTAGCTTTTTTTGTCCCCCGCGAGAGTTGCAGGGATGCCACAGGGGCAAGGATCAAAGTGCCATAGCTTGTGTGATGCAGGAACTTAATACCACGGCTTCGAGAAAAAGGAGCAAACTGCCACGCCGAATTTAAGGTCGCTATTATCTATCTAGCCTCACGCACAATCTAGCTTAATTGTACAACATATTCCGGTAAAATGAACAGGAGCCCCGAATTCCGTTGCTCACTTTGGCTTACGCCCATAGACAATATATCTGGTAGCGAACGTCAGTCATCCTGTGCGAAAGAGTCAATTTACTTACAGTGGCCAATGATAAGTAAAGACTCCGGTTCTTTTTAACTCCTTTCTCAAATCGATCAAGAAGAGCTCAACGCTTTCTCGGTCCATATGCAGATATCTTGTCCAGAACCGCATCGTCCAACCTTGCGGGTCACTCAGGAATGCTTTGAGTTGAAGCCTCCCCAGCTCTTTCATCTTCGAATCATCCGGCCAGTCGCTAATCGGAATATCGATTTTGCGAACAGTCACGTCCACAAATCCAGCGCATGTCATCTGGTCTCTAAATGCCTCCCCAGACACTCTCACACTGACTTCAGCTTTTCGAGCGGCCTTCTCTTGTTTCTCACACCACTTCCTGAGAAAGCTTCGTTCATGCGATGATCCATCGCTGGCGTGAGGATACAAATCCACTTCCTGAATCTCCATCCATGCACCAGGCTTCAGATGCCTTCCCACAGATCAGTTGAATTCGAGAAACCACAAAGCTGGGGATTACGGTACCCGAGACTTCGCTGAAACAACTCAGCCCATCTAGCAATAGCACCGGCCAGGGTATATGTGTGAATGAGATCAAAATGGTTTGGGGGAAAACTCCATGGGGTCTCAACATCGTCGATGAGGAGCTAAACATATCAGCATCTCTATTTCCAGGCCGAGAGTAACGTACCGAGAGATTCCGTGGCACGCTGGAACAAAAAGTCAGATCATGCAACCGCCCATATGGATCAAATACTTACAGGGCCTGCGGTATAATACTCAGATCGACTCCATGAACCTATCACGATTGATGAGCTCCCTAACAGTAGGCCAAATCCCATTGAATACTTACTCTCGCTGCAGGGTAGGAATCCGCTGCCAGCAAGCCGTCAGCTTGACAGAATAGCAGAAAAAAGGCTGACGGGGAAACGAACCAGCTCTGGATGCCCATTCACATGTGCCAGCTCCCAGATCAAGTATTTCCATAGGGGACCCTTCAATCGGAGCCAAGTACAAAGCTTCATCCAAAGCCAGCCTTATCACTTCAGCTTGGCAGTTGAGCCTGTGGATAAATTAGATAGCATTGCTTGGAAAGGTCTGAAAGAGCCTTACCGATCTTGCTCTCGCTAGGATGTGTTAGTAAATTTGTTGCTACAGTTTGGATACATTTGACTGACCTCGTCTTCAGGAAGATTGTATGCTGCGGCTTGTATCAGTGTCTGGGCGAATGCGGTATGAGCGGCCGACTGACGATGCTTAGCCTCAAAGGCGTGATATCGACGACCGTTCTCCCATACGCCTTGCTCAATTTCCGACGTTACTGACATGGTCTCCCCGTCATATTCTACCTCGTCGTAGGTAGAATCAGCAGTCTAGAGGAACGATCAGACAAGACGTGGAGCAGAAAGATAGGACGATTGGAGATACCTGTGGTCGGATGTCAACTGGGCTCGCTAGGACTTGATCTGATTGCGGAAGTCCAGGACTCGCCAGCTTAATCATGCTGTTGCAATGTAAGTATAGCTTCGCGGTAAGCCGGTCGACTTACGAAAGCCGGACCGTCTCCACATTTTGCATATTCTCTTCGGTTGATTGCTTCGCAATACTTTCCTCAGTCAAACGTATCTCGCCTTGCATCATCTGTCTGACGTTCTCTTGGAGATGGGGGGTGAGAGTTCCTGTATGTTCGGTGAAGCCGTTGTTGTAAGCCATTTTGTTGACCTTGTACGTCATATCGTAAGCAACGTCAACCTCGTCCAAATTCCGCTCTTCCAGTGCGATTGGCAAGCTGAGCAAGCGTAAGCACCGAGCATTTTCCAAGGACTGAGAGCCTACCAAATCTCTGAGGCCTTATCGATCTCTTGTCCGTTCCATTTCGTCTCAACGCAACCAAACTTGACTTTCAAGACGTTGCCAACGCTGATCTGTGTTTGGGGGATCCCTGACTCCAATAAGTATACCCTATAGCGCAGTCGAATCAGTTTCACAGCCTGCATAGCTGAATTTGAAGGATGATAGAAACGAGGAGGTAAAGGGGAGGTTTATTTATAAGATCGAATCGCGTTCGAGCTCATACTACTGCTCGGCGTACTACCGGTCTAGCTGTAATATTACTTGAGACTCTAATTACATGCTTATAACTGTTTGAAGGGGCAAGCAATACTCAAAGCAGGCCGAAACGCCAAGATGAAGAGACTTTCGCCGCCAGTGCTGTTGTCCAGCCTCCAGTCTGTTGTCTAGCTTCCAGCTACATCTATGCGCATTGGCCATTACCATGAACCAAAGATTCTTTTGCAGATTGTGCTTTTGGCAGCAAACGACGATAGTTCTCGCGTCTTGTATCGCGTTTCGACAATCGTAGAAAGAGCTTTGCACACCTCGACCAAGAGAACTGTATCGGCTTCAGAACTTGCTGAAGGGAGATACGAGGCAAATGGAATCCCCGGCTTGACACGAAAGCGTTGTCTGTACTTGGTGTAGTTAGGTGCGTCTTTGGTCAAAGCCCCGGGGATGAAGTTGTTCTTCATCATAAGATAACCCGCGTCTTGTAAACCGTACTCCATAGCAATTGCTGCGTAGTAATTCGGAACATCGGCGGTAAGAAGAGACTGTAATCCTATCAGCTCTCACTCCTACTTATTGCGCTGGCGACGAACCTTCCGAACATCATCCATCTTCCCTATCAGATCCTTGTTGGCCACCGCTGTTGTCTTCACCTCCTCTCGGAACCGTTGCCATGCTGTGTCTTTTTGGAGGAAATCCATAATAAACGAGTTGAGACTTGCTGCGTCAAGATCTGCTGCGGCCAAGGGCGGACTCTTCTTGCACATTGCGTACAGGAAAGAGAAGTCCGTAGAGACGACAGGGTTTGCTTGAGAGCGTATGCTGCATAGACGGAAGCTCTCCTGTAGACGTATACTAAGGATGGCATATTGCCTGGCCCAAAACACAATGTCTCCAGACACTTGGTAGCAATGCTGACCAAGGAGAGTAAGCTCGTCGCGGAGATAGAAGACAAGATTCATGCAATTGCCATCGTGAGAATCGAGACCCTCGGACAGTATCCATCGCGATACTGGATTCTTGCATAGCTAATAAAAGTCAGCCTCTGGCCTCAATATATTGACGAGCTATCGTGCTTGGCTTACCTGGAAGACCTGATTCCAATCAAATAGTCCGTTTCTGTTCGACCTGATCCTGTCGCTAGTAAAAAGGGCTTCACTCCAGAGGCCCTGGCCGGCACTTGGTTTGATGCTCACGCAACATTGCATCTATGTTTGCCAAGGTACTGCAGCCATCTTGGACCAGAAGTGTTCATCCAACTTGCGTGCAATGACTGGAGGTGTGGAATTGACAGGGATAGGCCACTTTTCATAACATGAGGGTGTTGTCGGAGAAGGGTGAAAGGAGTACACCAACGTCTCTGCTTTGACAGAAGCAGGAGCGTTGAGCTGAGGCACGAGCTTGTCCAACAACGGCTCGTTCTCCTCGGACAATGTCGCTACGGGATACGAATCGTTCTCAAATGGGATGCAGCGAAGGACGGTAGTAGCAATTTCTCGGTCTGAGGTACTGCGGAGAACATCCAGCGCACTTTGCTGCCACCATATCAAGAATTGAGGGCCCGATGTATTCATAATAGAGACTGGAAGATCAAAATAAAAGGCTCAAAAGTGTAGAGGTATAATGAATACGGTTTCCGAAAAAAAGGGCAGGGGGATAGGAGAGTGTTATAATAACTGTCTGCAATTAGATATCAACCATTCCCTTTCCCCATTTCGTCGGGCCGCTCACGAATATCCAACACTAACAAGTGTAGAACATGATGATAGTCACAATCCAAGCTGTACTTGGAAGATTTCGCCGGCACTACCAATGCCTATGTTAAATTACGAGCAAACCAAGGAAGATGAGATCTCAATAGGGACACGCCTCCTCCTTCCAGGCGAGACCGGATTGGTAGCACCCCAGCCATAGTCTTGGATTACGAAGGGGTTGCAATAGGACAACGTAGGTCTCGCTAAAGGGCTTGCAGGGAAGGAGGGTTGCCAGAGCCGTTATCGGGTGGGACTACCATACGGCCTAGGACATAATCTAGATACTAGATTTTGATAGGACGTAGCGTACTAGAAGCCTGCGAAGAGTGTATACATTGGTTGTTTGTGACGTCATTTGTTCGTCCTGCGGCTTAAATGCTCTATATTACATAATCATACCGGCCGGCACCTTTTCTTAGCACAGGGAAGATCAAACTGACTTGAAACATAAAGGCCTCGTACAAACCAAATTCTCTGACACCCATTGACACATCCGATATTCCACAACCCTTCATCGGTGCCATGGCACATCTCAAGCAGGAGACACTGCCCAAGGACATGCAGAAAGCGTTGGCCGAATGCGGCAAGCGGTTGGAAAATGCCTCGTTCAAAGACAACGGAAGATTTGAAGCCATTGATAACTATGAGACGGTAAAGGAAACAATGCCAACACACATCAAATTGCAGTCTGACAAAGTAAGTATACAACATCATCTTATATGAATGTTATTGACCTATTAAAGCCAAAGTACCGCGTTGCCGTCTGGCGATTCTCAAAAACAACTAGGCTACCTATGCTTTCAAACACGAAGGTGGATCTTATCCCAGTAAAGATATCTGGATCACCAACTGTCGGAGGAAAGCAAATGAAAATGGGAGAAAGTACACACGTGGCTCAAGATGTGACCGTCGAGCCTGCGTTTGTCTGTCTCGTGAGAGTATACGGTGGTCCGTCGTAAAAGAGGGTAGACGCGTATGTTTGGAGGCAGATCTGCGCACAAAAATCCAAGAATAAGACTATTTGTTGTATTAGGGCCAAGGGGCATTATCGGGGCCTATCCCGAAGAGTTCCAGTAAGGATGGATCGAAGTCGAAGGTTAACCAATCGGTCAATGATAACGGTGGCTCTGGACTTGGAGGTACAAGCTGGTGCGGTGTTGTTCCTGGCGTGTTTGTTGCGGGGCCTGTTGCTTTACATTGTTGCTCGAATGATCCATCCCAGGAGCAAGGCGAAGGGACCGGCTGGCTGGGAATGGGCTTGTTCAAGGCATTTGCCTCATTATTTATCTGGGTGGATATCACGATGTTCGATACCGAAGGAGTGCGTGATGCTGGAGATTGGTACGCAATATCTGGCATGGGCGAAGTTGCTGGCATTGACGACGCTGGCATGGACAAACCCGTCGGCATAGACGGTGTTGCTGGCATTGACGACGCTGGCATGGACAAACCCGTCGGCATAGACGGTGTTGCTGGCATAGACGACGTCGCTGGCGTAGGCCTTGTCGATTGTGTGCTGAGGGTGCTTGATAGGATCGCACCTGGTCATCTCATTAGCCAAGCAGGCTCCTTGGTCTCTTGACCGGCCGTCTCTACTCACGTGTATCCACTTGGGCCGTAGATGGGCTTTTGCTTCGATTTACTTCCACCCGTTGACGCTTTGCACGGTGCGATTGCTAGCTTTGTCTGATACTTTCTTCGTAACAACCTGTTCGAGGTTAAGTTGTGTCCAAACACCGGAACTTTCAGCACGTTTCGCTATACTTACACTCGCATTCGATAAACCACTCCGCTCTTGCGTTTATTAGCTCGTCAATCCATGGTATAGCCTTCATGTCGCTCGCCAACTGGGCAATATCGGAGCCCAGAAGCTTCCGAAACCAAGCGGTTGCGAAGCTCATAAACGATGATATTGCGGCTTTACCATACATCTTTTCAAGCACAAGTAGTCTGACTCCCTGATCGATACCGTTCCTAGCAGCAGCGATGTCCACAAAACCGCCGCGGGAGCGCAAAAACTCAGTGATATGTCCAACCCTCTTTAAGCAGTTGTCCAACGGGGGTGTCCCTGAGCTCAGATTTATAGAAGAAATTGTATCAGACTGTCCGGTCAACTTTTGGAACAGCAAGTCCACTTTCGACACTTTCTTCTCGTCGAGTTGCCAGTAGTCAAATTCAAGAGCCAATGACCGCTTACCTAGCATACCCCGAAACTTAACCTCCTGCGTCGGATGAGGAACCTTGAGGTCGACAACACGTGGGTCCTCCGTACTATGTCGTATCTGGTCTTTGGTAGCTTCGGACGCTGTCTTTTTCATGAACCTCTCGATGAGCTTCCTCTCCCTTGGCCACGTTGAAGATATCTTTTCCAATGGCAAAATTTTTGGAGAGCAGTCGCGACCAAACTTGGGGACGCCGTGGGTGGAAGGAACCTTTCGCGGTGCTTGGATTCGGGCACGGGATTGCGAAGGTAGGGTTTCCTCCCTACTAGCCATTGGTGTAAGGGAATGTGCTGACTGCACATCACATCGGTTTGAATATGGTCTAAGAGTGTCCGATGGGCTTGGGACCCAAGAGGGGCCGCAAATGGCTAAAGAACGCGTAAGAGCGCCAGCGAATGTTGTGAGCTCTTCACTCATCGACATAGCATTATCTCTGTGTTGCAAAATCTCATTAGATGAATGAGGCTGAGAGGAGTACACATTCATAGCACGAGAGAGCGAGGCGAATTGATCGAGAATATTCATCTTTCGGGATGCCATACCGTAAGGAACGACCGTCTGTGGAGATGAAGTGATGGATTATAAATTTATTCGACTTCAGAGTCGACGCGCCAACCTACGTCAAAGCTTGTTCTCGTGTAAATCGAGCCAATCAATGCGATGTTTGATTCTGCATGCAGAATTAAACGGTAGTCTGATTGGTTTACGGCTTATTTGCAGTATGCAGCTCGGAGGAGAATCACAGCACTAACACAGCCCGTACTGTTCTGATTGGGATGGCGGGCTCGGTAACAAGGCCCGGCCGAATATGGCGTACTTTCTCTCTGTTGTCTGCCTGCATAGGCTGCTGATCTCTCGTGTTATTCCGAACGGAATTCAAGTCTTATGCAATTTGGAAGTCTCCACTCGAACCCGAGATCGAGATTTGAGGTGCCTGCTCGCAAAGTCGAATAGCCAGGAGGGTACGACGATTACGGAATACAGACAAGGATGCTCATCCAGCGGAGGTACAAGCCATCAAATTTGATTGAAGTCTCAGTCTCTCTTGACTATGTCCTCTCTTAACTCGCGTGGTCCTCAATCATTTTCTTCTTTCTTTGGACTTCGATGATATGGCCAGTGATTTGAGCAAGTCAAGCTTCTTTTCAGAAGATGCAGAATTTGCCTTGAGGGGAGATGAGCAGGCTCTCTTCCGTCTTTTCTCCCCCCAGTCTGCGCTGCCAAAACCTTCGTCTCCAGGATCCAACTATCCTTCTCAAGACTTTCAGGATGCAGCAGGCTTCAGGTCTGCCAGTCTGCCGACCATACCCCAACATCCCCTACATGAAGCAAGAGCACTCGACGATTACTCATGGCAAACCGCAACCCTGATACCACCTGAAAGCCTGCTGTTCCCCCATCCTTTACGTCCAGCATCGCCAGACTCAAGCCCATTCACCACACTTTCAGATCCCCCTTGTGGAGTAACAGCACCCGACGAGGCCTTGTTGGGAAACGAAGCACTGTCGTTGGTTAGGCACCTACCACAAGAGGCCCCTAGCCTGTTGCGTCTGACGCTGCCACTTTCAAGTTCATTAGTAAATACGAATTCTTCGGACAATTCTCAATCAACGGCAGGTATGATTCAGTCCCTTATCATAAATGCCATATGCTATCAAACATAAGACTAAAGCGTTTCAGGCTTCTCATCATCATCACGCGCGACTCCTTGCCCGAAACCTTCACAGCCGGCCTCTCGCCCCACGAGCATGCAAGCGGCCGCGAGAAATACAAATTCTATTTGCCCGACTTCGCCAAGTCCAGATTCTTTAACCAAAGCATTGCTATCTTCAAAGAGCCTCGAAATCGCGCAAAAGCATCATTTGGCTTGTCCTACGAAAGGGTGTCAGTACGTTTTCACTCGAAAGGGAGAACTTGACAAACATATGGAAGAATGGAAACACATACGATGCCCTACATGCGAGAAAGTCTTCAAATCGGAGGGGTATTTGAGTCGACACAGGAACAAAGGAAAGTGCCTGCAAAGTGGATACGCTCTTTTCCCCTCCAAGGACCCATTTGGAAGGTCTTCACCCACTATCGCCCGCATTAGACCCTACTGTCGCCACGAGGGATGTGCAAGACAGTCATTTGGCACAAGATTCGAACAGAATCAACATGACAGAAACGTCCATGGGCGTTTCCTTTGTCGCTACAAAGGATGTACAAAGGGGTCTTTTGAATCAGAGGTCAGACGTGATGTACATGAACGAACCAGTGCATACATGCCATGTGAGAAATGTGGACTTACGTTGTCTAAGCGTACGGATCTTGCACAACACCATGCAAGGAAGTAAGTTCTCCCTGGAATGCCTCTTAACATACTTCTAGTTTCGAGTTCTGACAGAGGCCAGGCATCCGCTTTCCCTTATTCCACCCCCAGTTTGTAGTTAGTGAGTCGGCGGAGGAGATTGACCAATATTGGGGGGGTAGTACTATACATCATGTAAAAACCTCCATTGGAAGGGTGTGAGAGCATATACCCAGCTGTAGAAGTACTTTATTTAGATATGAAAACGCGAATCTAGGGGCTATTTCTTCCATCATCAACAAGAAAAGCAGGTACTAGCGGTAACGTAATGTGCAGTTTGAGGCTAGCCCCTGTCCGGAGAGATCATAGGGGAGCCACTTCTTCCCTCGTTTTCCCCTTCTCTTCCCCCTGCCTTTCCCATCTCTCCCTCTCCCTTCCTCCCCCAACATTCTCCCCCTTGTATTATGTACCTCCCTTCAAGCTATTTTGTATAAGAACAGTATGATGAGTTTTGGCTGCGGGCACATTTATTCACTAAAAGAGCCGTGTGAAGCATAAACGCAAGGTGTCGGAGTCCAAGCCAGTCATGAGACACGGGTGAGAACACTGATTTAGCGTTGGCATGATCTGTCACCCGGCATGCATCCGTTGCGGATGATAGCGGCAGAGATTGCGGAGTAAAGACGGTGTCATTCGAGTTTGGTACTGGCCGAGGGAGGGTTGTAACCATATCAGGGCATAATGAAGAGCAGTCTTGCCCAGCTATTATAGTCATAATCGATCAAAGTCAAAACCTTCATGTCTCATGCGATACCTTAACCACCGTTGGCCAATGCCGGCTCCCCCTTATCGTCCAATCAACCTACGTACTTAGTACAAGAAGAGACCCGTGTCTTTTTCTTGCATTGGGCGGACCAGCTTGCATGTTAAATGCAATGCACGGCCACGTAACACTTCCTGCTGCCAATCATCTGTACCCAACATAAGGTGACAGGAATCGATATGCTAGTGTTTGAATCATGATGCACAAGGATCTAGCAGACAGATCACACAAAGTAGGAGGAAGGACCTATCCCCCGGTCTTAAGTGTCCAATGAACAAGCAAACCAAGGTCTTCTCGCTCCAAGCCCCGTACGAGACTATGCAGATCCAGGAAGTGCAATTCACCATCGCCACAAGGGCTTTCCGACATTCTCGCACAAAAACGCATTTGAATAGGAAGCAGGTATTTCTCTGGGAGACGTTGAATACCCGCAGAGACCATAAGCACCACTGCCGTATGCATACCGTGAGAGCCTTTTGCCTCTTCCGCAATGAGTTGTTCAATCACAGCGATCATCTGCCCCTGGTTGAGGTAAGCCATACGTCCGATTTGACGTTGGAGCGTTATATATATAAAAATATACTAAGCAGTCTTCCGCTCCCAAGGATTTCAAACCTAACAGCAACGAGATCAAAATCGCTTTGCCTTCCGCCAGGTCAATATTCTCTTGGCGATGTAAGAGGAGCGCTAAAGAGCTACGTATCTTCCTCAAGGTCATTTTGTAAGATCCGATGTATTGAATCAAATCTGGGACGACGATTTTTGAAGGAATCCAGTAAGGCTAACCAGTCAATACGGGTAAATGGTGACAATGCATCTATATACAAGCCTCGGGAACAGCGAGAGCCGCGAGTTGCTTATAGAATTGGGCAATCGTGGCTCGCACCCTGCTGCGCGTTTCCATTGACGTTCCATCCTGGTGAAGTTCTGATCTCTGGTCCAAGGATACAGGGCAGGTCAAGTGAAGCATGAGATCATCAATTGTATAGATAAGGATTGCTGATTCGCGAGAATAAGTAGTGTTGATTGTCGGCCACGGATTTCCGGTTCCATATCAAGCTGCCGAGCAAATCGCTTAAAAACCTCCAGACTTGAAAAGAATTGGTCGACTTTGTTGACGTAGAGGGACAGCCGATGATGCATCGATAGGAGATCGCTTAGGGTTCGAAACAAGCTTCAAACGTTGCCATTGTGGTCTCGCTGTTAATATCGACGCTCGTTTCTATCGCGGGGCGGAGGAGAGCCAAGAACTCCTCTATTATCTGAAAAGTAGACTCACAGTCCGTAGCGTTATTGATATGATAATCGAGCCTATCGATACCTACAAAGATCTTACGAACCACTTCAAGGAGCGGCTGAGCGGATAGGAGACTACAGGAATAAATAGAGAAGCTGATATAGGCGGGCGCGACGGCGAGTACAATGATGGACCTAAGCGAGCGCCAGCCGCTCTCAGGGTTCTCTGATAGCATATGAAGAAGCATTTCAACAGCTTTAGATTCCGCTTGATACCTTTTTCCCCAGGTATTCAACTTGCGAATAGTCTCCACCAGCTGGAATAACTCGCCGCTTTTGATACTAACCTCCAGAGCGTAGTTGATAGTATTTTCCGTTGTATCGCCGTCAGAGAAAGTATAGCCGTACTCGCTGGCAGTACAGCCGACCTTGCTGGGATTAGTACTAGGCCATAATCTTAGGGCGTCGGCTACAGCCAAGCCTATTGCGTTTGCCTCGTCCTATAAAATTGCTTTACGGGCAGAATTCATGATAAAGGGGCGATTCCGTCAGCTCTGCATCGGGAGTATCTTTGGCGATAGAAAGGTCAGTAAGGAGAAAAGTCCACGCTCCAAGCGAAGCATACGGATTGAAGAAGTATATTGAATCGTCCTTAATTTGCGCTGTAAGCATTCTTTGAAGGATAAGTAGCCGACAACAGGCTTAAGTGATTAGAATAGTTCAAGCCGGTCTTCCAGTATAAGGTAGTTACCTAATACATCAGAATTGAGACTACTCAATTATACACGTACAAAAATTGCGGGTTATATCTCCGGAGCAGTACATGTTTGTTTGAAAGGGATCATCGTCGCCAGCCGGATAATAAGAGGGATAGGCCAGCACTCAGTCGCTATTGGTCTACCTCAAACCAGGATATCAGACTTGCAACACCCTCCTTATAGCCGAGGATAAGTTGTGCAGAGACAAATCGATTGTGATAAGTACCAAAATATTACCCATCGTTCCTACGGAGAAGTCCTCCAGTACCAATCGAAAGCCTAATGTAGGTGCAGTCCTGCAGCGGTACAAGGTGTCATCGTGCACCCGCGCCTGATCTAGATTACGAATATGCCGTGGTGCATGCACCCTGCAGGCGCTAGCTGTGGTCCATGCAATCGGACTTCTTTAGACCGCGTCCCTCCGTCCATTTTCCGGTATCCTCAATCTGGATCTCCAAACAACTTTGCTCAGGCATACAGCCTCGAAAATGTCTCAAGTAGAAAGGCGGACAGTGCAAAAGGTGAGTAATTACCAATACGAGGAGAGATTAAGGAAGCTTAATGATACAGACCAACAACCAAAAACCAGATTTTGAACACGATATACAACGGACAGTCTGCCTAGCACTTATACTCGACATAAGAATATCAGACATTCCATATATTATACGATATAAATACCCGGCGCACAGCAGCTTTTCCGATAATGAAGTCCTTGAAATTCACTTCCACTTATCCATTCATGCAACCGAGTTGTATACCGAGATAGGCTTGAACTCTGCGGATGTTCATCGGCAATATCTTGAAGCCGTGGAGCGGGGCAAACGGGGCGAGAAATACCAGGAGTATCCAGGTACTTTTGGGCTTTTTGTTCACCGCCAAAAGAGGGAGATTAAGGAGGTATCGGGTTGTGGCCGAGAAGTTTGAGGTAGACGCAGCTATGATTCCTGTATTAGGTGAACACGATCAAGACAGACAGATACCTCAAGGCTTGTAGACGAAGACCGTAACGGAATATGCGACCATCCTATCAAGTTGGTCAATTCTAAAATAGGATTCCCTTTGATGTGATGCAGCTACTGGCACTTGTCACTCCCCATGCAGCTATTGCCCCACCCCAAGGTCGTCCCCCCTCTTGGCTCATCTGCTTCATCTAGCCCTTCGGGCACGTCAGCACTGACAGAGAGATATACGCCGTCTGTAGCAATATACAGCACTCGCTCATAGTTGCTATATCAGTTGATTCAAATTCAGCACCATCTTTTAATGGAGGTCGAGAGTTTCACACCTACAGGGCCGGGCCCAATGATAAAGCACGGTGATCAACCGATCTTGCCGCTCCAAGACGATAATTTTCAAGCACGCGAGCTTCCACCACCGAATGATGTTTTAAGGCTGTGTTACTGCGTCTTCAAAGGCAAAGGCAACCTGCTGGCAAAAGACGGATCATACGACGTTCCCAAGGAGCTAAGGGATCGTAACAGTTTTGCCACCGTTACGGTCACATCGCGACAGCTGCTATGGCACAGCGAACCACCTGACAATTCAATCTTCAACTGTATTACAGAATACCTGCGAAAATCGATGGACCAAGGCGAAGTGCGCGCATTCGCAGTGTTGGACACTTATGATTGGCAGGCCTACGATGAGTACTAGTCAGCTAAATCTTTCAGGTGGAAGGGTCACCATACTAACGATTGACAGCGTTGTAAAGATGGTAGACAGGTGCCCGGCGACATTGGCATCAGAAACCCTCGTACCTTGTTCGGCGCGCGACTGGGCCTTCTTTGATCTGATCGCCCGAACAGACGAAAAGAAGTCGGGGATGCTTAGGATTTGGTCCGATGTTGGTTACTATTGGGTATGCTTCGATGAGACTCGGTTCCCGCGCATTGCATTGGATACCCAGATCTGTCAATTCGCGTTGGGTGGAAAATCCGATCCCTTCGAGCCAAAAGGGGTCACCCAAAACGACTTCTTCTTCTATGCACAGAGAGTTCTCGACCTGAAGGACAACATATTCGACGAAAGCTGGATCAAGTGTCTGTTGGCAAACCATAACATAGAGAAAGCTTTCACAATATTCCAGCAGGATACCGCACGTCTAGCGTATGGGCTGCTGGGTCAGTGAAGGAGGCGCATCTTTCGATCAAGGTGACGATATGAGGGAGGCAGTGAAGATTATGGATAGAATAGCCTACAAGCAGCGATTCCCCCAATGCAACTACATATAACCAAGACCCTGATGTTTTCTTTGGCTGAGACGACAGCGGTTCAGTAGGACTCGTCACTTCGGTTCCCTCTCCGTCTGACTTTTCGACGTTCCTCTTTTTATTCTCGCCAGGTATCTAGCCGCCCTGCCCCCGCTTGCCCAGTGTCATCTATTGAGTTTGGCCATGTTTTTGAGCTCTCTTTATAAAATTTTGGATCCCGTTATATGATAAGCCTAGGTGCGCCGTCAATACTCGATGCGCAGTCTCGGGGTGGGATCGAACTGCCACTTCCAATAGTATCGGTATTCCGGATAACCCGCTTGAATCTTCACTGGGACTTTCCGTATCACTTCCTCCTTCCAAGCTATCTGTATCTTTACCCTATTCATTATAACCTTGAAGCTTGTAAAAGCGGGCAAGATAAATCAAATAATCCACTGCGCATAGTCAATGTTTGTTTGATTTGACCTGTAGGTAGCTTACTCTGCGATAGCTCTTTGAGTCTCCAGAAATGCTTCACAGTGCGAGGGAAGTAGTCTGGTATATAAACTCGACCCTGAAGATCAAACGATCCCACGGGGGAGATCGCTTCCCATCCTCTGGTACGCAGAATATTACGCGAAGCATTTTGCATGTATTCGAGTCGCTGTCTTATCTTGTCATCCAACTCCTCTGACCGCCTACCGATTTGCTTGTCTATTTCTTTGAACTGCCTGTCTACCCGCTCGAATCGTTTTTCCATGCTCCTTTCCATCTCCTCCGACCGCTTGACGGTCTGCTCGAACTGCCTGTCTACCCGCTCGAATCGTTTTTCCATGCTCCTTTCCATCTCCTCCGACCGCTTGACGGTCTGCTCGAACTGCCTATCAATTCTTTTTTCCATTCCCCGAGATTCGCTTGCGATGAATTCACGCTGACCAAGGAACTCGTGTCGTATTCGCTGACTATAGGTATCGAATATTCGCCCTAATATAGTCAGACTGCGATCGACGTAGCCGAACGGCGAGTCTCCTTTAGAAGGTAGGGTTCGAGCGGAGTCTCCGGCCAGTTGATTGATCACGGCATATAAACGTATGAATTCGTACTCCGTTTGGGACATCCTGTAGCTAGTTGGAGCTGATTCGTAATAGAAAGAGGAAATCGATACCACCGCCGCCGATACGTTGATAAAGGTTATAGACAGGGACGTTGTTAAAGGTACAGCAAGTGCCAAAGCCTTAGTGGACGAGGCGGAGTATTTCCGCGTACGTGATCTTTCTCTGGTCGATAAAGGCCTCGGCATATTTAACCGAAGGGACCCTATCAATCAGCCTGATTACGATTATACGTTATTATTCTATACTTTCTCACCAGTTACTACTGCTACAATACAACTCTGAGACCAGTCAAGCTTTGAGAATCTTGATATCGTTGCCTATATTATATTGATTGATAACAGTAGCCAAAAGCTCTATAGTAGGAATATCAAATAACAAACGAGAATCGCGAGAATTGATTGCATCAATACTATTCGTTGCACAACTCGGTCTCTGACGATAACGGTGTAAGGGGAGCTGTCTATTTTAGTTTATACGAATCGACTAGTCCAACCGAGCTACTTTCAACAGCAGCCTTGGTCGTATACAAGTTATCGATTGTAATAAATGAATTGGTCGGGTTAGGCGGGGTCGGAGCAATCCTCTCGTTAACCTCTTTAATTGTCGTAGGCCTCTTAATGCCTTTATAATCTTCAGGCCGTAATTAACGTGGCAGCGGATAACTCTTATACTGGGAACAAGTCAGCAAAATGAAAACCAATATTCTTCCCTATACGCACAATCTCTTTCGTCGTTGGAGGCTATGATATACGATCGGTTGAGCGATATATATAATAAATACCATTTTTACGAATAATTAGGGCAACGTCTGCGTTGTATAAGCGGCCTAATTGATAGGCTTTCTTCATCATGCTTGTTTTTCTCTTTGTAAATTGTGCTGTCCTGGCCTTCGCTGTCTGAAACATTGTGTATAAACTGTATCAAAGGCTGCTTGAAAGTATTTTATCAATTGGGCGATTTGCGGGACTATTATAGATTCTTGGCTTTTTATCTAATACGCGGGAATATTTTTTGAGCCCCCTGCCCCCGGGGGCCATATCTGCCGAATATATTGACCCCTTTACAACTGGGCGTCTGCTTCCCAACGATTCCATAGCTATTGAACCCAATGGATTCGCTCCTTAGGTATTGCTCCTGAAAGTGTGTCAAACCTTGCTTCCCTATACGTACCAATAAAAAGTATCCTATCGCTGTCTTCCCTTGCAAGAACACTTGCTACTATACTAGTATCGATATACTTCAAACTTCGAACATTGGCATTCCAATAACAGTAATATAATTTGTCTGCTAACCGGTATAATACTCCCTTCAGTTTATTATCGCTTCCTATAAAGCGGTAATCGCCTTTGTTGACGAAGATAATAAAAATCGTTATAGCACTTGCTCCAAGTTTGTAGTTCTCTAGCAGCCTTAAGCGTAAGGCCGTTGGATTTGTTGCCGTATTATCTATATATTGGGGCTGAGCCGGGCCATAGCTTGGCATTTGAGGTCCTTGAGCATCTGAAGGTATACCAGTTCTAGAAACTATTACTACCTCGACGTCCTGATCAATGTCGTATATATCTTCGGGGTCGAAAAGGTCGTCCGATCTATTCCTGGTCTCCGCAGGCTCTGCTGTCTGAGCCGCCACTGAGGACACTATCTAATCTGCTAAACTGGACGCTGTCTGAATCGGTAAACTAGACGCGCTCCCAAAGAATACATAGAATATATCACGGTATACAAAGAAGTAGGATATACTTGACGGGGTAGAATAAACATCTTCAAGAAAGAAGGAAGGTTTCGTAGACTTATACGCTTGCGTATAGGGTCTACCGCAACGAGACCGGTACGGTACTTCGATAGTACCTATAACTTCCTCTCGGGAAGAACGGTTGTCTCCGTCAATTCGCCTGAGTATTTTACAGATCTCGTTGGCCGTCGATAAGCGTTTTGAATCAGATATTTCAGGACGTGCTTATTAAATAAAGGCCTGAGCTATTATAACATCAGAATCCTGTTTACAATATTTTTCAATTTTATCGGATCGAAACCCCAATTCCTATGCCAATTGGCCTAGCCTTTTCCAACATCCGTCGTTCTTCGCTGTTGCTTGAGGCTTGGATTTTCCAATATCTTTCCGGGGTAGCATCGCGGATAGTTCAGGGAAATGGCGCCAGGCAAAGAGCCAAAGTTGGCGATATCCTGATTCGATCGCTTGGTATTCACTGCCGTAATACTCGTAGAAAGTCAATAGTTTATTCTGAACAGGGAAAGCCCGGTTACGCGTACTGCTTCGCTTGAAACTATTATAAAAACTCTGTTAAATAGAAGCTTTGGTATCATTACGAAGACTCCGTATAATCTTAGCATATAGTTCTAGCTATTTCGTGTCCTCGAAAAATGTATAAAGAGACGGTATTATACAATTTACACTCGCGATTTTCTGGAAAATAGCTTGGCGAACGCGGTTATCCTTAATATGTAAAAAGATTACTTTCCGATTGAGTATATCCATAATAGAAGCTCTATCGTCGGGAAGGCTCGGATTAAATAGTTGAAGATTCTTGACGGTATAATAATCGAATAAAGGTTTGAGGTAGTTACTATAGCCTAATATTTTATCCCAGCAGTTATAAATATAGGTAATATAATTGCAAAGCTCCTGTATTACAATTCAGCAACTCCCTTCGACTTCTATAGAGGACCGTATACCTTAGGGCATTTCAAATTCAGAATCCGATAGAAGTTTCCGATTTGCAGCGCAGGCTACAGGCCTACGAATAGCAACAAGGTATCCAGAGCGTCTTTGAAACCCCGTAACTTGTCTCTGTTTATCAGATGTTTTAAATCCTTGCGTTTGCCCTCGGAGAGACGCGCGAGCTATCGATGTTCGCCACGTGAATCTTGCCCGTTCCTACAAGCTCGAAGCTGGCGATAGATATCCCCGTTACAAAAGTTCCTCGAATTGGTATAATCTTCTCGAATATCTTTTCGAATTTGTTTGGGGAAACCTACGTAAACAGTTTAGCTTTATTTTATTTAGAATAAGAGTATTTATAGATTAGCAGAGTATAGATCAACCGTCTACTATTGATCCCCTGCTAGCAGAATTTGCTTCGCCGCCGCGATCTGGTGTTTTCTATACAGATATTCCAATCGGGTAGCCGGCGAGAATTGAAGTATCGGTGGTACTTTCTTAGGCTGTAATAGTTGCGGTTTTGTAATTCCTGATACCTTGAGTCTATCTTGCAATTGTTCTTCAGATATCAAAACAGGGATATAGTTTTCAGGATCTAAACGAATACAGCCTTCAACTTCAAAAATCCCTTTCAGACGTACAACGTTCTTCTCGTCAAGGAAATATAGAAGGTCTTCGTTGTCGAGAGCTTGTATATAATCTTTATTATAAAAATATAAATCTTATAGATCAATCCTAGCTGACCTACAAAAGCTCTCTTGCTTTGCCACGTACCGTGATTCGTCGTCTCCTAAAAGAGTAGATATCTCAAGGTAATCGTCAAAACAAAGCCTTTGAAGCCTTTATTAGTTTAAATATTTTGGCCCCCCCTTACCCCCCTTACCCCCCCTAAGCGCCAGGGATCTATTTTGATCCTTGAAGGTCTTGGACTTAGCTTAAATAGCCTAGAAAGCCCTTTAGGAACAATAAGAATCACTGGCTTATTTAAATTATTGAGCAAATATGAACGCCTGCAACTATATCGGATGGTTCCAGCTCGCTGGTGACCAAGATTTTCACCTTTATTATAGGAACCGAACTAGATACGTCGTCTAAGAAATGACGCATCCCAGCACTCAGTATCTATCGATAGTGTTCTTTATCGGCAAGAAGTCGAAGGATATTGCCTTACGTCAAATATTTCCCAACAACAATTTGGGGCGTGGTCAAACGCAGAATATCAATCTCCGCTTAGATTCAACAACCTTCAGCTCCGATTTCCTACTGTTATTCGCCGACGGCGACCTATTCGCCATATGCCCTTATCGGCTTGGAGTTATAGCTTGCTATAAGAATCGTACGTTCCCTATCGCATAGCGGGCACCTAGGACGCAGAGCGTTATTCAAGCACTTTATGCCCGTCTTGTCTTATTGTTTAGCGATATTATTTGTATTTTTGCAGACGACTTCGGAGGACTTTACGAAGTCGGAAACCTTCTTATTGCCTGGATAAGACTTGGAAGTCCTTTGCAGTTATCGATCGATCTGAGACCTCGAGTCGTTATTATCGTCAACGAAGAAGCTGCCGCTGCGATATATAACGTTCTTAACTTCAAGGACTTAGAGTTCATACTTTAACAAGAGGACCAAGAAAACCGGGAAAGTATATTTTCTTCTATTATATTGATATATATCGCTGGCGATTATATCTCTGAATTGGCCCGCTATCGACGATTCAAGGAGGTTTTGCTTGGGGAAGTAGACAAGTCTAGAATTGTGCGAATAGAACAGCGGATGCTTTTTTCCGCCAGCCACTTTTTGGTATTCGTCGAACGTACGATATACCATATCACGCAGACAATTACGGTACTATTCGACTTCATTCAAAATACCCGGTTCGACAATCCGGTTGATCACGATTTTTGTCGACATTTATCCTCTTTTATTAACAAAGCAAGGGCTTTCTTTATATCGTATAAAGATCTTGGATCCTTTATAGCCTCGACCCTGTTGTTAGACGCATATCCACCTAGAATGCACAGTAAGCTGGAGACTCCGCAACGATTGATACCGCTTATACGATTCAGAGTTCGCCCTTATCGATATTTTCCAAACCTTATATAAAAGTCATTGTTACGAAGCTTTCCAAAAGGTACTCGGCTCGCAGGATTTAGCGGATATACTTTGCAAAGCTATCGAGGATCAAATAAAACGCCTTTTCCTCGGTATCGACCTTGGCTTCGAGACTGCTATCCAGCTCTACGCGAGTAATATTAACAGGCTGGCATATCTGCTCAAGAATATCATAAACTATACCATATATCTTTTCTGCCTTCGAAGGAAACCGGAGCATATTCTGACCTGTCGATACGCTATCTGTAATACGTATATTATATGCTTCGGGTCTAGAGTTATTGGACAGGAACACTTCTTTGAGATTTCGTAATATATTTTATATTCAAATAGTAGGAAATTGAGAGCCAAAGTCAAGCCCAATACCGCCGGAGCGAGACTTCTCTGCATCGATGGCGGTAGGGCCCGTAGGGTCGTACCCCTGGAATATCTTGGTCTGCTTCAAGAGAACTTAGGCTCGGAGCTTCGGATTCAAGACCTTTTCGAGGAAGCATTTGGTACGAGCTCTGGTAAAAGCCAATCCCAAAGACCGATATTGTTCTCTGCTGACGAGCCCTAAAGGGTCTGATAATCATCGGCCTTTTCCTGAAAGATTGGGATATATCTACCTATATTAACACCTTTGATCTCCTTGTCCGGGATATTTTCGGTATACATTTGACCAAGCATCGAGGTATATAAACTCGGTTGCGAACTTATTTCCGCTACTGGCTCAGTGACGGTTGCTATAATATCGCTATTCTAGAGAAATAGCTCAAAGAACTTTTAGGTAAAGAACGGCGAATATTCGATTATCAGCCGGGTATATCAGGATCCAAAGTCGCCGTTACTGCGACGACGATATCGGACGTATCCACATTCTTGTTTTCCAATTACAACGGTTGCGGTAGTAGAAACAACGTATATAATATAACAAATACTCTCGAGACCGTCCCCGGAGCCTGCTAATATATACAAAGGTTACAAATACGTACGACCGGAGAATATTAAGGATAAACCATTCCTTTGGGAGGCGTAAATAGATCTTGGGATCATCTTGACTGATTACTAATCGGAGGTTAGAGGCCGAGTTACATCCGCTGCCCCGGTATAAGTAAATCTCGACTCGGGTTATAATCTTGTTAATAAAATATAGCCTTTTTAGATCTGCGCAGATCAAGTTATTAGGTTCATTTTAAGACGGAGCTCTGAAGCACAACAACCCTATAGATCTTGCTATATGGGAATACCAAAAGCTGTGGGCGTTACCTACGATGCCAGACATGGTCCTGTCTCTAGGGACCGGTACCGAGGACGAGTTGAAATCCCCTAAAGCCCCCAATTTTCGGTATATGTTCAACGACGGATTTATCCCGCGCCTCTATCGGTTTTTCTTATCTTCCTTGGACGGCGAGCGCAGATAGAGCGACTCAGTAAACCGTTTGGACGATCAAAGCCGTACCAATTATTTTCGACTTAACGTCCGACTCCCAGATAAAGAGATAAGCCTTAATAATATCGAATAAATAAATAACCTCTGAAGGAGCGTTTACTTACAACCTCAGTATATAGACCATTTCGATCGGATTACTTTTGCCCTTTTGGCGGCAGCGTTTTATTTCGAACTCGAATCGAAAATCTTTTATATAGGCTAATATACTTGCAAAGGGTTTATTCGTTGTCGCAATTATTCTCGAGATGTTTCGAGGGCTTTAGCTCGTCTCTCTATAGCTTTACTTGAACTCAGCACTCAAACAGAGTCCCTGGGGATACTGACGGGGCGAGATATTTGCTCTTACTGCCATCTGTATTGCAAAAGGGTCTCTTTTACTATACGAAGTCTCGATAACGTGATCAGCATTTCTTTGAGGTCTAAAGACGAACGACGGAATATTAGTGGCTCTCCCTACAATATCGCATGGTTCGTTCGGTAGCAACGCCTCGATTCGCCGTTCGGGAACGAGTATTACGATCTCAATTCCGGTCTACGATATATACGGTGTAAGGACCTCAGCGTGGTACAAAGCTTGCCGGGGAAGAGACAGGGAACGACTTATCCGAACGAATCGAAATCAAACAAGAGGCCATAGTTGTTTCTGTAATTATAAGGACAAACAACAGATCCTTTTGACCTAGACTCGTCGGGAAATTCTACTTTACTCGGAGGAATATCCCTATTTAGCAAGCCTTGCGGGCTTTCAGCTAGGTAGTACAATATTATACAAGATAATAGATCCTGAGCCCGATTATTGGTCTAATCTTGTATTGTTCGAATTCCTTATTATCTCTTATCGGTATTTTGTAATTATTTGGGTAAGGATACAGAAAGAGGCTAGCGTTACGCTATAGCTAGCTCTATTACAGGGGTTTATCTCGGTGCTAATAGGGTGCTAATAGGGTGCTAACAGGGTGCTAAAGGGATATTGAGCGGGCGCTAAAACGGGCGCTAAAATATATGCTTTGCGGAGGGGGCTAAGTATTTTGTTTGGGTGAACTTAATCCGCTTTTCTTTGCCCCCCTCATCTCGACCTTAGGTAGCCCAACCCGATATATTGATTTACCCGGTGGTGAGTCGAAGGCATTGCGTAAGCGGTGATAATAATTGCTATATCAGATTTGGGAAAACGATTACAGTCGTATCGGCGATTTGCGATTTGAAGTGCTATACTTCAAACATATTAATGCGGTAGCGGACAAAACAGAGTTATATTGGCTTCCGATAGTACAATTTTGCGTTTAGAGAGTTGTTATATAATAAGGTTACGCGCCTAAATTCAAGTAAATTATATCTTCTAAAGTATATCCTACCCGTAATCCGTTTTGTCTTACCCGTCGTTTCCTCAAGGTATATTTATTATTTATTTATTTATATAGATCTTCGGGAAAAGGCAGACCGGGAAGAGAGGAAAGTATTCATCGGTAAGATTCTGGTTATATAAGAGTACTTGCTTTATAACAGTTCGGCAAATACTTGAATTATTATATTCTATATAGGTTGCGAATTCTTTTACCCTTGTATTCGATATTGACTACTCAACTAAACTCTTATACGAGTAAATTGCAATAAGTCAGACTCCTCTATCGACGAGGTCCCCTTCCCCAAGCCCCTTGATATTGGGTCCTTCCCATCTAAGTGGTCCTTCCCCTCCCGATAGTCTTTCAAATAGCTCTCCTGCTGGTCCTTCCTATAACCCTCCGACTATACCTTCCAGCGGTCTTCCTGCTGTACCTCCCCAAACTGCTGGACCTTACAGTAAGACAGCTGGTAAGCAGCACCTATACGCAGCCGTTGCCGAGTTCTCTCGGCTATAGAGTGTTCTTTCGCAATATCTCAATCGTCAACCGAGTACTACTACCAACGATAAGATCATCGCTGTTGATAGGTTGGACCGTACCATAGTTCAACTGATAATCGCCAACCTCTACCACAATATCAATCAGGACCTCGGATGTACTGTTCGGGTTTTCGGCGATATTATCCCTCGGAAGCCTCAATTCCCTGAAATGTTTTATTTTATAAGCGCAACCAACACCTAGGGCTCTATATACGATGCGATCCTCCAAGCTCGCCAGAAGCTATTGGCACTACCTCCCGGTATCCTTCTGCCTACATATATCTATATATTACCCCTGTCCCCTTTGATGGCAATTATAAGGGCCGCCGATCGAATAGTATTCAATTGCAAAGGCGAAGGCGACCAACGCGATCTTTTCCTTTTCTTTGTTAAGTACTGGACCGGTCTTACGGCACCAGATATTACGATCAATATTCAGGATCCTACGAATACTATAAGACAAGGTGAGGTCTTAAGGCTATACAACGAAAAAATACTTGTAGTTGCCAAGGCCTAAGGCGGTAAGATTAGTATTACCCCGAGGCAGCTCCGAAGGGTTATCTTTGAAGTTGAGGAGTGGCTTCGTATTACCTGAGCGGGTTGATCACTATAAAACAGACAATTCGGGAAACGTTGGTAATACGATAGATTCAACTTTGCAAAATACTGTCGTTACTGGCTGAGGGTTTCATAATACTAGCATAGGAATATATTGATAAAAGCATTGCAATATAATTCCATATTTGATGACCTTACTCTTACTATTATCAATATTCCTCTTGTTTCACGACTGTCTGACTGCCCTTTTGGTATAGGCCGCTATCTTCTCCTGCGAAACCCCTGCTCTCCGGAAGGGCAAATTGCTTGCCCCGACTGCAACCCTGGTTCCTTTTCCTGCCTCGACCTGATCCAAAGCTTTAATTGAAATCTCGTTCTTTACTGGCCTTACGGTACGTCTATTCGCGATAAAGATGCAATTCGAGTTCGTATAGGCGTATATCTTTCGCCTCGAGTTTCTTACTCAGCTGCGATTCAGTACTGCGCAAGCGGTCTTGAAGTTCTTCCTTCCCGGTAGCGGACCGCCGATGCTGTTCCTCTAGGTCCTTTTCCAAGATTTGAATCTTGTATACTTTGGCTTCGGTTTCAAGGATAAAATCGGTTATATCATAATTGGCCGACGCTTGGTGATTCTCGTCGTTGACTTGGCTATAGATCTTCGAAACAATCTCGCCGAGCCGCTAATAGGAATTCCAGATATACTCGAGGTTCTTCGCCGTCTCCCCGTAGCGCTCGCGCTTATAATGCAAGCCTTGCTGATAGACGCTGTACTCGTAGCGCTCCTTGTAAAGTTCGTTCTCAAATCGAGCCCGGCTCGCTTCGGATTGGTTGAAAGCGAGCTGCAACTCTTTTATATACTCGTAGGAGCTGTTAAGAGCAACGCGCTTTTTCTGGTTAATTACGCTAGCGTAATTCAATGCAGCCGTAAGTTGGGCAATATACCCGTTGAAGCTTTGTACTTATTGCCTGTTTATCTCCTTTCTTTGGTAGAAGTCTCTTAGAAAATCCCAGTCCGACCGTCTCGAGCAGGTTATGCACTTCTGGACGGTCCCCTGGCTGATTGATCAGCAATCTGTACCGAATATATATTTGGAAGATACTGACTTGTTCTTCTAAGTTTGCAGCAGATATTCTGTCAGGTTAGATATAATACTTGATAAACCTAATAAAGCTGATGAAGATAGAAAGCAGGGGAAACGGGAGCCTTTTAACCTGGGTTACCCAGTCCATATACTTGGTTGACGCGCGCAAATACTAAACGTGATTCAGAAGGCGTAATTTATTTTAGATTCTCAATAAAATGCTATATTTGTAAATGAATATACCCTATTTTAGGAAATTATCAGAGACATTCTACCATTAACGCCCAATCCCTCCAGCCGCCCTGCTTCCACCATATTCTAAGATTTATTATATATTCGGAATGAAGCTCAAGAATTACCCAGACGCAGATACAGTCGCAAGTAAACGAGCTATTTCCAAGCTGAACTTATATTGGTAATCTGCTATAAAATTCTCCTCTACTATATCCTGTTCTATAACCGTAGAATTCCATATATTGGTTTTGTCCACCGTCTGCAAGGTATCCTATACAGCTGGGACCTTATAATAAGAAAATATAAGCTCGTTGCCCTCGATTTATAAGAAAGTCTGCTGACCGTTAGACAGCATACGGAGAAAATTACCAGCCTTATATATTCTTCCAATCTCTTAGTATCCTGGGAAGCTTTCAAAAACGCCTTGTATTTCAAATTCAGCGAGTCCGTCGATCTGTACCGGTCGGGCGTTACTTCTTTATTAAAGAGCTCTGTAAGAGCCGCCTACTATATAAAAGGGTTATTTTTACGTAAAGTAAAAAGGAGCTCTACCTCGTCTTGAAGCCATCCCGCTTTCTTAGGTTTCTTATCTTTTGTCAATTCGAGGATCTCGGGGTCGTTACGTATCAAGGTCTGGGAGGAGTTGTTTTAAGCCTGGGGTAGGGTCGTCATAATAGGGAGTTGCGGGCGAAGAAGAGGATTGTTCGGATAGTTAGGGTATATAAATAAGCCAACTGCTACTATTAAACCCCCGTATCCTTTTGTTCAACTGTATATACCGTGACCGAAGACTGTAACAGGAGCATAAGGCGCCAATTCGACTAGCAGAAAGACGGTGTACCATATTGAGGGTTCGCAATACATAACAGGGGGCCAAGTGTGATAGGCGAACGCGAGGGGGCTACGATAAGCCCAGGTACGGACTACGGGTGAACTTGAGCGCTATAGGGGGGTTCAGTTATCGTACTTGGAAGCAAAGCATACAATTTGCTGGGGATAAAGGGAAAAAGGACGACAGGTAGAATAGACCTCGGGACTACTGCGGAGAGTAGTCGCGTACTAGTTTACTTAAGGGTCAATATAAGGAGCCGGCGTAAGAGATCGATGAATAGACGAGTCCAAAAAAAGGTAGACGTTCCGAACTTAGATCTAAACGTAGCGTAACTTATAACAAACGCAGCACTTAAATCAATAACACGAAATATTGAACAAAAGATTACAGGGACAATTAGACCTACAAACGTTAGACCTTGTATACAAAGTATAGATGCTGCCTATTATTTAAGGGTATATCAATCGCTTTAGCTACCAGTATAGCTTGACGCTATCTTTAGTCGTCTATACCTCGTAAAGGTACTCTAAAACTATACGAATACTCCGTCGGCCCCCGGGGGGCGAGGGTATATCGCCCGAGAGCGTATATCGTACAGCAGCTGTACGGGGCAGTCAGCAGTTGCGAGATACCTATAAAAGGTAAGGACGACCAAAGTCTGGGTCTCTATCAGCAGTATAGCTTACCAGACTATAGCCACTTCCGATACGTCTGAGAAAGCTGGGTAGCAGCCCGTTACCCAGGACCCTAATAATATCTTACCGTCTTTATTATAGTTCCTGCAAGAATTTACTACAGACAACCCTAACCCAACTGCGTAGATCTTCGATCCTGAAATAAATATAGATAATTTTATAATATAGAATCAGGATGACTTGGCCGATACTAAAAATTATTACGATTACGGTAGAGCTATATCGCAGGCCTTGTCGGGTCCCGAACTTCTCCAAACAGAGTCTTTAATAACCGTCGAACTAGCTCGTCAAGTACAAGATCTGCAAAGAGAATATATAATCTGGTCAAGCTCCTATTATGATGCTGACTAACGTACTCTCATATAGATTGGATAAACGGAACAGGTAGCTGTATTATTAGAACTTTGGGGATCTATTATAACTTATAGTAACAGGTATCTGGAGCAGCTGCAGCCTTGGACGCTGTATATCACGAGCCAGATCTTTGAACTCCAGCAACGCCTCAAGCCTTGCGAATACTGCGCTGCCAATCAAGCTCCGAGTAAAATATAATATACCTTATTCTCTAGCGGCTACTTAAGCGCTTGGGTTCAGCATATAAATCAAAGATAGATAGCTAATATTAGCAAATAGCCTTTCGGCCTTTTGGTCTTTCAAACCTTATTGTAAATTTTATCGAAAGCTATACCCCCTCCCTTCCTTAATCTTCGTATTGTTCTTGTTGCTATACAGTACTTGCTTCTTTCCCTAAACAATTATAGTCGGTCGCTATTAGACAAATTATAAAATCGCAGTCGTTGTATATTTTGCGTCTAGAGAGGCGGACCACGAAGGCTGCTGCAAGATTCTCTACCTCAAAGGCGGGCCGTAGCGGACAGCAATAGGGGTGAGGAGTAAGCTCGACAGTATTTGCGCTATTAACGGGCTTTGGAATAAGGGTTAATAGAACAGGGGCAATATCGATCAATAGTTGTTGACTTTGGGATTAGCGAATCTTAATATAGCAACAAGTACAGGACTATAAGAGCTGCAGATAATAGCCCCTGCAAGTTGTCGTTGACAAGGGGTTTGGAATTTATACTGATTATTGCAGGCCAACCGAAGCGTATTCCTCGCTGCCACCGCCAACTAGTACTATTGATGCGGCTTGTTTGTAATTTCTTAGTATAGTTTAGAAACTCCAACGATATCGTTTATATAGCTGACGATTAAAGCCGCCGTCTTCAGGGACGTCTCCGAATACTGGTATTCCAACTTGTTAGTATACAGTACTTCTATAAGAACAGAGGACGTTACTAGTACGCCGGTTATCCTTATAATACAATCTTAATATACCCTTCTCCGTATCCAGTCTATTACGAGATCAAGATCTTCCTGCCCCATTTCGAGTATATGCTCTCTGAGATCGCTGAGGGCCTCCGTCTTTGTATTCCTATAAACTTCGGCGTCGAGTAAGTCCAAGCCCAATAGCCTGTATACTACTGCCTTTTTGAAGTAGCTTCGAATACCTTCCGAGATTTGGCTTGGAAGATACTGGGAGCCTGCGTACTATATAAATACTGACAGTACCCGCTGGCCTCTATTTGCTTCTTCTTTTATCGTTAGATATTGATCGTATTCTGTAGTTTTACCTGCCACCGTATTCTATTCGAGTCAATATTGCTTCTATTGTCGAAGTAAGATTACCTACTATATCAGATATAAGACAGGCGGTTGCTGAGGCAGGCTGCGACCCTCGAGGCAGCAATAATATATACAGAAGGGCTCTTCGTACCCTAAATTGTTAAATAGAGACCGAATCCTGGATAACAAGAGGAGAAAGGCCCTATAGCAATTATAGTAGACTGCAAAATTTACTTTGCAGGTTCTTGACTACCAAGGGTATTGTTACCCTAGCGCTGCTCCATTTATTCCCCAGATATATCTCTAAATTTCTTCCTCCTTCTTTTATAAACGCAGAAAAATCTTATATACCTTCGCGGTATGGTTTTTGAAAGCCGCGACGTTAATACAGAATATACCGGCGGTTTTGTATATAGGATGCGGATATGGTACTCCTTGGCCTAGGGCAAATACAGTCAAATATCTCTCGACCTTATCTATTATCTTGTTTGTTCGGGCATACTCGAAGGTACGCCCGTTAGTAGATAATCGTTCGTTGCCGAGGCAGAAGATGTACTGCTTCGGCTTATATATTAGAGGAAAGTCGTATTCGGATTTAAGCGAGAGGCTCCTGGATAGAGCGTATAATTCTGTTATAGTATCGGAGGCAGAAGGGATACTGCGCTTTGCGTTCCGTCGATATCGGGTTTCTTGTCGAAGGCTCAGCGCCACCCGTACTTCGATGACGTATACGCTAATCTTATACTTCTTAAGGTCCGAGAAATAGGATACGGGCGCGCAGATCAACCGAGCGAGAAGAGCTCGTTCCTCTATATTATAATAAGGCGTCCTTGCAAGGCGGGGATTGTTATCAGCCGCTACCGTAAATAAGCCGGCGTATTGGGCTTCGAAAAGGGCGGTGTCGGCATTTCTCCAATACTTCCTATAATATTTCCTGCTTTCTTTGTTCCGTATATTTGTTTTCAGACGGGATATCGCGGTATCAATCTCCTTCTTCTCTTGCAAATTGGGATCGTCCGCCCAGGCGCGGCCCAATATCCCGTATTCGCGACGTAAGCTGTTGGTAAGTATCTATCTCTTCTTGATAAGCTTGTTCAGTAACTTGTTCGTAATAAGCTTTGCTAAAAGCCGGCCTTAGGGAAATCCGGTTGGCGTATTAGGGTCGACGGTCAAACTTATAAGTCGAGCTTTGCTTTATACGAGGTTATCGGAGGGCCTGCTTAGGAATACCGCCTAAGTATCGAATCGGACGTTTTTATCGATATAAAAACGAACCGCTTTTGAGGTTGAAGAATAGTCGAAAATCTGGTCCCGAACCTTAGCCGGTACCTTGTCTAAGGTCTGTTAGTATAAGTAGACAAGATCGGATCGAACAAGCTTACGATTTACAGTATTGACCAGGCTACAGCGGAAATAGTATTGTATAAGAGCAAGCTGCAACCCGGCTTTCTTGCCAAGATTGACTAGGTAGCCGCGCTATATACTAGTACTCAAGGGCACTGTTAGTAATATCAGATAGCCGGTATCCGCTTTCCCCGGTTAACGGAAAACAGGCTTATCGAGCGCCTCCTTCGTTATCTTTATAATAAGACATTTCTTCCAGGTTAGTACTTGGGTATCGAAAATACTCCTGATATCGTATTTGATCTTAGGGGATACAAAGATATCGTTATACAAAGTTATTAAGAATAGATAATCGATTAAGCAAAAGAGCAGATTATCTTTTTTCCCTATAACAAACGTCTTGCTGTTCAAGGACCGTTAGTAATAACGAATTACAAGAGTATGTATCTTTATTTATACTCGAGGGTACCTGTCTTCCCCTTTGGTATACAACAAGGTAATTTTAGCAAAAACAATATTTGGTATCCCGGGGACAGGGTTCGGGGTAATAAAGAATACGATATATCTCTATAATAGGGTCCGAGCTTCCTCGGAGCCGCTATAGATGCCGTTGTCGGTATCGTTATCGCTGTCGCTTTCTGAGCTTGTACTCGCGGAGTAGTCTTCGTCGACGTCTCTGTTAACGGTAGTAGTATCGCCGCTAGCTGCTCTATCCTCTGGGGGCGCAGGAGTCCTAGACGTATCGCTTTTGAACTTGATCTTTGTAGAAAATATAATAATAGGCCTGTACCCAAAGAAGGAGGCTATAAGTATACCTATAACTACCTGGACTCGTTGGCGTTTATCTTTGTAAATATAATTATCGTAGACCTAATAGTAGAAGAGAATATAGTAGAGGTCTTCGGGGCTATTTATGCCCCTTTCCTGCAGGGTCTTTCTCAAGCCAAATTGAACGATAAGCTGCCTTTTGAACTAGAGAATTACTTTGTCAGTTACCGAATCCCCAACACCGTTGTCCGCTCAACGTTTTACTGACGTTGTTGATATCCTTTGTATTATACCTATCGAGTACGCGGTCGTACTCGGAGCTGAGTACTATTTTGAAGCAGCCCTAGTAGCTATCCAGACTATTCTTAATTTATACGCCTAAATAATTCTCCAGGATCTATTCCAGGAATAATTTAATATTAAATCTGTCTGCAACCCGTATATAGTTATCGGGATCCTGACCGAGCTATTAACTGAATCTTGCAACGAATCTGTTAACCTCCTTCTTTTCCGCAGGGCGGGGAGTAAACTTATAGCGCCTATCGCTTCTCAATCAAATTTGTACTTTTTTTGGTAATATTTATAAATATTAGTTTTATCCGGCCTTCAGTTGCAAGCTTATCTCTGCGATTAAATAGATAAATCGAAGACCGCGTATAACTTAAGCGTATACGCCTACGGTAGACGGCTATAATATAATAGGTAGACAACAATAAAGGGTAGTAGAGGAATTGGTTCGAGGCGGCAGCTTGGATTGAGGAATCTAGAGCTAAATACGGTAGGCTTCTGTCTGGAGAAAGTAGACAGATATAGCGCGCCCTTTATACTTAACATATCCGCTGAAGACCGCGTTATCTGTACCCGTTATCTGGCCCCCCTTAAGCTCTGTCAAGAGCTTGTATACGGAGTAAGATATAAGCGGTTAATTCAGCTGGAGTAGAAGAAGTAGATAAGGGGGGATAAGGGGGTAGGGGCGCAGGCAGGGATTGCAAGGGTGGTCCTGAGCTATCAGTAGTAATATCCCTTAATATCGATATTAGCCGGTATTGATACCGCGTAAAGCGGCTTGGAACGCCTTCTGTTTTGGGCTCAGCAACACCGCAAAACCGATAAAATTTATAATAATATTTTTATTATTATTAAATAAAAAGTTAATTATATTTAATATAAAGAATATTAAAAGTATATAAAGTTTATAAATATATAATGTATTTTTTGCAATTATATAAATATAAATATAAATTATATTAATAACTTAACTTAATTATATTTATATTATTTAAATATATTATAATATTTAAAATATTTATATACAAAATATTAAAAATAAAATAAAATATTATTATTATTATATCAATAGTTTAATTTAATTATA
>JAABUQ010001438.1_pt1 | contig 51081 bp, 67 predicted proteins | sample 5560001 | NCBI WGS metagenome assembly JAABUQ01 (sample SAMN10711888, study PRJNA513371) | rock metagenome | isolation source: Antarctica rocks | place: Antarctica: Victoria Land, Finger Mt nord | collected 2015-12-18
AGCAACGATCCGGAGTTTGCTCCAAAGGTTCGCGACATCGTGGGACTGTATCTGAACCCGCCAGATAAAGCGATCGTGCTGAGCGTGGATGAGAAAAGCCAGATTCAGGCGCTCGACCGGACGCAGCGGATCCTTCCGCTTCGGCCCGGCCTGCCCGCGCGGCAAACGCACGATTACGGCGGGCCCCTAGTGAGACGGCGCGCCAAAATTCAGTGGTCGCGAGTGTCGCAGCATCTGGAGCCCAACACTTTCCGCCTCATTATTGACACCTTCGCCATTAGCCAAATGGGATGTTTCCGACAGCTGCGTCAAAGAAGTCTTTCGGAAACGGGGTGTCTTCGAAGCCCTTCGCATGAACGCTCGAATCCGGGTAGAGTTTGGCAGCAATGCGCGCGATGATTGAATCCAGCTCGATACCTGTGCGTCTCGTGCGAGGATACAAAGCTTCAGGCATTAGACCAAAGAAGTGCCCGACGCCCAGCGACGGTTCGAGAATCTGCGCGCCAGTAATCCGAAGCGCTCCATAGCTTGCCAGATCGCCTGAACAACTTCGGGAGATGTGTAGTGCGCGTTTGGGGTTGAGGCGCGAGCCGACGCGTATTCATCCGCGCCAACCAGATCCCTCAGCTCATCCGCGACGCCTTGCCACTCCCGTGGCGGCTGGGGCGCGAACGCGTTCGGCATCGCACCCCACCCGGTGTACTTCACGAGCAGGCCTTTTTCCTCTGGCTTAGCCGGGCGGTTCTCGGCTTCAATGGTCTTCAGCGTGCGAATGGCGGCGAGGTTGGCTTGAGCTTTCCGTTTAAGGCTGCCCTCGCCGATGCCGTGAGCGCTGGTTATACGAAAATCGCGGGCAAGGTTGGTGCGGGTCGAGGGTCGCTGGATCGAACGATAGCTGGGGCTGGTCTTCCTCGTCCGGAAGAAATGCCCATTCCCTCGTCGCGATCTCCAACGCCGGCTGGTAGTCCATCTTGTGGACTACCGTCAACTCGTAGAGCAGGTCCCCCGTCAACTCCTGCGCTGCGTAAATCGCCTGTTGAAGCTGGTTCGCTTTGTCCAGTTGCTCGACCATCGTCGGTCGATAGCGCCTCCAGTGTTCCAGGATGTGGTATCCGAGGGGTATGAGTGTAGTCGTTTCGTTCATCGATGGACTCCTCTACTAAATTATCGACCCGTTCTGCGTCCGTAGTCTCTGAAAATAGGCTGAATTGGCGGCTGGTGGTGGGTTGATTGCCAGTTTGTGACTTTGTGGCCATCGAGTGCGCACTCAGGAGTTGACCGCCGAGAAATAGGGGAGGCGAAAGAGCTTTGCCCAGCTTCGCAAAGCAGTGGCTTGATAGGTAGGAATGGTCGTGCCGTTAACCCAAAAGGTGTTGCTGATGCCGACGATGACCGTCGGATGCTGCAACATCGAAGCGAGAATCGGGAAGGTGAGTAACTGTTCATAGCAGATCAGCACTGCGGCGCGCTGATGGTCGACTGTCAGAACTCCGGGAGCGCCCAGACGAAGGGGCACGCTGATTCTGCTGAAGGGTTGCCACATTCCGACCGGCACCGGCACGCGTTGGTAAAACGTAGCCGATTCCGCGCCCACAATCAGCAGCGTGTTGTCGATTGGTTCTGGGTCGGGTTTGATTAGAGCAGGGGACGATTGCCTATTAACGTTGTTCAGAGCATTAATTGCGGCACCGAAGTCGTACGACCTTAAGTCGCTCAGTTTTTCCCGGTCGTCGCTTTTGATTCGATCCTTGGCAGGTAGCCCCGCACCGATGGCGAGTATTTGACCGCTCGCGCGGCAACGATCGAGCGATTCGCGCCAGAACGCTTCCGTTGCTTTGGACCATCGGGGAACAACGGATTCTGGAAAGATGACGACTCGCGCCGAAGTCTTGGCTGCTTCTTGCTGGATAAACTGCGCCGCGACGTAGTCACCAAAAGGATGCGAGAGATCTCCGAAGTGAGTGTTCACGGCAATCCATCCGGGAGTAGCCGCAGCATCGCCTGAAGGGAGGACACGACCGCCGATGGCGAGTCCTATGCAGAAGCCGATAGCGATCCAGTGAATAAGGCAACGCCGGCGTGAGCTAAACGCTGGCGTCGAAAGAAGAATGCCTGGCAGAAGTGCGGCTGCCGCGAGGCCGGTCCAAGCTGTTCCAGGAAAAAGGTAGCCTGCGGCAATCATCGGCGAGCCGAGGCCGATGATCCCGAGTGGAGGGACGATTGTTGCCAGAAGCGCGAGCGGAACTCGCCAAAGAAAATGCAAAGGATTAGATGTCCACGCAATGGTCCACGGCACCGAGAGCAGAATTGCAGTGAAGATCCAAAGCGTAAGTGGGATGAGCAGGGTTGCGGGCTGTCCGACATAGCGTTCCAAGCCAGGCACCAACGGCCAGAGACCGGCAACGTAGTAGGAAAACGTGCTTTGGAAAGCTGCCTGGCGCGTTGCTTGCATTAGGCACACGAATGGCATCCCGGCCGCCGCGACAATGCCCAGGGGATGGCCGGTCGATCCTGCCAAACCAATCGCAATAGCGGCGCAGAGCGGAACCCGGTCTCTGAAGCGGGGGTTCACAGTGTTAAGAATGGCTTGAGCCGAGAGCGAATGACCGTAGTCGAAACCGGGCCAAAGTAACGGCTGTCAAAGCTGCGCGGATGATAAGAAGAGGCCACCCAGACCGTCTCTGGAGCCACGACGTAGTGTCCGAAGGCCCATGCTTTGAGAGGTCGACCTTTCGTGTCCTTCAAGAGTGGGGCCGTGTTGGGCAATAACGCTCCGTTTACTGAAATCCCGCGCGCGGACAGTTCGACCAGATCGCCAGACTTGGCGACGACCGGTTTCAACAAAGGGGCCGCCCCGTCCCGGCAAGCGCCACGATCGCGGTAGCCGCGGATGATAGCCAGCGTGGCGAAGGGTTCCGCTGGACAGAACTCCACGAGATTCGCGCCGCTGTCGGCTGTAGGAATATACAGACCCAGCGGCAATGATGGCGACGTATTGATGCGCAGTCCGAGGAAACCGCAGAGTTGGAACGTTCCAACGGAGACCCCAGCCGCAACTAGGCCAAGGCGACGGATCACCGAGAAGCGAGTCTTCCTGAGCCTATCCAACAGGCCAACCGTCATGATCGATTGCTCCTATCTGAAGATCCGGGAGCGCAGGCTCTTCAGAGATTGCAGCCGCCGTGCCCTTAGCGGTTCCTCGCGGCGCGGCTACAAGGTGACAGCTCCGCACGACAACTTCGTGAACAATTCGTTGGACTCCGTCACCTTTCGGAGTGAATGGGCGCTGCTCAATCGTGCCCTCGACAAAAATGTTGTCTCCCTTGTCGAACGTCATGGCGACTCGGGAAAGGTCACCGTAAAACGACAGGTTGTGCCAGTTGGTGTGCTGCTGTGGTTTGCCGTCCGGATCCTGGTATCGGTAGCTCTCGGCGAGGCGGGCATTTGCAACAGGCGTTCCGGAAGGAAGATACCTGGCGGCGGGCTTAGCCGCCAAATAGCCAATAACTTCAAGGCGGTTTCTCTGCATGTTTATTCACTCCGTTTCAAATTGAAGTTCTTCCACGAGGCTGTGCTCCACCCCAGAGAGCTGCTCATCGGGCGATACAAGCTCGGGTTTGCTGATGACGTGCCGAGTCCGATTCAGCGGGAGTTGTGGAACGGGCTGGCCGTCCTCCATGGTGATGAACTCGCTAGGCGGAGGCAGTTCGGCGCGGGAATTCAGCACCGGGTCTAGGAAGTAGAGCATTTGTGTGCCAAGGATCGGATGGTGGCCGCTAACGAAAATGAGCATCTGGCCCGGCGCGACAATGCGCTCTTGTGCGCCGTCGCCTCGCTTTTGCGGAGGCTTCAAGCGAAGCACTTCGTCCGGTGTCATCAGAGGCCGCTCGATGTGGTCCACGCTGGCGCTGACGTGCGCCATGACCGGCGAGAGCCGTGAGCCGCTGAAGTTATAGCTCGCCTTCTGCACCGTGGTCGTGCCGGTCATCTTGCTCAGCAGCTCGGCGGTTTCGAACTGGTTAGGGGCGAATGCGATCCTCACATGGCAGTTGGAAACGATGCTCTCGTTGTTCCCGTACGCATCGACGATTTGCCGGATGTCCTGCGTGATGAGGTACGCCTTCAATCCGTAACCCGCCATATAGGACAGGGCGTCGGCGAAGACTTCCATGCGATTCAGCGATGGGAATTCGTCGATCAGTAGTAGCAGCCTATGTTTGTTGCGCTTCTGCTCGGCCCCCTGGAAAACCATCCTTTCGGTGAGCCGGTTTACTGTCATGGTGAACATCAAACGGATGAGGGGGCGCAGGCGGATCTTGTCGGAAGGGGGAACCACAAGATACAGCGACATAGGACGCTCGTGGTTCACCAGATCGTCGATCGTGAAGTCACTCCCCGAAGTATTCTTCGCTACTAGAGGATCGCTGTACAGCGTGAGTGCCGTCTTGGCCGTAGATAACACACCGCCGAAATCACGATCTTCCTTGTCGAGCATCTCCTGCAACTTCTCGCGAACCACAGGATGCGTGAGCGTTTGCGCGCCGGTCGGCATTCGCCAGTCGTGCGCGTATCCAGGATCGTGTTCGAAGTTCAAGAGTTCGTCGAGTGTGTCGCGGAAGCTGGAGCCGGGCCGGGTGAACGCATGAGCCAGATCGGCGAGACAGGCCACGCGTGCTTCGATCGCCGCCTCATAGCACACATGCAGAATCATTCCCGTGGTGATCGAAGAAGCGGCATCCTGCCAGTAGCGTTCCTGCGGGCTATCCTCGCCCGTGCGGACGATCATGTTGGCGATGTTCTGGGCATCGCTCACATCGCGTGGCGTGAACAGGCGCACCTCGCTCAAAGGATTGAACCGGGAACTGGCCTGCTCCTCAACTGGAGAAAACTTGAAGCAGAGGTGGCCCTGTTGGCTGCGGAAGCCGCCCGTCTTAGCCCAGTTCTCACCTTTGATGTCATAGATTACGGCGCTCTCTTCCCAGGCCAACAGTGATGGGATCACCAGGCCAACGCCTTTGCCGCTTCTGGTGGGTGCGAACGCGAGAATGTGTTCGGGGCCGTTGTGACGGAGATAGTTCAATCGGTGATGGCCTTCTATACGCCAACCACCGACGTAGACGCCGTGTGTGGTGGTGACTAATCCGGTGTCCCGGACGTCATCTTCGTCGGCCCATCGGGCGGAGCCGTGGAGATCCTCCGCATTCTCCGTGAGTTGGCGCGCGCGACGGCTGGCGAGAACGAAGAAGATGCCCACACAGAGCAAACTGCCGGCAAAGACAATCATTTCGCCCTCGAAGAAGGGCTGTCGAATTCGCTCATCGCGCGAGGTGCAATAGCGCCATCCCCAGGTAATCCAAGAGAAGGGCTGATAGATGCCACCGGATTTCGCCTGCAGAAGGGGCGGACCAAGCGCAGACTGATATTGAAACTTGGCGGCGATGTACTGTGTAGCGACGAAACTCACAATAACGAGCAGAAGGCACCCGAGCGCCGTCGCCCGCCAGTTATAGCAGCCGAGATATCCAGGCTTGCGAGGAGTTCGGTAAAGTTCGGTCTGTGTCTTCGCCATCGCAGTGGCTCCTCATCGGTCGCGCTCCTGTCCCTTAGCGCGCTCCCGGAATTCGCGGACGACGCCTTTGTTGTCGGAGTAGTTGATGCGCACGCTTTCTCCAATCTGCGATTGCCGATCAAGAAGACCCTTGGAATGAGCGATGCCGATGCGGGCGGATTGGCGCTGGACGATGTGATGCTCCGTCTCGCCAATGATAGGACCGCGATAATTGCCACTCTCGGTCTGCGCCGCGAGTGTCTTTGCGGAATCGCCGAGCATCTTCGCGGTGATCGACCTGGCCTCTCTGAGCGAGTCGCCGCTCGGCTCATCAACCGTGCTCCGCCGATCCGTCGCCGTTTGTTTTGCGTGCACGTTGACAGTGCCACTCCCTGGTTCGTAGCGGGCAGCGTATTCGGTGGATTCGCGCGCCGGTGCCGAACGTTTATTCGTGTTGTCGGCCGGCTCCAGAGTCGCGATGTCTGCGGCGCCCAGGGCCGCGTCCGACTCTTTCTCGACCGGCTGCCGGTCGCAGTGGACTTCCTCGGTCTCCTGTTCCAGGACCGCGGCTGGCGAAGTACCGGAGGCTTCGGATGTGAGAGCCGATCCACTGGCCAGTTCCTCTTCGCCGATGGACTTGTCTCGTTCCAGCGCGAGGATGAAATCGGTGGCGGCGAAGGCATCGTGAGCCGCACGGAAGATTTCATTCTTATCGTGTTTAAGAGCTCCTATCCACGAGTTGACGTAGGCGGCGTGCTGCTCGGGATCGTGCGGTATGCCACGCTGCGCCGCGAGGAAGACACTGGCGAGTTCTGCGCGAAGTTCCTCCTTCGCATAGTTCGCGTCGCCGAAACGATACGACTCGGTGAGTGTGGAGCGGTCGAGCCGCGACGGATGACCGGTCCAGTGAGCCAACTCATGCAATGCGGTGCCGTAGTATGCGGGGGCGTCTTTGAAGGCGTCCTTCGGTGGCAAGTGGATGCTGTCCTGAGAGCGACTGTAGAACGCGCGATTCGCCTGGTCGTGCGCGATGTTCGCGCCCGAGTTCTTCAGGATCTGCTCGCCTGCTTGGACAGCCTCGAACGTTGTCTGCTGTTTGGGAGCGTGCGGCGGAATGCGCTCGATCTGCTGAGCGTTGAAGACGGTGTACACACGGTGGATGAGCCGGGATTTCTCGGTATCCGCGTTGCCCGGTTCGGTTCCGCCCGGCTGCGTCTTGTCAGAGGCTTGTTTGACCTCCCAGTATTCAATCTGGGTGCCCTTCTCGCCGCGGCGGACCTGCCATCCGTTATCGGAGGCCTGTTTGTAGCTCATCCATCGCGGGTCTTCGTAGCCGCGTTGCAGCCCGGTGGCCATCAAGTGAATCGCGTTGCCGCCCCGGTACGCTCTCTCGCTGTTTGGATTGAATGGGATGCCGAGCGAACTGGCTCCGGGCTCCCAAGGCTTGTGCCAGGGCGCGACGCCGCGCTCCAGCATGCGTACGATGTTGTCGGTCACCTCTTGGCGGAAGTCCCGAAGGGCAGGTTTGTCCGCGTACTCATGTCCGGTGAGCGGAAAAGTGGTAGCCGCCATGGTCGTTATTCCTTCCTTTCCGGCTCGACCGCAGAGAAGCCCGGCTCTGGCTCGTCGGTCTCAAAGCCCGATCCGGCCAACGGTTCGCCGCCGATTGAATCAATCGACACGGCTGCCAGGTTGCGTTGAAATTCTTGTGAATTCTGCATTCTTGCCTCCTCGCCAACAGAATGGAATGTAAGCTCCATCAACTATTAAGGGAGCGGCAGAGGCTATGCGGGACATGGAATCGACAACAGAGACTCACGACCGTTCGGAAGATTGCAAAGTTTGACAAGTTTTTGCAGCTTGTTAGCGAGAATACATTCGACTGAGACTTTCCGGAACTACCTTCGGATCCAGGCAGTCGCGCACCTTGCGCGTCGATACGCCCTCGACCTATATCTGCATGATCGCCAGCACCAGCGCCTTCTCGCTGCGCTGATATCACTCGCAAAGCTCTGTTTGAAACTGTCCATCGCGGTCTTTGGGCCCGAGCAGCTCGAGTTCGCCCACGCGTGTCTTCAGCAGTCGCGGCTTGTAGCCGTTGCGATAGCCGTGCGTTCGCGGGTGCGTTCATAGCTGTCGGCACTCAGAAAGCTAGTCATCTCCGCTTCGAGCACCTGCTGCACCACTGCCCGCATCCCATCGTCACCTTCAGCCGTCGCCTGTTGCCACGTCTCTCTCAGTTCGCTATCTTTGCTCTTGCGAGGCCATCGGCTCTTCTCCTCTCAAATGTTTTCTAGACAAAAAACATTTTAAGGAGATTCTGTTGGCTCGCTCTGCCTCGCCCGTCGGGCTGGGCAATCGCGTCGCCTATTTACAGAAGTTTAAGGGCACAATCCGTCCTGGGGCGTCTCATATTCTTGCCGTGGATGCTGAACCAGATCGGGTGCAGGTCCCGCAGCAAGGAGTGCAGTTCGTGTGTCAAAGCTCGGACGATCAATCCAGGCTGCGAATTACTATCTAAGCGGCCGAGGTGATTCAATGCCAGGCGATTCAAATCAAAAGCTGCCGAGTATCACGACCTAGCGGCCCACGCGCATCGCGTCGCTGCGCACATCATGAAAAGGGCGATCACGAGACCGGCCACGAGCACTCGAGGCAGGCGCTCGAGCACGCGCTGAGGGCCTATGAGGAATCACAAGACGCCTTTGGACGATCCGCTCCTTGCTGCCCGTCCCGCGAGAAGGAAAGCGGAGGTGAAGAGTAGTGAATGGGCGGGCTCATATCTGCAAAGTGAGACACACAATCGTAACCACTCTCAATAGAATCGCAATGAGGATTTCATGCAATCCTGCGTCTCAAGACGCACGATTGCGGGCCGTTGCTGCATTTCCGCATGAGAGGTCGATGGATGTAGAGTTGCATTTACGACAAATTCATTTATGACTGAACACACGCTCGAAACGATCCAAAGCTATCTCAGCCTGCTCAAAGGGGAGCCGACTCAAGTCCTCCATCTGGCGGCCTTAGGGCAGGACCGCCACGACAAAGCGATCAAATTTTGCGGATACGGGAGCCCAATTCGGGTCGATTATCAACAAGGGGACCAAAAAGCTCAAAGCCTGGTGCTCCACACGATGCTTCCGGGACCTTTTGGGCACGAGCATATGGCGGATCGCGCACAGGTATTGCTTTGGCAGAATCAGGCGTTCCGTCGTCTTGCTCGTCATGTCCGCCCGGTCGATGTGGGCGGATTCCGTTCCGACGGGACACTGATCTCGATCGGGGAAGTCGAGGAGTTCTTTCTGCTGACGGAATATGCGGAAGGCCAAGGGTATTTTATTGATCTGGAGCAGCTTCGTGATACTGGTACTCTTCGAAAGCTGGATGTGGATCGCGCCGACGCGCTCTGCGATTATTTGGTGGAAGTTCACGGCAAGTGCAGCGACGATCCGGGACTGTACACCCGGCGCATCCGCGAATTAGTCGGACACGGAGAATGCATCATGGGTATTGCAGACAGCTATGGGCCGCATCCGCTGATCACGAGTCAAAAGCTGCAACAGATTGAGCATCGATGTGTGGACTGGCGCTGGCGCCTTAAAGGCATGACGCATCGGCTGCGGGCTGTCCACGGCGACTTTCATCCGTGGAACATCCTGTTCCAGCCGGACACAGATTTCATCGTACTCGATCGCTCCCGGGGAGAGTATGGTGATCCAGCGGATGACGTCGCCGCTCTCACCCTGAATTACGTCTTCTTCTCCCTTCAGCGCAGCGAACGGCTCGAAGGAGGTTTTGAAACTTTATTCCTGCGGTTCTGGAACCGCTACCTCGAAAAGACCGGAGATCGGGAAATGCTTCAAGTCGTGGCGCCGTTTCTTGCTTTTCGCGCTCTGGTTATGGCGAGTCCAGTTTGGTATCCAAGCCTCCCGGAGGCGGTACGCTTGAAGCTTCTTACATTTATCTTCAGAGTGCTGGACGAGGAAACGTTCGATCCCACTCAGGTGAGCAAGTATTGTGGCGCCTAGGACTCGAGCCGCCTTCGCTGTCTGGATCACGGGACTCCCTGCTTCTGGGAAATCGACTCTCGCGGCGGCAGTTACAGCGCAACTCGCGGCGCGCGGAGTCGACGTGGCGGTGTTGGAATCGGATCAATTGCGAAAAGTATTTACTCTGGATCCGCATTACGACGAGAAGGAACGAGATGCTTTCTATCGGCAGATGGTGTACATTGGTGTGCTGCTCACAAGCCACGGAGTGCCGGTTCTCTTCGATGCGACTGCGAATCGCCGGGCCTATCGTGATCTGGCTCGGCAGCAAATCCCTCGATTTCTCGAACTGTACGTAGACTCGTCTCTAGAGACGTGCGTAGACAGAGACCCCAAGGGAATCTATCGACAGGCACGATGCGGCGGAGCAAACACTGTACCGGGGATTCAAACCGAATACGAAGCTCCCGAACGCGCAGACCTCATCGTTCATGGGGATCGCGAGAGCCCGGAAGCCTGGGCTGGGCGATTAATAACAAAACTGGTAGAGAGAGGTTATCTGGAGGACGAAGTGGGCGCTTCTTTCTAGTGAGTTAGTGCAACAGCACCGTGCTTCGCAACGAGTTCATCGATCTCCGGGCGGGTGAGGGTTTCTTTGCGCATGAGTGCCCCCGCAATAGAATGTAGTTCCTCTCGCTTTCGCGCCAGGATGGAGTGAACCCGATGGTGGATCTGATCGATCATGCGGCGTGCTTCTGCATCGATTTCCTGCGCTGTACGCTCGCTGTAATTGCGTTCCTCTGCGGTAAGTACGTTTGGTAGAAAGCCGGATGTCGCAGGATGCCCGTATGTCAATTGTCCGAGGTGTTCGCTCATACCGAAACGCATTACCATCTGGCGAACCAATTCCGAAGTTTTTTCCAAATCGTCGGATGCGCCAGTCGAGATCACTCCGTTATAGATGATCTCCTCCGCCGCACGCCCTCCCAGCATGACAGCGATCCGGTCTTCCAATTCGGGCTGGGTCATCAAAAATCTTTCGTGCGTGGGCAGTTGCAGCGTGTATCCGAGCGCGCTGACGGACCGCGGAATGATTGAGATGCGGTGTACTGGATCCGAGTGTTCGACCGAGAGTGCGACAAGAGCATGGCCGGTTTCATGATAGGCGACTCGCTCCTTCTCCTCTTGGCTCATGACACGCGTCCGCTTCTCGAGACCGAGCATCACGCGATCGATGGCTTCCTCGAGATCTTCAAATCACCGTACACTCTCAACTAGCTCCAAAGCATTAACTATAACGTACGAGCACAGGCACGCTGAAGGGCAGTGCTCGAAAAGGAGGTGCAGTTATGCGCTCACGCCGAAGTTTGGCCGCATCCTTCTATAAAAGGCTGAATTGGGCGGGCGTCAATAAACGGTTCCGTTGGCTAAGATGCACGTCACCACTTGCAGCTTTGTTGTTGCTGGTAGTTGCAGGGGTGTTTCCAGAACCACTTTGCTCGTTCACTACCGACGGCAGCGGCGCGCAAGGCAGTAATAGAACATGAAGACGCAAGTGATGGAGACGCTGGGAGAGGACGCGCTTACGTTGCCTGCCCAGATCGAGGCGGGTCTTGCCGCCAACGACCGGCTGAAATACTATTTCACGCTGCTGCAGGTTGCCCGCAGCCATGCCGATCAACCCGATCAGCCGGCCTCGTCCTTGAAGCAGGAACGGCTCGTTGCCGGGATTGGCGATAGTGCCCTTGATGGCGTGGTCGCGGCTACGCACAAGGAGGGTACGTCCTATCGCCTCCCCGGCTGTCGCCGCCTTATGGATGCGATCGCAGATGATGCGCGCCTGATGGCTGTTCGGGCCGAGCCTTCGACTAAACAGCGTCTGAAGCGCCTGCTCGATGATTTGCCTAAAGCCGAAGACGATCTGGTCGAAAGCGGCGCCATCGACAGCATAACGCGCGCGGACCGAGATCGGGGCGATAGTCTGCATCAGCTGGTCATGGACCTTCATAAGCAACTCAATGCTTTGCAGGCTGGGCTCGCGGAGGAGCAGATCGAAGGCGCGGCAGCTTACCACCTTGGCGAGGGCGACGCCCCTTTGGTTGAAGCTTTCATGGTCGGTCTGAATCGCACCGCCGCGCTCAAATTCGGCCATCCCGGCCTTAGCACAACCGTGACTCACTCCCGACAACGACTCATCATCCAAAATGACATCGGCACGACGGATTCGCATGTCATCGTCATCCATATCGAGGAACGAAAGGTCAGCCTCACCTACAGCGACGTGCATCTGGAAAGATTGCAATTTTTTAGCTCTCTGCTCGATTCTTTCCCTGTCACCTGGACGAATCCGAATAGCAGCCAGAGCGCCACTTTGGCAGGCGGCGCGCCGTTCTTCCTCTCTACGGGCAGCTTCGAAGCGAAAGATCATCAGCAGCTTCTCGCCTATCTCGATCACCTCGGCTCGCGACTCGTCTTCCTCATCGATTGGAATCGAGCGCGCAAGCAGCTGCGCGGATTCCTCAACGGCGCTCAACGGCTTCGATTGCTGCGCTGGGCCGCCGACGCCGATATTGGGCATCGTGGCTTTCTCGAACTCGGCGGCGCGCGGCTGATCTGGGGCGCCGTCGAAACGACAGCGGCAACCTCGATACATTTGGGCGATCGCCTTTGTGACGTGCTCGGTGAGGATCTCGCTTTCGCTTTCGTTCAGTTTGCATTCAAGACGGCGGCCGAGGGACTGCTCGCGCGCCAATCGGACGGCCTTATCCGCGATCGCATCCGCGCTGAACTGCTGAACCACTTGAAGACCGCGGAAGGGCGGCTTCTTGGGATCGTCGTCGAGCACGCAGGCCTCATCTTTGAAATTGCGACCGCACTCCGAGATCGTCTTTTCGGGCCGCGAGGCGATGTGGCGGAGCTTGCAAGACTAGCGAAGCGGGCTCGGCACTGGGAGCATGAAGCGGATAAGCTCGTGGCTGAAGTTGCCGTGTCTGTCCGTCGCCGCCCCGAATTGAACCCGTTCCGCCGCCTGATCGAGGATGCAGACGACACGGCTGACCAATTGGAGGAAGCCGCTTTTCTGCTTGGCCTCCTCGAGAGCGCTGCCAACCATCGGGCGGTGGAATCACTTCAGCCTCTGGCCAGCATCCTCGCGGAAGCCTCGCAGGAATGGGTGAAGGCGCTGGGGCATGCTCAGCATGTCCAACGGCACGGCCTACGCGACGACGCGGACGACTTCCTAATGGCGATCGACCGACTCTCAGTAGTGGAGCACGATGCCGACGACGCGGAAAGGTCCGTGACAGTCGCTGCATTGAACAAGGCAACCGATTTCCGTGAACTGCACCTGCTTTCCCAGATTCGGCAAGGGCTGGGCGAGGCGTCGGATTCGCTGAAGCGCGCCAGCCTGATTCTACGTGACCATGTGCTCGGCGATGTCCTTGCAGCATAGTGTCACGGGGCCGCGCCACTCTCTCTACGCAATCCTTCCAGGCGAGCGGCTTCTGTTAGGCGAGGCGGAAGAGGTGGGCAACAAAGCCTGGAACCTTATGCGGATGGCAGCTGCTGGGCTACCGGTGCCTGCTGGCTTTGTCCTGCCGACGTTGTGGTGCCAAAGCCGCCTCGCGCCGGAGGCCGAAGAAACAGCGCTGCGTGCCGCGCTGAGCCAGGGTATCACCCGCCTTGAACTCGCAACTGGCCTTGGCTTCGGCTCGTCCCGCAAGCCACTGCTAGTGTCGGTCCGGTCGGGCGCCGCGTTCTCAATGCCCGGCATGATGGAGTCCGTGCTCGACGTTGGCGTGAACGACGAAACTGTCGAAGGATTGGTTCGCTCGACGGGCAATCCCCGCCTCGCCTGGGACAGCTACCGGCGATTGATCCAAGGGTTCGCCGAAGTCGTTCAGGGGCTGCCAACCCAACCGTTCGACGCGCTGATCCAGGAGGCACTCGCTGTGGAAGGCGCAGAGAGTGAACGCATGCTCGACCATCGCGCGTTGCGACAGCTCGCCCGGGCCATGTTGGCTCGTTTCCGCGACTTGGCCGGCCTAGATTTCCCCCAATCGCCCGCCGACCAGCTTGCGCTCGCTACGGAGGCCGTGTTTCGCTCCTGGGATGCGCCGAAAGCGGCCGAATATCGCCGCCTCAATCACATCGACGATGGGATCGGCACGGCGGTAACCGTACAGACAATGGTTTTCGGCAATGCCGGAGGTACCTCAGGCGCTGGTGTAGGTTTCACCCGGGATCCGGCTACCGGCGAGAATGCACTCTATCTCGATTTTCAGTTCAATGGCCAAGGGGAGGACGTGGTCGCTGGCCGCCTAGCTATCCGGGGTACGGACCGACTGCATACAACTCTTCCGGCGGTTTGGGAACAACTCCAGGCTTTTCGCCGCCAGCTCGAAGCAATGTTCAGTGACGTGCAAGACTTCGAGTTCACCGTCCAGGAAGGGCACCTGCATCTTTTGCAGACCCGCAGGGCCAAGCGCACACCGTGGGCGGCGCTCAAGATAGCGATCGATCTCGTTGAGGAAGGACTTATCAAAGAGAAAGAAGCTCTAGCCCGCCTTGAGGGCATCGATCTCAAGACCGTCGCGCGTAGTCGCCTGTCGGAAACCCAGAACGCGCCATTGGCTCACGCGACGGTTGCGGGGATCGGTGTCGCCGCCGGACGGATCGCGCTTGATGCCAATGCCGCAAAGCGATTCGCCGACAATGGCGACCCGGCGATTCTGATACGGAGCGAAACAATAACAGCGGACATCGCAGGTATGGCGAATGCCGCCGGGACCCTCACCGCGCAGGGCGGACGCACCTCGCATGCAGCGGTTGTCGCTCGGCAGCTGGGCAAAGTCTGTCTCGTCGGCTGCACGGAACTCTCTCTTGATCTGCAAGGCCGCACCTGCCGTATCGGGCAGAGCGATTTGGCGGAAGGCGACTGGTTGACCCTCGATGGCAATTCCGGCGCCGTCTATGGTGGGCACCTTGAGGTCGTTATGGAACGGCCGGAGCGCGAACTCGCGAGCATTATGCGTTGGCGCGCTGAAAGCACCAGTCCTGCCACGCCTGCGGCCTAATGCAACCGCGGCGGTTGCTTTTACTCGCGCGCACTGCTCATAGTTTTTGGAATAACTGCTCGCGGCACTCGCGATTTCCTCTGCCATGCAAGTCCGCCCAACCCTAGCGAGCGGGTTAAGGCGGCGACAGTGGGATGCGGCACGGCCTTGCGGCGATATCTGCGTTCCTGCAGAAAGGTCCTTGGAATGCACTGAGCAGAACCGTTGACTATACGTTCCACATGGAGGAACCCGTGCACGAATCACACCGGAAGGCCGCCGAACAGCATGCGATGGCGGCACGCGCCCATCGTACTGCCGCGGAGCACAATGAGAAAGGCGACAATCCGACTGGCAACTGGCATTCGGAACGGGCACTCGAGTACGCCGATCTCGCATACAGACTTGCAAAAGACGCCCAAAATAAGTCGGGGAAGATAGAGAGTTTTTGATGTCCAATCGTTACAACAACGGATCACACTACGAAAATCACCAGCGAGCCGCCGAGCTGCACGAGAAGGCGGCCCACGCACACCTCGCTGCCGCAGTGCATAACGGCAAACAGGATCCGCCAGACGGGATAGGAGCATTCAAGGCAAGCGATGGAGCATTCCCAGCAGGCCTACCTGAACGCTCAGAAGCATAGCTTCGCCGTATTCGGGCATGAGGACACAGCCATTCTGGCTCACGAACTCTGGCGAGCAAGAGGGTGTCCGGAGGGATCACCGGAGGAAGATTGGTTCCATGCCGCAGAGCAATTGCGATTCAACAAGTAAACGCTCAGCCGCGTATTCGGCTACGAGGGTTGTCCTAACCGTGAGACCAAGATGGAGCTGATCGACTCGTCGTGGAAGAACTTCCGCGTCGCCAGTTCTAACGCCCCTTTGTTGCTGAGAGTCAGGTCAACGATTAGCATTGTGGCTGCGCTTCCACCGCCCAGTCGACGTCCGGCTGCTTCCAAACGACGCAGACCCCAATGCTTGTTGTTGAATACCCAACGCAGACAGTGCACGGGAAACCACGTCATCTCCTGCAAAACGCGTCGTCTACCTAGGGCAGCAGTACCTCTTCAAGGTTCGAGACTAGACAGGCCATTAACCGGAATTCCGGTGGCATGTCCGTGGAGTGACCACCTGGGGCCGCGTGACCAAATACGGTCAAAAGGAACAGCGCCGCTTACGGATCATTGATATGATCAGATCAACCGCCATTCTTGGCTTGCAGCTGTTTGCAGAACGCCCTTGGCGTGTTCTCAAGCCGTCCGGCCTTCGTGGATCGACGGGCAAGGAGAAAACGCTATTGCCCTTCCAGGCATCACACCCACAAGCCGCCGGCTGGCTTGCGGAAAACGGTCCAAAGGAATTAGAACTGCTGTTCCGTGCGATCGTCTATCATCCTTCCGCTCCCATCCTGATCGCAGACAACGACCGTCATTCCCGGGACGCTAGTTCTGGAGCCGGGAAGCTGCTTGGACTTTCACGGGAAAAGATCATTGGACGTAGTTTGGATGACTTCGTCGAGCCCAGCTTTAAGCCTCAGATTTCCGAATTGTGGAAAGCGTTTCTGCAACGAGGGGAGCAGGAGGGCACCCTCCGGCTCATGGGTCCAGATGGGTGCCCGCGCGACGTCGAGTACACCGTCAAGGGAGACGTGTTGCCCGTCCGCCACCTGTTGCTCCTTCGCGACAAAACTGCGCAGACGGAAACGAAAGGGCAGGCCGAGGCCGCCTGCGGACACATTCCGGCATGGGTACAGGATTACGCCCTCTTCCTGGTGAGTGCAGACGGAAATGTAGTGGCTTGGTACTCAGGAGCCGAGCGCATTTACGGTTATACCGGCGATGAGGCGATCGGCCGAAATGTGGCTTTCTCTATCCCTTCGAAGACACTCTACACGTCAGGCTGCGAGACGAACTGAAGAGGTCCGCAGTCGAAGGCCATTTCGGCAACGAATGCTGGTGCATGAAAAAGGACGGAGCGAGATTCTGGGCCAATGTCGTGACCATGGCCCTCAAAGATGAAAACGGGAAGCTGCAGGGTTTTGCAAGAGTCGTGCGCGACTTTAGCGAGCGCCATAAACGGGACGAGAAGCTGCGGCTGACGCGCGAGCGTCTGCGGCGCCTCCCGGCGGAAACCATGATCGCCGGTATCGTTTCCGGAGAGTTTGACCGGATTCCCGAAGCGAACGACGCGTTCCTCGAACTTGTCGGCTACAGCCGCGAAGATTTGCTGGCTGGGCGGCTGCACTGGCCTGATCTGACTCCGCCGGAATATTTTGCGCTGGACGAAGTGGCCCATGAGGAGGGTTTGAGGTTCGGGGCCTGCACGCCCTTTGAAAAGGAGCTGACCCGCAAAGACGGCACGCGGGTTCCTGTTCTGGTGGCTACCGCGGTTTTGAAGCTCTCACCGTTTCGATGGATCACCTTTGTGCAGGACCTCCGCGAGCGCGACCGGCGGGAGAGCATTGACGACGAAGTCGTTGAGGTAAAGCATGACTTCGACGAAATCGTCGGGCGTAGCGCGGCTCTGAAGCGGATTCTCGCGTTGGTCGAAGTGGTTGCCCCGACTAATTCAACCGTGTTGATCCTGGGCGAGACCGGCACCGGCAAGGAACTGGTCGCGCGCGCCGTTCACCGGATGAGTCCGCGCCGGGAGCGCCCCTTCATTACTTTGAATTGCGCCGCCATTCCGACCGGGCTTCTGGAAAGCGAGCTGTTCGGCTACGAGAGAGGAGCCTTCACAGGCGCCCTGTCGCAAAAAATCGGGCGCTTTGAGATGGCCCATCGGGGCACTCTGTTTCTGGATGAGGTGGGTGACATTCCTTTGGATCTGCAACCTAAGTTGCTCCGCGCGTTGCAGGAGAAGGCGTTCGAGAGGTTGGGCGGCACAAAGACCATCCCCATTGATGTCCGGCTGGTGGCTGCCACCAATCGTAATTTGGCACAGATGATGGGTGACAAGCTTTTTCGGAGCGATCTCTATTACCGGCTGAAAGTCTTCCCGATCACGACACCTCCGTTGCGCGATCACCCCGAGGATATACCCGTGCTCGCCCGGCACTTCACCCAAAAGTATGCCCGGGAAATGAACAAGCAGATTGAAAGAATCCCGTCCGATACGATGCGGGCTTTGGTGAGTTGGTCGTGGCCGGGCAATGTACGGGAGCTCGAAAACTTCATTGAAAGGTCGGTCATCCTCTCACGTGGCCCCACCCTCTGTGCTCCTGTGGCCGAAATACGGCCCAATGCATTTGAGCCCGCGGCCGGCCGCACGCTGGAGCAAGTGGAGAGGGAGCACATCCTCCGGGTGCTCCGGGAGATGGGTGGCGTGGTCAGCAAGGCTGCGACCCGTCTTGGAATGCCTCGGACCACCTTGAATGCTCTCATGCGACGGCTTGGCATCTCTCACAAGGATCTCTGACGGCTCCTGATTGAAATGCCATCTGCGCTCCAGGGTCGCGCTGAACGGCGAAACCCAATTTATAGATAGGCCCGCGCGCCACCACATGCGAGGTATCAATGAAAATCCTGGTGTTTGGAGCGGGCGTTATAGGAACGCTGTATGCGGGCAGATTGCAAGAAGCCGGCAATTCCGTCACGGTTCTTGCGCGGGGCGAAAGGCTCGACGATATTCGTGATCATGGACTGGTGCTGGAAGACATGGCTAGTGGTGTCCGCTCGACGATTCGGGTCGCCACGACAGAGCAGCTTCAGCCGACCGACTCCTATGACGCAGCATTGATCACCGTCAGGCGCGATCAACTCGCTGGCGTCGTACCAATGCTGATGTCGAGTCAGAATATCTCCAGCTTGCTCTTCATGCTGAACAATCCAATGGGTTCGGGCGAGCTGATCGATGCTCTAGGAAAAGATTGAGTGATGCTCGGATTCCCAGGAGCCGGGGGGACGCGGGAGGGCCATGTCGTCCGTTACGCAATGATTTCTCAACAGCCGACGACGCTCGGCGAGTCCGGCGGACACCGGAGTTCACGGCTACTTCAGTTGGTTAAGACTTTCCAAGCGGCTGGATTTCCGACCCGAATAGAGCGCAACATGGACGCATGGCTAAAGACACATGCATTCTTCGTGACTGCGGTCAGCGGCGCGATTTATCTGGCGGGAGGCGATTGTCATCGGCTCTCCGAAGATAACGCAACTCTGAGGCTGATGGTCAAAGGGGTTAGAGAGGGTTTTGCCGCGGTTCGCGGACTGCGGCTGACGGTCACGCCGTTCCCACTTAGGGTGCTTTTCACGTGGCTTCCGCAGACATTTGCGCTCCGCTACTGGCGACGATTTTTCGCGCTCAAGACGGCGGACTACATGTTTGGTCGCCACGCCCGATCCGCGTCGGCGGAAATGCTTGAACTGGCGAAAGACTGCCGTATCTTGCTGGAGAAGAGCGGGGTAGAAGCGCACGCGTTGCTGCAGCTTTACAGCGCGATCGATGCGTATGAAAAAGTGCATCGGGCCGGACCTTCCGCCACTTAGTGTCCCGCAACGCAAACCTCTAAACAGAACCGTGTCTTTGATACGCATGCTCATCGAATCGATTTACACGTGTCTATTCCGAGGGCGCCGCGCGACCTGGCGCCGCATGGTACACCTGGACAGCAGCAATGCCGACTTCCATACATGTAGAACGCCATTTTACTTCCGGTGAGCTTGTTCGCGATATTGTGATCGGCATGTCGGACGGATTGACGGTCCCATTTGCTCTCGCCGCCGGTCTCTCCGGAGCAGTTGATTCAACTCACGTGGTGATTACAGCGGGGCTAGCGGAGATTGCAGCTGGGTCGATTGCTATGGGGTTGGGTGGCTTCCTCGCGGCGCGTGGAGACGCGGAACATTATGAGATTGAGCGCAAGCGCGAGGAACGAGAGATTATCGAGATCCCGGAAGAAGAAAGGAAGGAGGTTGCTCTGGTACTTGAAAAATTTGGTCTAACCAGGTCAGAAATCCAGCCTATCGTCGATGGACTGAGTACTCGTCCCAACGCGTGGGTGGACTTCATGATGCGCTTTGAACTGGGTTTGGAGAAACCAGATCCAGGACGGGCGCTAAGAAGCGCGATCACAATCGCAGTTTCTTACATGGCAGGGGGGCTCATTCCTCTGTCCCCGTACTTCTTCGCGGCTCGCGCTCATCGAGCTTTGCCGGTTTCCGTGATTGTCACGTTGCTTGCCCTCGCAGTCTTCGGCTTTCTAAAAGGAAGAGCAACAGGGACCTCGGCAACTAAGAGCGGCGCCCAGACAACAATCATCGGCGGGTTAGCTGCTGCTGCAGCCTTCCTGCTGGCAAAGGCCATTTCTTAATTCCCCAATGGATTCGACGTATCAACTCCCCTCGCGTTCCTCCCCGACGACTGGGTATCTTCTGCCAGAAGACAGCTTCGGAGCGTCTTCTCTGATAGATGGAGATAGATCGCGGCCTCGCCGGAAGGCTGTCCTCAACCGGCGAGAAGGCTAGGCAGCGATGATAACCTTAAGCGCCTGCGTGCTCGCTGCCCGCCCGAAAGTATCGTATGCATCGAGGATGCGGTCGAGCTTGAAACGATGAGTGATCAAGAGCTTGGGATCGATCTTGTGCGACGCTACGGTCTTCAGCAGCATGGGGATTGTGACGGTATCGACCAGCCGGGTCGTTATCGTGATGTTCCGGGACCACAAGCGCTCCAAGTGAAGATCCACTTTGACGCCATGCACACCAACATTAGCGATGGTGCCGCCCGGGGCCAGGATGTCCTCGCATGTAGTGAAGGATGCCGGCACGCCCACTGCTTCGATGCGGTATCGACACCTCGCCCGCCCGTCATTCTCATCACCGTCTCTGAGGCTTTGCCGTCCGAGCCGTTAATCGTCGCAGTTGCACCAAAACACTTAGATGCTTGGAGGCGATTATCATCGAGATCAATCATAATGATCTCGGCAGGAGAGTAGAACTGTGCCGTCAAAAGCGCTGCCAGGCCGATCGGGCCGGCACCGACGATGGCGACTGTATTGCCGGGTTCGACTTCCCCATTGAGCACGCCACATTCGAAGCCCGTGGGCAGAACGTCGCTCAGCATAACCAGAGCTTCCTGGTCGGCCTCCGGGAGAATCGGGTAGAGGCTCGTGTCGGCGTGCGGGATGCGCACATATTCGGCCTGAGTTCCATCAATTTCGTTTCCGAGTATCCAGCCGCCCGTCGTGCAATGGGAATACATTCCGCGACGGCAATATTCGCATTTGCCGCAAGCGGAAATGCAGGAGATCAAGACTGAGTCGCCTTCGCGAAATGCAGTGACCCCGGCTCCTGTCTTCTGGACCACGCCGACGCCTTCGTGCCCCAGGATGCGCCCGGGACTGCAAGTCGGGACATCGCCTTTGAGAATGTGCAGATCGGTGCCGCAGATCGTCGTCTTCGCAATCTTCACGACGGCGTCGGTGGGAGCCTTGATTTCAGGAATCGGGCGCTCCTCCAGAACCTTGTTGCCCGGCCCTTGATAGACGAGAGCCTTCATCGGCGTCCTCGTGCCCGCGAGATTAGTGATAAGGAATCGGCGGGGATCGTTACGGTGCTGCCACGAGTGAGGAGTTGCGTTCCACATCCAGCGTCCGCCTGTCGTGGAATGCACAGGCCCCAAACCATAACCGCAGCCGGAGCGATCAATGGTTTCGTGCTGAGAAATAAATAGCAAATCCTGCGACTCTCAATCATCTTCATCTCCGATCTCGCGAGCGGTGTTTCGACCCCGGGGCGAGGCTTACCCAAATAGCGAGTTAATGGCCACCGGTTACCTAGCAGGCTCCGGAAAAACGGAGATTTTGAGCGAAATCTATCAACCAGCTTCCCATCCACCCCGAGAGCGTTCATTAGAGTCGCATGGGTCCGGCGCATCACCAGAAAATTCGCTCAGCCGAGCCCGACAACTTTTAACTTCGGATGCATCGATTCGACCGCCGCCAGCAGTTGTCCTTCGATAGCGGTGTCATCCGCTCCGAGGCAAACACCCACGCTTCATCACTGGTTTCCAGCGACATCATCCGCCAATTCTCGATCTCGGCAAGCAGCCCTTGGGACAGAGCAGCCTTCCGTAAAGACTGATCGGTTTTCGGCGTATCGATAGTTCCCCGATAGACCCGTTGCCGGAAATTGGCATACGTCGCCGTTACCTGACCCCATGTCAGCGCAAAGATTTCACCCGGACGCATACCGGCCAGAATTGCCAGTTTTACAATCAGGCGCTCTCGCTGATCGAGAGCGCCAAAACATACTTGCACCTCCCTTATCGTCATTGCCCGCCGCACGGGCTTCTTTGCTTCCTTGGGTGTGAACAGCAGCAATGCGGGATTCCGCAACACCTGGCCTTCTGCCACTGCCATATCGAAGACCTGCTTCATGTCCCACCTGAGATGATCGACCACCGAGAACGAAAGTCCGTCATCCTTCGCCTTCCGATCCAGCAGATCCTGAAGCTCGTCCCGCCGAAAACTCGGAAGCTCCCGATCCCTGAAGGCGGCAACCAGATGGACGCTGACCCTGTTCACGTTGTTTTCCCGCGTTGATTCCTTCCACTTCCGGCTGTAGTAACGAAAATAGACCTGCTCCACAAACTCGCCAAAGCACCAGATCCGGTTCGTCTGCCGTTTGGCATTTTCCTCTGAGACGATCCGAGTGACCGCCTCCCTTGCCTTCGTCTTCGACATGTCCTTGACCATGCCGAGAACCTTACTCTTGCGGCTGCCATCGACCCACCACATGCCGATCCAGCGGCCACGCTGCTTCTTGATACCTCCCGTTGAGTACCGTCTGCGCATGATTTCTCCTATGCGCGTTTCCCGGCACCCCTTACTGGCGATGTGGGTATCGTAGCACCGGTCGCAGATTCCTCGTTTTTTTCGATCCACGAAAGAAGCGTTTCCCGGCGCACAAGCTTTCGTCGTCCAAGAGAAACCGCTGGTATTGGCGGACAACCCCGGACGCGCCCCGATACTGCTTTGCAGACGTGCGCCTTGGAGCAGTGCAGAAGTTCGGCGACATCGGCCATAGTCAGCAACCCAAGGTCGTGAAGGGCGTTCATAGGGTATCTCCAGAGCCAAAATCTCAATTCTTTCCGCTGACTCCGCGAGACTGAGCACGATTAGCCGGGCCATCTTGCGTCTCCGGCTGGACCGGCTCATATGGAGCTTCGAATAGGATGTCCCGGTTCACGCGCACCGTGAACTTGTATCCAGCGGGAACCTTGATCGTAGGCTGCACATTCAAGTTGCGCCTAGTAATCTGAGCGCCGGTTTGACTGAGTTCCTGGCCGACCGCGCTTCCAGCGGTCTGCGCTGGCGTTAGGTACGTGAGGGCGCTCTGGCTGATCCGCTGTGAGATTTCGAAGGCGGCGGTGAACATGCTCGTGAGCACGGAGAATCCAACGAGCCTGCGATAGTGGCGGTCTACCTTGTCCCGCAGCCCAGCGTTGCCGTGAGAATCGAGGCCCATCATCCCGTCGAGATTTACGGAAGAAGCGTCTGGATAAATGATGCGGCTCCAGGCGACTTGAACTCCGTCCTGCCCATAGGCAATGCGGGAGTCGTACTTCCCGATCAAACGCGATCCTTGGGGAATCAGGAGGTAGAGGCCAGTGGCGGTGTCGTAGACGTTCGAGGTCACGAGCGCCTTTAGCTCTCCAGGAAGATCGGAATTGAGGGACTGTTCGAGAACTGAAGGAATCTCCCAACCGGCTTTGATTTCGTAGCGCGAGAGCGGTGCTTCTCGCGTCGAGCGAAGGTAATCATCCGCTTGCCGGTTGCGAGTTGCCGCGAGAAAGGCATCCTTACGGGACTGCATGTTCTGAGTATCGTAGTCGTTTTCGGAGAGTTGTCCATTGGGCAGCCCTCCAGAATCACCGCCCCGCCGCGCGCCCAGAGCACGGCTCAGGGCTTCGACTTGAGAAAGATCATCCGATCCTGCGCGTCCGGTCGGTATTGTGTTACCTGTCCGAAGTGACGATGCTGAGGAATTGCGAATGCTTGTGGGCGCCTGAATGGCCGCTTGCTCTTGCTGGTAGGCAGCGGAGATCCGGCGTTCTTCGGGCGTCTCTTCGTGTACCGGCGTCGTAGAAGCTGTCGGCGATGGCATCGAGTTCGGTTGCCGTACAACCACTCGCTCCTGTGGAAGGCCATCGCAGAGTTGACCAGTTTGAGGATTGAAACGATAACGCTGGCCTGTCTTTGGATCAGCCCCGCAGGATGTCGTCGCGGAAGCCGAAGATGCATCAGGCGGGTGCAGCTCATCTGCATGACTGCGGGTCATAGGCACCGAGCCTGCCGGAGTTGCCTGCATGAATTCCGTGCCCGCCTGCGTTGCTGGGGTAACGTTCCTGGGAAGACCAGCGTCGCGAGCGGCGGCTTGATTCGTGAGCGTTCGGCGGTACCCGCCATAGGCAAAAGCCAGAAGCAAGAGCACCACCACCGACACTATGGCCATGCTTGCCCGCCTGCTGATACGCACAGCTTTCTGGGGCTGAGGATGGAGATCGAGTCCGCTGGGCGCTTCGATCGGTTGGTAACCGGAACTATTATTTGTGTCCACGGCTGATCTCCACTTTCTGGGCCTTCTTGCCTGATCCGAGCACGAGGTTCGCGCGATCGAAGAGGCGGTCCACGATATAGGTCTGGTCTTTCACACGGTAGTTCGTCATCTCACCCTTGCCGTCTTTCCCGACTACGAGCAACACGGGCGCTTCGCGATGCTCAAGCTCGGCGGGCATTTGGATATAGGTCTTCGCGCCGTCATCGAACACACGGACAGGCCGGAGGTGCTCATCGCCACCGCGGATCGTGTAATCGAAGTTCACCTTCTCGACGGCAATGATGGCGGGCGGCATCTCGGCCGCGTGCTTCTCCTGCTTCGCGAGAGCCTGCTGGGCTGCCACTTGCTGCTGCCACTTGCGGGTATCGTCTTCGGGGTACGCGAAGGCGACACGAGCGACGTAGTCTTCCGGCTTCGAAATGAGGCGGAGATAGTATGCGCGACGGTCCGTGGTGATCAAAAGGTTTGTATCGAGACCGGGCGTCTGCGGCTTAAGGATTATTACAGCCGTGGCCTGATCTCCCGTTCCGTACACCGCTGGCCGATGTTCCACCGAACCGAATCGCCGATGTGCGGCTCGCCCAGGATCTTCTTACCCGCTTGCAGTTCGATCATGCACACCGCAGCGGAGCACAAACTACGGCTGGCAGGCCAGCTCCAAAGGAGTACATCACGCGCCCGTCAGAACCCGGCGAAGGCGCGTTCTTCTCTGTTTGCCAATGTTCGCTCACCCGTACAGCTTCGAGCGCTGTCGCCGTAAGCGGCACATCCAATTTTGGCCGGAAGTCTTTTGGCACAACTCCACCCGTGGCGCCAGGAATCACAAACTCCGGCCTCACGTCGGCAGGCAAACTGCCAGAGTCTTCAAGAGTCCGCACCTGACTGCCGAAGTCGTATTGCTGCAAAATTGGCGGTATGTTTTTCGGTAGTACTTGCGCGGGTGGGGGCTTCGGCACACGTTTCACACCGGTTTGCGGCTGCGCGACCGACTGAGACTGCGCAGACTGCATCCACACGGAACCTAGAAGGATTGTGATGACGATTCGTAATGAGAGCATTTCGTTCCTCCTTTCGGAACTTGTTTTTCAGAGAACCTTACTGAATCAGGCAGAGATTGAGATCAGCCTCTTCGCGCGCCAATGTCTCGGAAAGCGGAGAATCCCGACGCTGGAACTCCTGCGGCAACAATCGCAAGCCTGGAACCGTAACGTGAACGAGGAAAAGGTGAAGATCAATTGGACCTTCACCCGCAAAACAGCGCGTCACAAGTTCGGTTACGAACGCTCCGAATCAAACCGTTTCACGCGGTCGAAGACCTAGCGAGAGAGGGGGGAACGCCGCTTTGAATCTGCGGGAAACGGTGGCGAGCGCCCGGCAGACCATGACGAACCTCGCCGACGATACCGAAGCGCTCAAACATAATTTCTTTCTGCGCGGCTTCTTCAAAAAGCGCGGCTTCTATAATCTGGACCAACTCACTCCCGCTCAGTACCGCGCCAGTAAGTTTGTGACAGGCGTGTCGAGCGAGCGCATCTGGCTCGGCGGCGATGAACTCTTCGCGGCGCGACCGGACGGTGCGGAGGAGCTATCGCCGGAAGGGCGGCGCGCAAGTGCGTCGTGCGATATCGGGCTTGGTCGCCAATCTGCCAAACAGCCCGATGATGATCGAGGGATATTCCGCGCACGGGCCTCGCGAAGAGCGCTATATACGGTCGCGTCAACGCGCGGACGCAGTCCGGCGCTATCTGGAGACTGAGTTTCAATTGAATCCCAAACTGATCGGCGTCATGCCGTTGGCCGATTCGCCCCCGGCCTCAAGCGGCAAGCGTGTCTGGGACGGAGTGTCTGTGGTAATGCTTCATTGAAGCAACCGCCGCCCGCCCGATTGCGGCGAGTTACCGCCGGGAGCCCGGCAGCGATGATAAGTCCGGCATGAAAACGATCAGGCCGTGCGATGGCGTGTTCTTCGAGTGACTCGCGACGAGCTGCCGGTATTCGGCGAGGCTGCAATATAACGGCGTGCCTGGCGACTGGTCTACGATCGAAGACTGCACAATGCGGTCGCCTTCAATCCGCACGGCCGTTACTTTGCCCTGGATTCCCCTTGAACGGAATGTGAGCGGACCTGACTTTATCCGCGTGCAATCGAATTTCGCCTTCAGGCGTCACGTTGAGCGTTCCTTCAACTTCAAATGGAAGATCGATGCCTTTGTGCATCGTGCCTTTTTGCTTGATTCGGCCGCCCGCGATCATGATCGCCAGATTCTTCAAGGGAGCGCCAGAATAGGCGAACACATATATTGGTTCAGAAGGTCTGACATGGTCTTCGAGGCGATCGCGATCTCGGCGGAGTCGATCCGGATCACGAACGATTTGACATGACAATCAACCGATCGAGGCGGAGATTCAGGTTGCGCATCTGCACTTCCACGGGCACCCGGGTCAACGGCTCCGCCGAGTATCCGTGCGGGCACACGATGCTGGAAGACATACTGATCGCAATGGCAATGCACAAAGACGCAAATGCCACTTCAGAAAGCCGCATCGGTTTGGGACAACCGGAAATTACGACTGCCGGCGCTTGCGGGCGGCCTGCTTGGACTGCCGCGAGAGGGCCTGCTTCGATGCGACGGAACGGTCCTCGCGCTTGAGAGCCGCCAACGTGGCGCGCGAGCGCTTGGGAGAAGGTTTGGAAGCCGGTTTGGCTTGTCCTTTCCGGTAATCGCGCTCGGCCTGCTTACGGGTCCGCTCGGTAGCTTGTCCCTCCGCAGGGGGCGGCAGTTTGACGCCCGCCCTCCGGGCCTTGGAAAGGCCGATCGCAATCGCCTGCTTGGTGGAGCGCGCGCCGTGTTTCCCCTCGCGGATGTCCTCTATTTCCTCGCGGACGAACTCCCCGGCTTGCGTGGTTGGCGCTTTGCCCTCCCGCGCATCCTGGCGGGCCTTTTCGATGGTCTTTTTCGCGGGCATCGGTACGTCTCCAATGTGGTTGGCTTCCGCCGTTCCCGGCCGGGCGCCTATTTCAATTGTGCCGCGCGGGCACTCCGCCGCACAAGGGCGATCATGCCGGAAATGCCGGGAGACGAAGCGGATTACGGCTACCATAGGGTGAGGAGAAATGGAATGGCGCAATGTGAAGTGTGCGGCAACGACTATGACAAAAGTTTCGAGATCAGAATGGGGGACCGAACGCACGTGTTCGATAGTTTCGAATGTGCGATTCACGCCCTTGCGCCCGCTTGCGCGCATTGCGGATGTAAAATCGTGGGACATGGCGCGGAGGCGCGTGGCGTTTTTTATTGTTGCGCCAATTGCGCGCACCAAGCAGGGAAAAGCGAAATACGCGATCGGATCTGAGCTGTAAGAGATCGTGCCGCCATGCAGGAAAACCTCGAGACCGGCCGGGCTTTTTCGTTTTTGCGCATGAACGCGCGCGCGCCAAAACCACGGCAGCGTGGCGTTACGGAGATTCGCGGCCCGTATTACACGCCCATGGGCCCGCGCTATCTCGAGGACGTTCTCGAAACTATGGGAGCGTACGTGGATGCGCTGAAGTTCGCAGGCGGATCGTTCACTCTGATGCCGCGTCGAGCGCTGATAGAGCTGATCGAGATCTGTCACCGGCACGAGGTTCTGGTTTCGACCGGCGGCTTCATCGAATACGTGCTCGGCCAAGGCGCCGGTGCGGTCGACTCATACGTCTGGGAGGCGAAGGACCACGGGTTCGACATCATTGAGCGGATTCATCACGATTCCGCCGGATGACTGGCTGCGCCTGGTCGAGAAAGTAAGCCAGGCTGGATTAAAGGCCAAACCCGAAATCGGTATTCAGTTCGGGGCCGGAGGCGCACCCCCCGCCGCGTAACTGGAAGCCGAAGGTACGCGCGATCCTAAATGGTTGATCCATCAGGGCCGCCGCTCGATGCCGGCGCTTACATAATCATGATCGAATCCGAGGGGATCACCGAAAGCGTCAAGGTCTGGCGGACTGATGTCGTAGCGCGGATCGCGAACGGGCTCGGGCTGGAGCACGTAATGTTCGAAGCCGCCGATCCTGAAGTCTTTTCCTGGTACATCAAGAATTACGGCCCTGGCGTGAATCTTTTTGTACATCACAGTCAGATCGTCCAACTTGAGTGTCTTCGCTCCGGGATATGGGGGACGAAGAGCCTTTAGGGCCGGATTAGGACTTACCAGGAGTAAATGGAATTCCGGACATGGCATTTGACGTGCGAGCGATTCCGTTGAGGTACTCAGATGAAAGCTATTAGCATTAGTGTGAACGCATTGATCATCGCGCTGCTCAGCGCCAGCGTGCCGGGTGTCGCTTCAGCTCAAGCCAAGAGCGGCAAGAAGACTCCTGTCACCGTTACTGGTTGCCTTGCGCAAGGTGATGAAGCCAACGAATTCTCGATTAAGGACGAGAGCGGAAAGACTTATGGGCTGTTGGGCTCGCGAGTGAACCTGAAGCCGCACCTTGGACATAAGGTCACGATAACAGGCACACCAGCAGAGGAGAAAAAGGAGAAGCAGGAAGCGAAGACCGGCAAACCAGAGGAAAGTGAGCATCTGCGGGTCACGAATTTGAAAATGGTAAGCACGAGTTGCCCCTGATTCGCTCGCGACCGGCACGCACATAGTGCAGCCCTTGAGACAGGCGGAATTAAGGGAGAGGCCTTTGCACGGGCCGAGGCCTGTCTCCCGCAGTCCCGCCCGAGTGCCGGTCGGGGGTTGTCGATAACTTACAAGTCCCATAACCGGAGGTGGAAGATGATACGAAGCGTTCAGCAGATGCGTGGTACCGGAATTGACGCGGCGGATGGACCGATCGGGGCGGTGCACGACGTGTACTTCGATGACAGCAACTGGATTGTGCGTTATTACGTGGTCGATACGGGGAACTGGTTGCCGGGGCGCAAGGTTCTGATTCCACCCCACCTAATCCGCAAAACAACCCCCGATCATGCCGGATTGCCCGTTGATCTGACGCGCGAGCAAATTCGAAACAGCCCTGACGTTGACACGGACCGGCCTATCTCGCGGCAGGCGGAACTCGTACTTTACCGGCACTACGGCTGGACTCCCTATTGGTTTCCGCTGGAGCCTGCTGTCTCGGTAGTGGCCGAAGGCGACGCGAGTGAACACGAACGCGAGGCAACCTCCGGCCATTACGGTGGCGATCCGAATCTCCGGAGCGCCAAAGATGTAATTGGGTATCATGTAGCGGCGACCGACGGCGAAATCGGACACATTGACGATTTCCTGCTCGACGATGAAAGCGCGAAAATCCGATACGCGGTCGTGGACACCAAGAATTGGCTGCCGGGAAAGCATGTCCTGATCGCGCCGGAATGGATCCGCGAAATAAAGTGGTCGGAATGCAAGGTGTTCGTCAATGCGACGCGCGAAGCCGTCCGGAACAGTCCGGAATACAACCCGGTTACGCCGGTTGACAAGGAATATGAATCCCGGCTTTTTACTCATTACGGATATCCGGTGACGTGGCTCTGAGGGGGCCGTGGACTGTCTCAGAGGGATTCATTTTCTCCAAATTACCGCGGCCGTGATTTAAAGTAGTCACTTGTGCCAAATATCCATCTGGTTATCTTGAGCTGAAAGTAGTGCCCAAAATGAATCATAAAGGTACGATGACGGGCGGCTACGAAGGAGACGCCCGATGCTTTACGTTGGAGTCGACGCTCACAAGAGCACATCACAGATTACCGTCATGAATGAGGCCGGAGTGATCCTCGGCCGAAAGCGTGTACACAGTACGAGCGAGGGCTTCAAAGAAGCCCTCGCCGGATACAACGAACCGTTCAAGGCTGTCCTTGAGGCAAGCTACAGCTGGGGACCGATGTATGACTGGCTCGATGACATGAGCGAAGAGGTTCTGCTAGCCCATCCGCTAAAGGTCCGAGCCATCGCATCTGCCCGGATCAAGAACGACCGCATAGATTCCGAAGTGCTAGCCCACCTACTACGAGCAAACCTCATCCCGGCAGCGCATGCGCCGTCGCGAGAGATTCGTGCGCTCCGGCGTGTCCTCCGCCAACGGATGTTCTTCGTGCAGCTGCGGACCATGCTCCGAAATCGCGTGCGCGCGCTTCTGGCTCAACATTCCGTTAAGCTTCCTGAGAATGAAAGTCTCTACACCAAGCAGGGACGAGCCTGGCTCGATCAAGTGACGCTGCCGGACTCTGATGCGCATCTCTTGCACGCAGACTGCAAACTTCATGACAACATCGAAGTACAGATCGCATCAACCGATACACTTATCAACAAGCTTGCTGCCCAAGATCCTTCGGTGAAGTGGCTGATCAGCCTGCCAGGGATTGGACGTTTCCTCTCCGTCCTTATCCGTTGGGAAGCGGACGATATCCATCGATTCCCAGACGCCAAACATTTCGTGAGCTATACCGGGCTGGCGCCCTCTACTTATGCTTCGAGCTCTCGGCTGGTTCACGGGGCGATAAATAAGCAAGGAAACAAATGGCTCCGTTGGGGATTTATCGAGGCAGTGACTCCGGCTGTGCGTTCGTCGGATTTCATCCGCGATCATTACATGAAAGTGAAGAGCCGCCGAGGCACAAATGATGCGCGCTGCTCGACGGCCCGCAAGCTTGCAGAGATCACTTACACAGTTTGGAGCGAGCAACGCTGTTGGGAGGAAACACGCAGCTGAACTTGCTCCAAGAGACTCCGGTTGCCCTCTTAACGTCCTGGGCATAATGGCCCCTCATAAAGGTTAGGGAACCGCGGGTCCAATCGTGACTTGTGCCATCTGGGCACCCATAGCAGGATGACCACAGAGTCTTCAAGAACTCATGCACGACCACTACGCCTGGATGTTCTAGGATCGGGCATGAAATGCAGTGATGATCAGGTGCGCCCTTTCCCCCTTTCACTGCAATTCCAGAACGGTCCTCGCCGTCAAGGGTTCGCTTCGCCGCGCAAAACCCGCGCGCCCTTGACGGTTCTGGTGCAAACTTCTCAGGACGTGCAAGTGCTCCCCGAGCGAGTGCCGTGATTATGCTGCGATCACGGCTGCCCAGATTGCCGGGATCGTCGTCGGACGGCCTGGCAGCTTGCCGACTTTGAATTGACATTTTCTAATTTTGGCTGCGAGCTCAATTCCGCTGATGGTGACCGCAGCAGTGTGGATGTATTTGAAGCCCAACATCGGTCGGATCCGTTGCTTTACGCGACGGTGGTCTTGCTCGATTCCGTTATTCAGATACTTACTCGAACGGAGCCTCACACGCTTCGGCATCCTTCCTTCTGTCTTCAGACCAACGACGGCGCGGTGGGAGGCTGCATATGCATCCAATGTGATGACCCGAGGTGTTCCATTGTTTTTCATCGCCTTGAGGAAGAATGCTTTGGCGGCAGCAACGTCCCGCCGTTCGCTCAGCCGGAAATCTACTGTTCTCCCCGCTTTATCGACAGCACGATACAGGTACGTCCAGCGTCCGTTCACCTTTATATAGGTCTCGTCACAACGCCACGACCTGCCCACCGTTCGTGCGTAACGGCTCCAGCGCTTCTCGAATTCCGGGACGTACCGCTGCACCCATCTCAAAATTGTCGTGTGTGCCACTTCAATCCCGCGCTCTCCCATCATCTGAGCCAGATCGCGTGAACTCAGCTTATAACTGAGATACCACCGGACACACAAGATGATGACCTGCTGGTCAAAATGCCGCCCTTTGAATAGGTCCGTGTCGGCCACTCTTATTCCCCGCCATTATGGCAGTGCAGCCGACCCGACGAGTTTTGCACCAGAACCGGAAAAGATCGCCCTTGGTTTATCAATGAAAAACGGGTTACTGCGAACCTCCGCCGGGAAAAAACTGGTGGCCCAGCTTTCAGCCTCCAGTTCGTCCGCCGCTTCGTCTTCAATGGCCCAATAGGGACACTCTTCGAGGCGCGGATCAATTGCCCAATCGATGCCAGGCCGATAGAATTCCCGATAGAATTCCCGCTTTGGATCGTTCACAACGAATGTCTCGCCACGCGCCCTGATCTGCAGCAGCAGGTTACGCACGATGGTTGATTTGCCTCGCCCGGTTCCGCCGAATATGTTGAGGTGATAGGCGAGCAACTCCTCACTGATGACGATCCGCGCTGTCTTACCGATCTCGATGCAGATCCCCGGTCCTTCCGCGGCCGGCCAGCGAACGCCACAGAACCGGAGCAACTTCGCCTTGTTGCCGGCGGCAGCCTGATAACACACCGGTGTGGCAGCGTAGCGACGGCCCCGCTGCATGGCTTCCCGCATCCTGGGAGCGTCGACCGCCCCCGCCAAAACAAGATCATCCACAGCAGCCAGAGCGGCCCCAACTCCGCCCGGTTGAAGCTCTGCCACGATACGCCTTTTGTCCCCCGTCTGTGTGCGCCCTCCAGCGCCGATAAGCGCCGCCGCCTGTCGATATTCGCGCCGATCATCAGCAACACCAGAAACGTGATTGTTACCGCTGTGACGAGAAATCCATAGATATTGAGAGCGGAACCCTGATAGACCTGATCGCGCAGCCAGGCGTGAAACAGCTTCGGATTCACGGCCCGGTCTTCGGTCCGGAGACGGTCTGGAAAGCGTTCAGCCTCCTCGACAGTGGCGAGACTGGGACCGAGTGGCCCCTGCTCTATCTGGATTGGGTAAACCACCGTCACCGGTTGTCCGTTCCGCCCCGTGTGATAGCTGTCGCGCAAACTGGTCCAGTACGTACCCGAATAGAACTGCTGCAATGCGGGAGCGCGTGCCTGGCCGATGGTCCACCACAGTGGAGTCAACGCCGCCGCGATCATAAAAGCGGCGAGCTTCCCGACCGGAAATCGCAGCGGAAACGGACCCCCTGACCCCGCTTCTCTTCGTTCGATGGCTCCGCCCATTTCTTAATCTAAAGACCGCCGCCGAGGGAGAGCTTCGGTGCTTGCACCGCATGATGATTATGCGAACTGGCGCTCTGTAAAATGCCGTTGGCTTTCTGAAGGCCGTTCTTGATCCCGGTGTTCACCGCCAGGACTTCTTGATTCCGGACTCCGTGCGCAATAGCCTGCCCCGGCTGGATGGCTTGTCCTTGTTTCGCAACTTCACGTAAGGCGGGCTCTAGGTTTTTCAACGCTTTCTGGTGCCGCTTTTCCGCGGCGTTCGTGTCGCTAGTGGCATACCGCTGCGACAGATCAATCGTTTTCGCGCCGGACTCCAATTGATTTGCAAGATTGGCCGCAATCGCCGCCTCGGCGGGCACATAGCGAAGACCCGCGCTTTGCTTTGAAAATTCTCTTAGCTCGCGAATCAAATCAGCGCGGGAGCGTTCTCCCCCGCTTGCCACCTTCTGACTGTCCGGTACTCTTTCGCCGGCCTCGATCTCTGATTTCTCAGACCGCGAAGCCTGCCGCTCGCGGTCCTCTGCGGCACGCTGGGCAACCGGTTCGTTGAAATCGTTGCGCGGCGCTGTCTCCTGCGCAATCTTTTCCACAACCGGCGGTTCCGCCTGCTTCCCCTCAATCCGCTCTTTCGCTTCTTGTTCTGGAGGAGTTTGCGTCTCGCTGATGGCATTCACCTGCCGCGCTAAACGCGATCGCTCTAACGATTCGGCAATGGTCCTTTCCGAAGGCGGTCCGCCAAAGCTCTGCACAATTTCCCGCGCCTGGTCGACCGTTTCCAAACGCTGCGCGCGCTGTTCGAGCTGCCGGATCTGGTCCGTCATTTCCTTCGGAACAGCCATGTTGTGCCGGCCTTGGTAATACAAGTCGGAGTACGCCCGCAGATGCGCCAAGTTGTTCCGGCGCTCTTCGCTGCTGAGCTGGTCCATTACCGGAGCCAGCTTGGCCGCTATCGTTCCGGGCGTCTCCGCCAGATCCGGATCACGGGACACCTGATCCTTAAACCATCGCTTCAGATCGTCTGTCGCGGCCATGCTGCCTCCAATGTCTTGAGCCGCTCGTTTAGTTCTGCCGGGAGCTGCTCCGGGTAACTCACATCCGCCCACGCTCGGGCGTATCGAAGTAATCGTTCGCGCTCCGCCGCCACAGACGCCGACAGCGCAGCACTCACCTTCTCTGCAAACTCTTCCGCGCTTAGCGTCTCCTCTGTCTCCGCCATGGCTTCAATTCCCCTTTCGATACACCAGAACTGGCCGCGCATAAAACCGGATCGCGTCGGTTGAGACCGGTCCAAAATAGCGGGAATCAAAACTGTCCCGGTTGTAGTTGGAAATAGCCCATAAACCAGAGGTGTAAGAGCCGAACGGATAGTGAGCCAAGGGCTGGCCGGTCTTCGAATACGCCTTCGGCGTTGTGTTGAGTAGGCGGTGGCCTCCCAGCCAGAAGCCTTCCGCGTCCAGATGGATCGGAGCCTCACGCATCGCTGCATAGAGAGGCTTCAATATCGGCTGATGTCCATCGGTACACTCGCCGCGGCCCAATTCCAAGCCCGCCCGCAGAGCAGAAGCAACAGTTTCTTGATTCAAACAGAGGCCAGCGTAAGGTGCCCCCGGTGTCTGTTGCGAGTTGTAAAGACCGATCGGCACGCTGTCGGTATAGTTCATACGCAAACTGGATTCCCGCATGGCGGAAGGCGCTCCCAGCGCCATTAAAAGCGGCGCCGCGCACAGAAATAACTTCATCGCCTCATCCCTGACTGCATTGGTTCATAGGGTCCGCCAAACAAAATGGATTTCTGAACCGACACATAGAAGACTTCGCCGGGCCGAATATTTAGCGTCGGCTGCACATTCAAGTTCCGTCCCGTAATCTGTTCACCCACTTGTGAGGCTTGTTGTCCGACAGCGGTGGCAACCACTTGCGAAGTGGACGGGTAGGCTAATGTGCTGTTGCTTCCGCTTCGGTTCTGACTAATCTGAATGCCCGCAGCGAAAATGGAACTGAGCAACACGCCGCCGGCCAGCCGTTTCAGGTGATTGTCTGTTTGATCCTTCAAGCCAACTGCGCCATCCGCTCCGTGCGAAATAAATTTGTCGAGATTCACGAAGCTGCCGTCAGGAAACCGCAGGTACGACCAGACCACTTGCACCCGCCCCTGCCCATAGCTCACCGAGGAGTTGTACTCACCGGCCAGCAGCGAACCCGCCGGAATCAAAATGAACTTATGAGTCGGTGAATCGTAGACATCGGATTTCACTTCCGCAACCAAATCGCCCGGCAAATCGGACACAATCCGCGTGGGCAAAATCGCGGTGATCTTATCGCCGCGTTCCACTACCCACGGCGATAGCGGAGGAACACGAGTGGTCTTTAAATAGTCGCCTTCCTGCTCCTGCTGGAACTTGCGCTTGCTGTCTTGCTGGTTGAGGTCGTAGTCAGAACTGACCGCCGCGCCCGAGCCAGGTCCGCCCAGAGACGGGTAGCCGGTACTCATCGGGTTGTGAGGAATGCCGTTGGCCGCAGCACTAAGCTGTGAAATCCGGTCGAGATCGGCCTGGATCGGATCAACCGCTCTTGCGACAGCAGCACCATTATTCGAATTGGCGGCAATCCCGGTCGGTGCGTTGATCGCTTGCTCGCGTCTCTCCGCCGCTCTGTCCCGCGCCTTCTCTATCGGATTTTCCGATGTTGCTGTTAATACTCCGTTGGGTTGAGGAGCCGGCGCAGCCGGATATCGATAGGGTGGCGGAACGTAATAGTAAGGAGCCGCGCCAGGACTCCCCGAGACTGGGAAAGGATGTGCATCGGTCTTCACCGCCCCGACAATCGCATGACCGGCATTATCGAGTAACGTTCCGCCAGTGCCAGGATTCTGCGGAACACCGCCGCTGATCGCGCTGAGCGGCGTGAGCGGCTTGTCGGTCCCGTTCCGAACCTGCTCGCGGTTACTCGGTGCCGCGTCATGCGCGACCACCTGCGTCGCCGTCGCCTGCGTCATCTCCTGCTTCTTTTTAAACCGGGTGCGGAAACCAAGAATCACCACCCCGACAAAGAGAACTGCCAAAGCAGCAAACAACCAGATCACGCCGTTGCCCATCGGACTGACCACCTGCGGACGCCGCCCTTCCAGATTGATCGGGCCGGATTCAGTTGCCGCCGCCATGCGATCCACCCCCCTTTGCCGTTTCGTTGTGAATACAGACCCGCTGTTGCTGCTTGCCCACCCCTTCCAGTAAGCAGCCCCGCTCAAACAGCGCATCAACCACCAATTTGTTCTCTTCCCAATGGGAATTCGCGGGAATCGGTCCCATCGCCCCGGTTAATAACAGCGCCGGAAGGCCGATTTTGCGCACTTCCTGCGAAAGCTGGATGTACGTCCGTGAACCGTCATCTCCGACAGTCAAGGGCAGCATGTAATGCGCATCCCTTCCGTGCACGTCAACTGTGTATTTCCAGTTCTTGATTTCTTTCGCCGGAGCTAATGCGGCCAACCGCGTCACCTCCGCCGCCTTCAACTGCTCTGCCTCTTCTTCGAGCTTCTTCCGGCGCTTCTTTTCTTCGGTATAAGAAAACGAAATTCGTGCGATATCCTCCCGTTGCGTGGCAATCAAGCGGAAGTAATACACCCGGCGATTTGTCGCGACGGTCAATGTCGTTTCCACGTCTGCCACAGTCGGCTTAATCACCAGGTAGTCGAATGCTCCGCCGCGATCCGCCCCTTTGTGAACTGAGATCTTGAATTCGTCTGTAACGACTGGTCTTGCCCATTCGGCTGTTGGATCAGTTGACTCATTTGCTGCATGAACTGTTGTTCATTGCCCAGCATGTTGCCTTGATACCCAGCACTGTTGGCCGCCGCATGAATCGCATTGAGTGCAGTTTTCGACCAGTTGGTGTATTGCGTTGCGTAATTCACCAGGGGACTTGGCGAGTAAGGCGCAAACTGCGTTCTAAAGGTCACATCCATTTGCCCCAGGTTCAACGCAAGACCCTGGCTCTGCTGGATCACATTTGAAACCGTGGCAAGATCTTGAAGAATGTTGGTGCTTGGGTGCGCGACTAACTGCTGCACCTCGCGCGCCATCATCGTCGCTTGCTGCAACGTGCGCAGCGCCGTCTGCACGTCTTTGATGTACTGCATCAACTGAGTAATATGCGATATCCAGGTGTTGGCCTCCGTACCTGGATCAGTCACAACAAATTGCGCCTTTGCTTGTTCTATCGGCGTCAGCAAAAGCGCCGCCGGCAGAACAGCCAGCGCCATGAAGCGAGACACACGGAAAGTTACTCTACGCATATTGAGCCGCCTCCTTTGCAGCTACTTCCTCACCATGACCGGCAAGAACTTCGAAATGCTCGGCGGCGGCAGGCAATCGCCTCGCCCGCAGCCATTCGGCTACTCCGCGTTCATATCCATAGCGCTGGAAAAGGCCCTCTAAAGTCGCCCGCTCCGGCTCACCCGACGCGATCAGCGACAGCATCACCGGACCCAATTCCAAAGAAATCATGCGATTTCCGTCTTCCGACATCACGTAGTAGTCCGACTTCGGAGTTCCTTCGGCAATGGCCGCGATGTCCATCGGGCCGCAGCCGAGTGCCACGTAGTTCACTCGGCCTTCCAGACTCGCTTGTGGATTGGGCAAACAAATCTTGGTTGCCGTTTGTTCCAGCACCGCTCCCTTGAGTGGAGAAGCCAGCGTTCGCGAGAGTTCCTGCACGACTAGCCACACGGCCAGGTTGAGCTTGCGCCCCTCAAACAGATAATCCTCAAACGCCTTCGCCGCCAGCGGATGACTCAACGCCGCCCGGAATTCATCGACGAACATGAACGTCGGCACATCTGATCGCAAGCGCCGCCGAATTCGCTCGAACAAATAGAAAAGCGCCCCGTTCATGATTCGTAAATCGAGCGAATACAACTGATCCATCTCGAACGTCACGAATCGAGATAGCTCCAGCCCGTCCGTTTCACCATCCAAAATGCCGTTGCAGTAGAACTGCAACGCATCTTTGAGAGGTAACAGCGTGCATGCCATGTAGAGCGCAGTCAAGCTGCGGTTCCCAGACGATCTCGAAAGCAGCCAGACTGCCTGCCGGATGTCCTTGCGTATGTCGGGCGTGATCGTCAAACCGTTCATTTCGGCCAAAAACGCTCCGTATTGCTCGGCCCATTGAAGCTCCTGCGGATTCGACAGGGAAGCAAGCGGACAAAGGCGCTCTTTGCTATTCGGGCTCAGTTCAATGAAACGTCCCCCGACGCACCGGGTCGCTGTGTAAAGTGAGTGTTTTTTGTCAAAGGCATACACTTGGGCGTTTTCGTATCTCTGCGCCGACAACATCGACAGCGTCACCAGTGAGGTCTTCCCCGCCCCGGTAGGCCCTGCCACCAGCGTATGGCCCACATCTCCAACATGCGAATGGAACCGGTAAGGCGCTCCTCCTGCGGTCGCGCCGTAAAAAAGAGGGGGCGATTGAGGAGGAAAATACGGTGATGGATTAAACCGATGCCCGCGCCACGGCTGCGATAACGGCATCATGTGCGTCAGGTTCGCCGTGTTGACAATCATTCGGCGGCGCTCCTTGTATTGATGACCCGGAAAGGAACCGAGCCACGCCGCTACCGCATTCACGGTTTCAAGGCGTGAGCCAAATCCGCAGCGGCGCAATTTCGTCTGGATGATTTGCGCGGACTCACGCAGTGATTCAAAACTCCGCTCCCGCAAAATCACTTTACCCGAATACCGGCAATTGATTTCGCGCCCATGCTCCGCCTTCGAAGCGGCTTCCCGCGCATCGGCAGCCAGCTTCAAAGACTCGTCGTCGAGATCATGCACGTCAATCGAGCGCAGCTTCGCTTTGACGCCGCCCTGTCCCTTCGACTTCCAATTCCCTTTCCGTGCCTTGAAGATGTCGGAAGCCTCGATATCACCAAGAATTTGCGCTTGATGCGAGAAGCGGAACGATGCCGGCACCGCATCCATCGCCCGCAAAATGCCCGCAAAGCTCACATCGGGGAAGGAATCAACCGAGAGAACTCGAATGAACTGCCCTGGCAGAATCTCATTTAAAGGATCGCCATATTGCAACTCAGCCCCGCCCGTGAAGTCATCCGTCGCAATATATTGATTGAGATCAATCGGAATGGCGGGAACCGCAAATGGGAAACGTTCCCCGGTCACACAAAGGCGGATATATTCCAAGAGCCCATCGCAATGCTGCTCGACCGCACCCACGATGCGCGAATAACCTTGGAGCCGCCGAACCGTCCGTAAGTTTGTCACCAGCGCCTGGCCGACTTCGCGGACCTTGCGCTGGAACCGTTCGAGCGCTCGATCCGGCGACTCTTCCCCTTCTTCGCTGCCGCCGATAATCTTGCGCGCGATGGACCGAACGCTCTTTTCCTTCGACTCATACGATAAGCAAAAGAAATAACGGCTCAGCCGCGGCGCACCCACCACCCCGGTTCGGGTGAACCAGCTCCGCCGCTCCTCCTCTATCAAAGCGGAGACCGCATTCGGCCAGGATGCGCCAGCAGGACAATACTCCGTGTACTCATCCCGGATCAAATCGCATTGCAGAGACCAGCCCGCTCCGAGCGAAAAGACCGTCGCCAGTCGGTCCGCAATCGCAAAGCATTCTTCAAGCGGAAGCGCGTCCATATCCCGTCCTGCAAACTCCCAAGCCGCGATATAGACACCAGTGGACGTTTCCACAATTCCATCGGCCACGAGTCCAAAGTAGTCGATCAAATCGGACAGACCTTTGGCATCCCGACGCGCTTCCCGCTGCATAAACATGAATTCATTCCCTCCTTTTTCGTGGCTTTTGTTACCGGGCGCGCCCATGGTTCGCCTGGTTTGGCTTTGCCGTCCAAAAGCCCTGCCGATAACGCTGGCTCTCGTGGTGGACAGCAATCAGGTGAGGATCTTTCTTCGCCATCTCTTGCAGGAGCTGGCGTAAGAAGAGAAACAGTAAGATCGCCCCTCCGATTCCGAAAAAGTTCGGAATCGAATAGGCAATCACAATGCACAACACCAAGGCCAGCATCACTGCTGTTGGCTCACAGCCCACCAGCAGGTGAGGGCGATTGCCCGAAGGCCGAAAAGGAGCGCAAAACTGCGCTGGAATCAAGATCTCCATGAATAGGTCCTCTAAATCACAGCACCAGCGACGCCGGGAATGAAGCCGAGGAGCGACGCAGCTCCCAAGGCCACCCCGCCAACGAACAGGATGCCCATAGCACCCGACTGGAGAGCACCCGCATCGTGGTGATTCCGGTACCAGCTCACCGCCCCGCCGACCGTCGCAATTAAAGCCAAACCGTAGGCCAATGGGCCGGAGACTTCGGTCGACATACCCGCAATCGCCTGCGTCGCCGCCATCCGGCCGCCGCCGACGGCCCACACCGGCGAGCTCATCAATAGCAACCATGTCAGCCGCGCTGACATGAGGAAGTGAACTCGGTCACCCCCAACCGATCTAATCCAGTTTTTAATTTCCAATTCCTTTTCTCTCTTTCGTTGATTTCCTGAACTAACTCACAAAGGCAAAAGCTCGTAGTCCTGGCGGTGCGGTATTGAAGCCCCGCACCGCCAGCACCTGACGAACTTTTCTTCCGGCGGGTACACGTTCTTCCCCGTCAATGAAGATCACCAGACCGATAGCCCCGGCAATGCGTTCCCGTACAACAGCATCGTGGCTTCCAATCAAACTCTCCAGCTTGCGCAACCCGGACACCGCGTCGTCGGCATGCAACGTGGCCAGGCCACCGCTATGGCCGGTGCTCCAAGCTTCCAGCAACACCCGCGCAGGCTCCGCCGCTCGTACCTCGCCGATGACAATTCGTTTGGGAATCAAGCGCAGCGCCGTCTTGAGCAGTACGGCTTCATTCGCCGCATTCGAAGCCGTGAGCTGAACATGATTCGGCAACGCGCATTGAAGCTCCGGTGTATCCTCGATCAACACAACCCGGTCCTGCGGCGTCTGCTCAAACCAGTCCGCGATCACCGCGTTACCGAACGTTGTCTTGCCCGATCCCGCGGGACCTACGAGCAACACATTCTGGCGGTACTTTGTCGCCAGCCGAATGACTTCAAAATGGTCGCCGCCGACCTGGTCCAGGAAACCGGCCCGATGACATTTAACGTTTAACGCGTCGTCGGTACCGGTGAGAACTCCTTGCTTTGCGAAATCGTTCAGCGTATAAATCTGTTTCGACTTCGTGCGAATTGAGAAGGCCGATTCGGTTACAACCGGACGCATCATCCCCTCAATGCGGTCACCGGTGAGTGGAAAGACGGTTTCGAGAATTGGGTTCTTTTCATTGAACTCACATCCGCGCACAGTAGCGATCCCAGATAGGAGTAGTGCCGCTGCAGAAGGCATCATCACGCCCTCATCTCGAAACCCGCGCCCCAGCCGGTTCACCCAAACCACACCGTCCGGATTTACGCAAACATCCAGCACATCGCTTTCACCGAGTAAGGAAGGAATCCGTCCCGCGTAGTCGGCGATGATTTCCAGCGAACTCACACTCATTTGGCCTCGCACCGGCCGTCTTGGTGCCTTGGATCGGCCAATATAGCGTTCGCCCGGTTGGGATAAAGCTTGTCCCATTAGGGCTAATGCGCGCCGGGCACTCTGGCCAAAGGGCTCTTACCAAATCCAACCAACCTTCCAAGCGTTCGCGGAACTTTCGTGGGCGCGCATAATCGGCACTCCCAATCTGACGAGCAAGACCGAAGTCGCCAAAGATCGGGATGCGTTCTTCTTCCTTTGCGTTGAAGCAACGATAAGAGAGCCAGGTAAACAGGTCTAACGCTGCTGGAGCGGAGGAAAGAGCCTTCGCTGCTTCCAGGTCGGTTGGAATCGGATGGCTCATGATTTCCTCATAAAATTCGTTGCTCAAAACGACTGTGTTTTGGCACTCGCCCGGCAGAGTTTCCTGATCAATGTCTCTCGAGTACCAGATCCGCGCTTCACTCATGAAGTTGAAGCGAGCCTGATGAACTACCAGAGCCCTTTGCCTCTGCGAATCTGTACCGAAGAAGATCGTGGCCCCAAAGACCCTCTGAAACGCCCCGACTAGCCGGCGATACTGCGACCCACCTTGTTGAATTCCGAAGGTATCCAGCATCTCGGTTGCGCTGCGGAACGTGATGGTTTGCTTTTGTTGGCGGATAGCCAACGTGGCAAGAAAGATGGGAACCAATCGGTCCTGACCCCAGGGCAGCCCGTACGTCGGGTGGCCTGTTACCTGTAGGTGAAACTGACCATTGCGCCGTTCGTGAAGCAACACGCCCTCGGCTGGTCTCTTGACCGGCAGGCCGCAAAGTACGAATGGCCGCGAAGCAAAACCGAGATTCTGGCTGACGCCTTCGCGTTTTAGCCTTACCAGCTCGATAGTCTCCGCCTGTCGCAGTTTTCGCTTTGACAGCACTAAGTCGCCGCGCGTAGATTTGAGAATCGCGCCGACCCGCTCTAGTCCGCAGGAAGATGACAAAACGCTCGCCTTTCAGCGCTGCTTAAAAGAGCCGCGCATTTTAGGCGATTTGCAAACGTCCTTTTAGGAGAAACTAAGGGGCAACGGGTGAAACGGTTTCGTTACTCCATTTACTCCGTTCGTTGCCGATTCACGGTATGTGGCTGATTCTCGGTGGCGAACAGTTGTCAGAATGCTTCGCCTTGGTCGCATACGTTCTTTGCTGTCAATAGAACTCCGGCTTCCCAAGCTGGACGTCGCCGGTTCGATCCCGGTCTCCCGCTCCATATTTTCAATAATTTAGCTCATTCGGCCCTAGCTCCTTTTACCTCGTTTACCTCGAAAACTCGGTTCGCCAGCTTTGGTCGCTCTATTTCTTTGGGTTCGGCCAGAGCGCGCTCAAGTTTCGTGACGACTTCCCGCCTGCTTTCGAGGTCGCTGTCGGTGTATGTGTTGATCGCGACTCCGATTGCGTGCCCTCGTTGATCGGCGGCCACTTTTGGATCAACGCCCTCTTTGTGGCCCAGACTGGCCTGTGTCCGCCGCAAGACCTGGAAGTTTACCCACCCAAGTCCGATGTCTGCTAGTTTCGCTTGAATGTTCCGCCGCAGAAAATTGTCGCGGGATAAAAACGTACCGCGCTCGGACGGAAACACCAACGCATCGGGACTGGCATCGGCAGAGATATCACGCCAGTCTTCAATATCCCGGGCGAGATCCGGGGGCAAAGCTGCTTGCCTCTTGCCCCGTTCAGTTTTCGGATCGTCCGGAAGACCTCGATAGACGCGCTGTGCAACGTCGATCATCTCTGAATCAATCCTTCCCCAACGCAGAGCGAGAATTTCGCCTGGCCGCATCCCCACCAAGACTGCCAACAGAAAGATGATCTTCTCTCTCAGGTCTAGGACTGAAAGCGCAGACCAAACTTGTTCTTTGGTCATCGTACGCTTCGTGGCAGTCTTCGCTTCTTTGGGTGTTACAAGCGAACCTGCGGGATTTCCTTGGATAATCGCGTCGTCTGCCGCCATCTTGAAAATCGCATTCAAGTCCCACCGAAGGTGGCTCACGACGCTTCGTGACAGCGTTCTCGCTTTCTGATCGAGAAACTTCTGTAGCCGATCCCGAGTGAGATCGGACAACTCGAAGCTTTCGAAAGCCCTGAGCAAGTGTTTCTGAATTCGTTCGGTTGTTGTCTGGTCTGTAGAGTCCTTCCACTTCTTGCGACGCTGTGGCAAATAGACGTTCGAAACGTATGCCCTGAAGTTGGTTGGCAGAGCTTGTCGCTGCCCGGCCTTCTCGTTCAGAGGAAGCAAATACTCTTGCAGTTTTGCCCACGCTCCTCCTTCCGTCAGCTCCGCACAATGGCCAAGGACCTTTGTCCTCCCTATTCCGTCTTCGCGGTATTTTCCTAACCACACCCATCTCCGGCCGTGCTTCACTTTTCGAACACAGCCGCGCTGAAATCGCTTTCGACGCACAGTTTTCCCTCCCGGCGTCTCCGGCGCTGTTTCTGGTTCGCCTTGCATCGTAACACCGCGCGGGAGCTTAAGAAGGGGCTGCCCTATCGTGAGAGGCGGGTAGAGTCGGCAGACTCAATCTGCTGAAGCCACAATTCGAGGGACTCGCGTCGAAAAAGAACCCGGCGGCCTATCCGCACCGCTGGAAGACGAGGAATCCCAAGAATCTTGCCGTTAATTATGTTGGAGAGATGCGCGCGCGAGCAGCGCACCAGTGCAGCAGCTTCTGCCAGATTTAGGACTCTGGACGGAGCCGCAGTGACGACTTGTTCGGTGTTTATCAAATTCGGAGCGCCTGCTGAGGACGCCGAATGGACGATTGGGCGCGTGGGGGACATACATTTTCCGTCCTATCTAACGCTTCGCCCGCAAAGCCAACGAACATGCTCGGACCGGTGTAAACGTACGGCCCAACCTGAATTTGGCCCGCGCTTCTCAACTCGCCACCGCCGCAGCGAGGCGAGGCTCGCGAGTAACCTCTCCGCGACATCTGTTTCGGTAAGGAGATTCAGCATAAATTCGCCCCTCAAGATGATGCCGCTTTGGAAATACCATTGGTGTGACTAACCCCGGCATCCGCTTTCGCGTTGGAGCGCCGATCCGGACAATGCCACCGATTTTGAAAGCGCCGCTCAGCCGCTTCCAGCCGTTCGAGCGCATCGAGGAGTTGCATTCCGGCTTCTCTCAGTTCGTCCGGCCGCTCCCTCGTCGCTTCCGTCGCCCTAATAGCAAAGCGAATCCGATCTATCGCGACTCGCGCTCGATAGGCCATTTCAAATTCTCCAGGAGAGGGCCGCAGTTGAACGTCGGCTTCGATCATCGCAACAAATTCATGTAGGACCTCAGATTTCATCATTTCCGCTCCCCTTCCGATCCAGTTACGCTGCGGTTCAAAGTTGTACTCGCCAGATTCGACCGATGCGCTCGCCTACGTGCGAGAAGGTTGACAGCGCCGAATGCGACCATCAGCAAACCTGCGACGATCAGTAGAACTCTTTGCTCCGTTCCCGAGATCGACCTGCCAAAGCCGAGGTATCGGTTGCCGCTCCAGTACGTCACGAATAATGCCGCCGTCGCCGCGCTGCTGGCGAAGGAGTCCGATCTGACGGACGCGGGACGAATGTTGGCGAACTCCGTTGATACGCTTCTCTACTGCTTCTGCCATATGCTCCTCTGTTGCAATCCCTTATTCCGTGAAGGGAGTGGCTGAGGGTCCGCCTGCATCGGCTCGTACGGCGACTCAAACAAGATGTCCCGGTTGACACGAACCGTGAACTTGTAGCCGACAGGGACCTTGATTGTCGGTTGCACATTCAAGTTCCTGCGAGTAATCTGTGATCCCGTCTGGCTCAGCTCGCGGCCAACAGCACTCGAAGCTGCCTCGCCCGGACTCGGATAGGCAAGAACGCTTTGGTTTCGCCGCTGTGAGATTTCGAAAGCGGCCGTGAAAAGGCTTGTCAATGCCGAGAAGCCCACGATCCGCGCATAATGTCTGTCCACTTTGTCCCGCAGCCCCGCGTTGCCGTGCGAATCGAGTCCAACCATCCCGTTTAGGTCGATTTGAAGATGCATCCGGGAAAATGATCCGACTCCATGTCACCTGAACACCATCCTGCCCATAGGCAACGCGGGAATCGTACTTGCCAATCAACCGCGATCCCTGAGGAATCAGTAGGTATTGGCCGGTTGCGGTGTCGTATACGCTGGCCATCACCAGCGCTTTGAGTTCGCCAGGCAGATCTGAGTTAAGGCTCTGTTCGAGAACGGCCGGGATTTCCCAACCGGCTTTGATTTCGAACATGGAAAGCGGTACATCGCGTGCGGACCGCAGATAGTCGTCTGATTGATGAGTTCGCGCAGCGCTCAAAAACACTTCCTTTCGCGTCTGCATATTCTGGCCGTCGTATTCGTTTTCCGTCTGAGTCAAAGAACGGCTCAGGTCACCCGAAGGCAGGTCAACGGAGCTGCTGCCCACGGCTTTGGTAAGGGCGGCCACTTGTGCAAGATCGTCGGAACCGGATCGACCGTTAGATGCCAGCGGCCCGAATGAAGAGGTTCCGACTGAGCTCTTGATACCTGTGGGTGCCATTCTCGCTTCCTGTTCGCGGGCGTAGGCCGCTGCGACCCGCCGCTCCTCTGGTGTTTCTTCGTGCGTCGTCACCACGGGCACAGATTGCGGTGCTTTCGCGATTGGGGCCTGTCGAACCACCAATCGCTCCTGTGGCAGTCCGTCGCAGGGCTGACCCGTCTGTGGATTGAAGCGATATGGCTGCCCGGTTTGCGGATTTGAACCGCACGGAGTGAGGTTCTTGTCAGGACTGGCGGCAGCTGGGGGTTGCAGGCCAGCGGTATTCCTGTTAGCAAGCGGGGCGGTTCCATCAGGGATGCTCTTGGTGAATTCGGCGCTGGCCTGGGTCGCAGGACTGACATTCTTCGGCAGCCCCGCATCTCGCGCCGCCACCTGAGCTCGTTGGGTGCGGCGATAACCGCCGTACGCAAACGCCAGTAGAAGACCGACGACAACAAAAATAATCACCATACTGGCACGCCTGCTAATCCGAACGACCTTCCGAGGCTGTGGATGGAGGTCTAGCCCATTCGGAGCATCCATTCTGCGAACCTCGTCAAGGAATGGATTGCCTTGAGACTTATTGCTGTCGTTAACCTCTGGGTTCGCCACGGCTAATCTCCACCTTTTGAGCTTTTTTCCCGGCACCGAGTACGAGGTTTGCGCGATCGAATAGACGGTCAACGATGTAGGTCTGTTCTCGCACTCGATAGTTGGTCATCTCGCCTTTCCCATCGGCTCCGAGCACAACAAGTACGGGAGCAGCGCGATGCTGAATCTCCGCTGGCATCTTGATGTACGTCTTGGCTCCGTCATCGAACACTCGTATTGGACGGATATGTTCGTTGCCGCCCTTGATGACGTATCCGAAGTTGATCTTCTCGACGGCAATGGCGGCCGCTGAATCGATAGTTTGTTTCTCCTGCTTTGCAGATGCTTTCTGCTCAGCCATCTGCTGTTGCCATCTGCGGCTATTGTCGTCGTCGGGATATGCGAAGGCTATTCGGGCGACGTAATCCTCGGCCTTGGAAATCAGCCTGAAGTAGTAGGCCCGGCGATCCGTCGTTACCAGCAGATTCGTATCGAGACCTGGCGTTTGCGGCTTGAGAACGATGACAGAAGTCGCTTGATCACCTGTTCCATAGAGTGCAGGCGAGATGTTCCAGCGAACAGAATCCCCGATTTGAGGTTCGCCCACGATTTTTTCCCCGGCTTGCAATTCGATCATGCACACGCGGAGGGGCGCGCAGACAACGGTGGGTAGACCCGCGCCAAAGGAGTAAAGAACCCGGCCATCACTGCCTGCGGCGGGCGGATTCTTCTCAGTGCGCCAGCGTTCACTAACTCGGACCGCCTCCAGGGCAGTGGGGGTCAACGGCACGTCGGCTCTAGGCTTGTAGTCCTTCGGGACACTTCCGGAGCCAGAAGACGTTTCAGACGCAGGCTTCGAAGGAGCAGCGAACTGCGGCTCAACCGTAGGCGGAAAGGTGAAGGGGACACCATCTTGAAGGGCCTGGACTTGTGCTCCGAAGTCGTACTGTTGAAGAATTTGAGGCACTGCCGGTGTTAGTGCCGGAGCCGTGCCAGGTGGTTGCCGTTTTACTTCGATTGGCCGAGCTGGCGATGGGTTTATTGCTGGTGTCTGCTGTTGAGCCGGTAAGAGCCCGGCCGCAATGAAGAAGAATGCGCTGGCTTTGATGTGCATGTGTTCTCTCCTAAAGAACCTTCGCCCAACTGGCGCTCGTGACGTACAGGCCCACTGGATTGACGCGAGCTTGGCGTTCGTCCTTGGGTGGATTGACTACGACAGAGAAGGACCCTTTCCAGCGATCAGAGGCTTTCACAGCTCCATAGAGATCGCGAGTCATCTCGACCCACTCGACTTCATACGTCCGGTCGCTAGTTGGGAGAACGGCGTTCACTTCGACCGAGACTGTCTCCGTCTGGGCGCGCTTTGAAGGGGGATCTGCGCGATAGAAGTCACTGATGAACGTCTGAGCGGCAGTTCCATTCGCGATTTCGGCGTATACGCGATCAATCGCTTTTCTTTGAGCAACACCATCGGCAGTTACGAGCCGCAGATTTTCGACCCAGGTGAAGATGCTTGCCCGCTTCAAACGGTCATCGCTCCCCGAAGCTTGTTCCGCGATCCCGGATGCAATCGGACGGCTCAAGTTGTCTACCAGAACCACGAACGGAACAACGTGAGACCGAACCGACATCCAAATCATCCCTGAGGTAGCGAGGAGAGAAACAAGCCCTGACAGCGCGGCCATCGTCCTCCAGTTCTTTGCTCGCGTAATTTGATCGCCGTATCTTTCATCCCACTCCCGTCTAGCCGCGAGGTACGGATTGTACTCAGCTGCGGGAACCGTGGTCGAGACGGAAGTGCGATGTCGGCTTTCTTTGCGTTTAAACGCCAAATTCATAATTGCTTTCTCCTATTCGTGGTGGTCGATAGGCATCCGAGGGGGTGTAGCGTGCGGAGCTGCGTCAGAAGGTAGCGCAGGTAAACGCCTCCTGAACCGTTGAAGCTTTTCCGACACGCCGCTCCCCGCTCCCGCGGGGGGCCGCTGATTCCGAGACGGGGGCGGGTGAACCTGACTGGCAGTTCCTCCCCTCCCAGCAGGCTCGCGTTGCAGGGATTCTGCCTTTGAAGGTGTGTCGCCGGAGCCGCTTCCGGTTGTGCTTGACGCAAATCCAGCCGCAGGTTTTTCGGACTCAAAGCCGGAGCCTGCTAAAGGTTCACCGCCCAGGGCACCAAGAGATGATGCGCCGGAACCGCTCGAAGGAGGATCAGGCTGTCGCTTTGCTCCACCGCTCAGACCCGCGTCTCCTTTGGAAGTCGGTGGCGGCGCGCTACCGCCGCCTGTCCCACCGGATGTGAACGCACTGACTCCGGCAACCGAATTCGCGACTCCGCTTGACCCCGAACTGCCTGCTGCTGCCGCCGATCCAGTTCCGGCAAGGGCAGCTGCACCCCCTGCGATCGCTCCAACTCCGGCTACCGCTGCGGAACCGACAGCTAGTCCCGCACTGGCGACCATCACTCCGCTTGAGATTAGGTCGCCTCCCGTTAGAGCGGGTGCACCGCCAAGGACGGCCGAGAACAATTTCGGAATTTGCCAGCAGAGCATCATGAAGATCAGAGCCGCGCCCATCACGTCGAATGCAGTCATGCTGGGATGCGCAGCTGTCCCTACGCCTTGCGCTTCCGCCAGCCAACCGTTGCCAAGCCCTAGACCAGCAGAAATCAGACAGTACAGGAGGACGATCTTGATGCCGATAGCTACAGCAAGACCGATGTAGCGCTCCACGTAAGGAGCAGTCCATCGGCTTCCGCCAAAGCCAAGGAACAAGAAGCCGACAGATATCACGAGATAGCTTTCAACGAACGTGACCAGAAAATTGATCGTGATCACGATGTACGAGACAACGATAAGGAGCGCAGCGAACGCCAGAGCAAGAGACGATCCGGGGTTCGTAAAAAACGCTGAACTGCTGGCCGCATCAAGGAGCGCTCCCGCGATCGCGATGCCTTGCATGAAAACGTCACCGGGATTCAGTGGTCCGCCAAGACCAGCCGCTCCCGCTCCGATTTGAGTAAAGCTGTCGATAATGGCAGGAATCCAAATCCGCCCGTTAATCAACAGAGCGTAGAACGCTCCGATCCACATGATTTTTCGAACCAGTGCTGAAGTCCAGGACTGGAGATCACTCTTTTCCAGCAACATCACCGCCGCGCTCCACGCGAACTCAATAACAGCAAGAATCCCGAACAAGGCATTTGCGTAAACCCAGATGTTCGTCGTCCATGTAATGCGCTGATTGCGAAACTGGGTCATGATGTCGCCGGGCACCGTGGTGTTGAATGGTGCCTGCTGCGCGAACGCCGCCTGGACGAAAAGGCTGGATAAGGCGATCACTGGAAGCCAGTGCGCCGGAAGGGATTTCAGCTTCAGCCTGCGATAGACAGCACTCAAAACACACGTCTCCTGTTGTGCGTCGGCGGCGCATCATGACCGCCGCGCTGATTTTCAGCCGCCCTCTTGCAAAACTCTTGCTTTACTTACCCGGCCAGTACGTCTGGCCGGAGTTCTTCACTGGACCAGAGCGAAAGAAGGCCAGCTCCCGGGCGGCGCTACACAGCCTGCCCTCGGTGCTTTCCGCCCATTGAGCGGTGGCCTTAGTGCGCACCGGTTTGCACATCTCATCCACCTGATACGCAACGTCCTTGTGCTGACCCAACCACTGCTTCATTCCGTCCCTGGAGACTCCTGAGAGCTTCCCGGAGCCAGCGGCTTCCGCCTTCGCGACAATTTCGCTGCGGGGTTCGGTGCCACATCCCACAAGGCAGAAAAGCACCGTAATGGAAAGAGCTACCTTCCGAAATTCCATACATTCGCCACCTCACCACCATTAACGCCCAGGCCAATATGTGACGCCACTGTTGGTCACCGGCCCCGTGGAAAAAAACCATTCCGTAGCGGCTTCGTTAGCTGACTGCTGCTGAATCGTGGCAGCTTGGTACGCCTGCTTGCTCGACATATCGGCTAGCATCAACTCTCGAAGTTTCATTAGCTGCTGGACCTGCTGTTCAGCGATCTGACCCATAACGTTGAGCGCCTGCATGCGGCCGTCTGCTGTTTGTGACATGTTTTGCAGAGAGTTGATGATCGCCTGTTCACTCTGAAGCTGCTGGCCCTGCATACCAGCGGCGCGAAGTGTGCCGAGCGTCGTGTCGAGTGACGTCTGGGACCAGTTCTTGTAATTGGCGTAGTAAGCTGCTGGCGTTGTGCGATAGCCAGGAAATGTCGTCCTGAACTGCTGATCAAGATTGCCCAAGGAGTAGGCCAACGCCCTTCCGCCCTGCACGATCTGAGCGAGTGCGTTGAGATCGGCCTGAATCGGTCCAAATCTTTGATTAGGAATATTCTTGACGTTCCGTAACATGTCGGAGTACATGTTAAATTCGTTGG